>Ga0065711_1047284_pt1 | contig 12421 bp, 9 predicted proteins | sample Hoacrofraction12_FD_59098 | JGI IMG/M metagenome (GOLD analysis project Ga0065711, IMG submission 59098) | Hoatzin crop microbial communities from Cojedes, Venezuela - Epithelial fraction 12 v2 (version 2) | ecosystem: Host-associated > Birds > Digestive system > Esophagus > Crop | place... | reverse complement strand
GGGGGGGGGGGGAGAAGCTTGTGAAAGCGACGGCGTCCTCCCTCCCCGTCTTTAAAAACAAACATAAAAATTAATAAAAAATTGCAACGCACACGCTGGTGCTCATTGTCTCACCCTTTTTCCCTGGCGCTTATTTCGTGGTGCTGCGTGCTGAGGGTGCGTTTGTGTCGGTAGCTTTGCCGGTGGGGGCTTTTTGCTTTTTTTTTCTCTTTTTTTCCTAAAAAAAGACTTTCGGTGCTTGCGGTGCACTGCAGGAAGGGCAGTGTCGGCGTTTCTGTGGGACAATGGGAATTTAAAATCCTCCCGTCTGCCTGTGTGCCACCATTAAATATAAGCAGTTGCCTTTCGCGTCGTCGCACTGTATCCCCTTCTGTTACTCCAGCCGTTTTTATGTGCGAGATGCTCAGTTATTTTTCTCTCAACTTTGTATTTTGACGGAGTCAGCGTTTTTCTGGCTTTATGGTAATTACGTCGGAATAAACCACAAATTTGTTGCAGTGCTTGAAGCACAGCAAGAAATCATGACCATAAACAAAGGTCAACTTTCTCAGTGGAAACAGCAAATATCTGGGTCTTTGCTATTCAACCAAGGTCAAGTTAACATGCCAAAAAATAAAAAGTTTAGCTCTAGACTGTGTTAATGGGTTAGGCTGCTGTTTTTCAGTGCCCCTGAATTTGTCTGATACCTTCCAGGTGGTGCTAGTACACCCCCTTTTTTTCTCCTTTCTTTTTTTGGTGATTAATTTCTGGACACTGTTGCCAGGCAGGACAGAAAAGGAAGCTGAATCACTAAATTTAGTCTTATGCAGCAGACTTCATGCAGATTGCTTAATGCAGTTAGAACCATCTCTATTCATTTGAACTAAGAATCGCAGTGGAAAGCACGATTTCCATTACAGACCTTGCAGGCAGGGCTTGAAATGGCAGCAGTTGCAACTGTGTCAGTGTTCAGAGGCGGGGTTATAAATTAAAGCAAATTAAAACCTCTGCTTCTGTGAGGTGAATCTGGCAGTCTCCTTCTATAGGTGAGATCTGCCCCTGTATCCAGCAGTGAATATGAATGGGGCAGAGACCCCTGTTTCTGGGACACCATGTTGCTCAGTGCTGTAATGGGTGTGTAAATCGCTCTTATTCTGGAAGAGAAGCACACATAATGCATAAAATGTGTGCAGGTGAAATAGCATATTTTTTTTTCCCCTTCTAGATGATGACAATTCAGAAGAAGGCCTTCACACCATCCATTCGGGAAGGCATGAATATGCATTCAGCTTCGAGCTTCCACAGACGTAAGTGCCCTCGCGCAGTCCTTGGGCACTGCTGCCCACCTGCCTGAGCAAAACTCCTGCTGTGGGTGGAGGGGAAACCTTTTCAATGGTGGTAGGAATTGTGCTTCGACATGCAGCAGAGGACATCATCTCATTAAACTGAAGAGGTTGCTTTTAAACTGATACATGCTTTGCTTTTTTGTAATTTCCACAAAATGGGAGCTCATTGCTGCCCAGCTGCTCACTTGATTTTGACTGCATCCTACAGACTCATTAGGTTTTCTAGTATCTTACCCCTTCCAAAGAGGAGGGAGAGGAATTTGGGCTGTTACTGGAGTCCTGCAGAGTGGCTGAGTTACCTTCTAACCCAACCAGCAGTTTACTGGAGCCATACAGACCAGCAACTAGAGATAAGATCACAGCTGAATTGTGATATGTTGAGTTTAACTACATCTGAACAAAAGAGGAGGTTGTTCTCGTTCAAACAGGATGTATGTACCCAGGCTGGCCTTTATGCTGGAAGCCTGGATGGAAGTAAGCAGAAGGATGGGTGGATGGAGCCAGAAAAATTCCCATACCTAATCCCGTTTGTCTTGGAAAGCAAAGGTGAAGCAAGAGTTGAGAGCAAAATCATTAACAATAAAGATTGTTCCCCCACCCCCCAAGTCTGAAGTGTGTAATGTAGATCTTGTGAATGGGCAATCTATACATAAAGGAGTCACCAGTATGGAAACCGGCTAAAAATACAAGTTGCAATAAAATTAAATACTTGAACAGAGAGGGTCTTGGAATGGATTGGGAAAAGGAGGTGTTTGCCGTAAAAGGCAAGTGGTGAAGTCATTAAGGTTAAAAAAATTTGGCAGTGTGCTATGTGGAATAGCTCAGTACCTAATATTAAAGCTAGTAAACCATCTGTTTTATTAGAGGTGCTGGTTTTAGCAGAACCTGCAGATGATAAACACGGGTCAGTTTCAAAGTGAACAGTGCAGGACTTCACAGTTGATCTTACTCGAACAGTGGAGAAGACCTGTACACATGGAGATTTTAAAGACAATCTAGCATTCTGAAAATCTCAACCTGAAAAAGAAATAAGGCTAATGCTGATCTTCCCTGGAGTTGGAAGGGGCATTTAAATATGAAAAACCAAAACATCATACATGAGCATGAAATGCTGAGCTTGAAGTGAAGCAGATAGCCAGCAAAGTATCACAAGCATTGGTCAAAATGGAGGTTCTTTTAAAGTGACCTAAAGGAATAACTGTGAAACCAGCTGTTGATAATACTGGAAAAATGATGGCTGGTGTTAAAACCTGAAGTTTGACACTGCCTGCTTATTTTGTTGTTTTGAATCCATAGAATACTGCCGAAATTTGCTTAAACTACAGAGCAACAGCGGAAAGGAAGACATGCACTGGCCTTACTGATTTTTGCCCTTGGGAGTATGGGGCAGGATGAAACATTGAAGACCAATTAGAAAATCCTTTCATTTGAATTTCTAGGAAGAGTAAACATTTCAGATTTGCAAATAAAGAAGTCAAACCTGTAACTGAAGGAACCATTCTAGTAAAGTACTAGAGTGGCTATTGCCTATGGAAGATAACTGAAGCTTTGAAAATAATCTGTTTATATATTACAATGTATTCAAAACAGTACAATAGAAAAATCAGTTCCATAAAAATAAGGATAAAAGTTATAGGAAACTACTGTTAGTTGAAGATAACTTGAATATAAACAACTTTTTTCTTTCATTTTATGATGTTACAGGAAAAAAAGATGCTGAAAGGTTTGGAGATCCTTTCCACATGGTTTTTCCTCCAGCTCCCAAAAAGAACTTCTTTCATCTGTCAAAGTTCAGAGCAGAATAGGCTTGAAAATTCTATGTATATATATGATTATATACGTACATGTATGTAGGAGAGAAATGGTTTAAACTGGTCTCATCAGGGTAGAGGAAAGTCAGAAGGTACTCAACATAGCCTACCTCTTCAGAACTCTAAACTGAAATACTTGCTCTGCTGAAGGCAAAACAAATGGCAAAAGTCCTGAGTTACAGCTAAAATTAACCAGACACTGAGATACCAGCTGAGTAAGCTAGACAATGATTTACAAAATACGATATCCAAAACAATAATTGCTTGATACTAATACTAATTTTAAGTTGGTAGTCTTAATTTGGCCTTATCTAGAGCAAAGCATGCCCTTTTGTGTAAGTGGCCTCTTGACTTTAAAAGGAAATGTGTACTCTCCTGGCATTTTTCTAGTACAATTCTGTAACTGATTCTTAAAATCTGTGCAAAACTGTAGCAGGGTGAATTGAAGATGATTTTTTCTCCCATCTTTAATCATGAACTTTTTCTGAGATATAGAAACTTTGCAAATAAGTTATGCTGCATTAAATACTGCAGTACATTAAAAATGCAGTTGTACATACTAATCCCTGATCTGATCAATTGTGTCATTATTAGACAGAAAGACTTTACTCAATTTTGACCTTTGTGTCCTGCACAGACCACTTGCTACCTCATTCGAAGGCAGACATGGCAGTGTGCGCTATTGGGTGAAAGCCGAATTGCATAGGCCTTGGTTTCTACCAGTAAAATTAAAGAAGGAATTTACAGTCTTTGAACATATAGATATCAACACTCCTTCATTACTGGTAAGAATTGACAGAATTACTCATTCTTTATTTCTGGCATAAAAATAATGAAGTATAATAACTGAAACAATACCAACACCTAATTTTACCTAATATTTATTTGCTAGTTTAGTTACAGCTGATGTTCTGTTACATCTGTTCAGCAACTCTGTAACTACTGGCATTTTGAAAACTACCTGTTTATGTACTTGGGAGTTGCTTCACGTTTAAGATGTGTAAAATGGATTTATCAAATTACATTGATAATACTGAACTGTAAAATGTCACTAAGAAGGAAAATTTTGATAACTGTTCCTCTTTGATTTTTTGTAATCTATGGGAGGAGCAGTGGAACTTAAAGGAATACTGTAGTGAGAGACTAACTTAAAAATGCAAAGTGAAAATTGTGCTGGCGTGCATAATTGATAATTTCCATATGGGTAGTTTCCTACCAATGGGGAGAAATTATCACAATTCTATACAATCTTCTGAAATGTCATTTCATTTAAAATAATTTCAGTATCACAACTGCTTTCAATGAGGAATTGATTTCAATCTGGCCTAAAATTCTTTTTCTTTTTTTCCTCCTCTTCCTCAATTTCTAGTCTATGGAGGGGGAAAGAAACCTCAAAGTCCATTGAAATAGGTTTCTTGTGTGTATGGGTGAAACACCAGACTTGAAAAGGGATGTTGGCCTTGCACAAACTCCATTAAAGGACTCCCATTTGACTTTAGTGGGCTTTGGATCAAGTCCTAAATCCGGATACTATGTAACATGACAAAGTCTGTTTAATGTAGATGAAATGGGGTCATTCCGAAACAGAGGAAATAGCAGGAGTCAGGGTTACAGTACTTCAGCTCAGTTATTGCTTCTGCAATACAGTGTACTGGAAAGATGTTCTAGTTTACTGACAAATGAAAAGGTCTGCCAACAATATGTTGGGATCTGTAGGCTATAAAGCCTTTTGTTACACAGTGATAATGTATAGAAACTGTTTTTAAGTGTGATTGTAGTGTGAAGTGTAGCAGAAAAAGCAGTGTTGATGAGTAATGGAATTAAAATAAACCTTACATCTGCATAGTTTCACTTGAGTTTTTTCCTCTAAATAAAACTAGCTATGTTTATCAAAATACCTAAGTACATTATGAAAGTCATTTTTTTGTCCTGATAAAATAGATGAAGAGATTAGTGGAACTCTTAATTAAATGGGAAATGTTATTCTTTTCTTGCAGTCACCCCAAGCAGGCACAAAAGAAAAGACTCTCTGTTGTTGGTTTTGTACCTCAGGCCCAATATCCTTAAGTGCCAAAATTGAAAGGAAGGGCTACACCCCAGGTACGTAACAGAAGTAATTGTAGGAAATGTTTTTCCTTCCCTTTTCAAATGACAGTTTGTACTTAGTGCTTTTTATATAAACGAAATATTTAAACTACTCTTACCACCTCAGTCTGCATTCAGCAGTCCTCTTGTTGTTGTTAATGGCGACTAATTCTGTTAACTAATGCTAGCTCTGTCTCCAGATTGTCAAAGGACATCTGCTTCTGTTAGAGCTGTGCGTTTTTGTTTTGGATCCTATTCGTGTTAGTGGATGTTTTTCAAGGTAGAGCATTGCTAGCAGTGTCCAGTGTGTTACAACAATGAACAGAATGTGTCAATCTGCTTAAGCTGCCTTATAAAGAGAACATGAAATTCTGGTTTGTTTCAGGTGAATCAATTCAGATCTTTGCTGAGATTGAGAACTGCTCTTCCCGTGTGGTGGTGCCAAAGGCAGCCATTTACCAAACGCAGGCATTTTATGCCAAAGGGAAAATGAAGGAAGTCAAACAGCTTGTTGCAAACCTGCGTGGAGAATCCTTGTCATCTGGCAAAACAGAAACCTGGAATGGCAAACAGTTGAAAATTCCACCTGTTTCCCCTTCAATCCTCGACTGTAGTATAATCCGTGTGGAGTATTCACTGATGGTATGTCAGATGGTCTGTTTCGCTTGAGCATGAGTAGTTTCCACCATTCCTTGTAAACTGCTAGCCCAGCATCCTGTGCTGACTAGTTAGAAAAGGAATACATGCCCTCATCTTAGTGTGCTGACAGGAGTTCTGTAAATAAATTTAGTTTAAATCATGCATTTCTTAAGAGTTATGGTGTGCCAGCTAAGCAAATGTGTTACTAGTAAGTGACACTTCTATGTGAGGGCTTATGTTAAGAATCCTGAGCTGCGTTTGACTTGAGGAGCTTTTTGTCTCTGTAGGGGGCTTGGCCCTAAAACAGACAGTAAGAAACTTAAGCTCCTTGTGGAGAATTCCGTGAGGAGAGAACTTAGTTTAAAAATCATCAAGTGCTCATACAAACCTACGTTTTAATGATACACCTCTGTTGTTGTTCTTTAGGTATATGTTGATATTCCAGGCGCCATGGATTTATTCCTTAACTTACCACTGGTCATTGGTACCATTCCTCTACACCCATTTGGTAGCAGAACATCAAGTGTGAGCAGCCAGTGTAGCATGAACATGAATTGGCTTGGTCTGACGCTGCCTGAAAGACCAGAAGGTAACTTGACAATACAAATCTCAATCAATTTGCTAGTCTGTCTTCATTTTCATCTGCTTTATTCACTGCTGTCGTGCGAACAGACCCAAATTACATCCTTCGTAATAAAGCCCACAGGAAATCTCTTGTGGCTGTTTCCCTGTCGCCTGCCTGTCTTCTGTAGAAGAACACGGTTGCCTCCCTGCTTTCCTCTCTCAAGGACGAGTGGTGAAATCCAGCTGCTTGGAAGCTGGTGCAAATGAAGGCGCAGAACGCCGTTGTACCGGTGCGGTGTTAATTCTGCCCGTGGTATCGCAGTTGCATCCTTGGTTATAAGGCATTGTAACCTGTCATGATAGCAGTTCATGGTGTCCCAGCCTTAGTAGCCAAGGCTTTTGAAAAGAGTGTAATTTGTTTCAGTGGGAAATCTCTACTGTCAAAGGAGAATCTATCTCCTTACCTCTGTTTTCCCATATCTGATAAATGTCCCTTTTTTATGTACAAGTCCCAGACGTGGATTTGTGGAGTCCAGAGGAATGTGATGTTCTAATCCTTCCTACCTGTATGGAAATTCAGTATTCTGAGTATGCTTCAGATTTTAAGGGGATAATTAAGCCACAATAAACAGTGGTCAGTCTGATCTTGGATTTGAGCATGATCTTAAAACAGCCTACTTTCGCTTTCATGTTCATCAACTGTTAAAAAGTCACTGTACTAATTTACCTATGTGCTGGTGCATTTTACAATGATAAAAGTTTAATATTAATCTTGTTACGTATTTTGACATGCATAAGAACTTGTTGTTCGAACTGCGTGTACCTTCTCCCTGCAGCACCTCCGAGCTATGCAGAAGTGGTCACGGAGGAACAACGACAGTCGAGCCTTGCACCCGTAGGTGTGTGTGATGACTTTGAGAGAGGGCTTCCAGGACCGTTGTTTGCATACATCCAGGAGTTCCGTTTTCTGCCTCCACCCCTGTATTCAGAAGTAGGTACCTCAGAATATGATGGTTAATTCACTGTTCTTCTGAATTCTGTCCTCTGGAATAAATGTAGGAAGTTGTTTCTCCGTCCTAAAACCAGGAGAAGTCATTGAAGTGAACAGGGGATAAGGTGACTTTGTTTTAACAAAGCACAGGTGAATTGCATCTAGAGTTTTCAGGATTCTTCACAGTTCTAATGCTTTATAGAAAATGCCAAACTGTGGAGTAACATGATGATATCATTAAAACTTTGTGTTGCATACATAAGATACCGTGTTGGTTAACACCAGCGTTTTGGGTCTATAGATGCACAGTATGCTATTGTTTTTCAGCTCTTACATCTTTCTGAAACCACTCTTGTGCAGTTTTGGTTCTGTGTATGCAAGGGCTTTCAGAAGTTCATGTAGAGAAGGTACAAATCTATTCTTTCTGACTTAGGTTTCTGTAAATACAGTTTCCCCAACATTTCTGGCTGCGCTTTTAGTTCTGTGAAAGCCATTTGATAACTGTGACAGCTTCAAAAGCTTTCCATTTTCGTATTTTTCAGGAAAAAGCAGTGGTATAGGACAAAAGTAAAATAGTGTCCTTTGGATAAATCTTGCTTGAATTCACCCACAGTTGATTTTTTTCTTTTCCCCTCTTGAAATGCTAATCTGCTATTGAGTGAGCAGAGGGGCATGGTTTTTGTGTGCTGCAGACTTCTCTGAGGACTCTTCTTTTGTATCTTAACATTAGAATACAACTCCAGTCTCTTCATTTAGGTGCTTAGAGATTTAGAAGGTTTTTGTCCTCAGAAATGGTTGTGTGACATCAACTGATAAGAATGTTGACTAAACTATATACTAAACTATATACTATATACTTAAACTACTCTTACTATGCGGTTTTGGAGACGTTAGCAAGTTGTTCTTCTTCCTTCTGTGGAAAGGAAGAAGGTGTGACATGTGGAACATGAACTTCTAAGATGTTTTATGGGGTGTTTAAGGATTAATTACTTGTAAATTAAAACTAGAATGACCTTTTTTGAAGCAGAATGTCTTCTGAAATGAAGTATTTGAAGTTGCATATTTAGTGGCGAGTCAAGCTGTGGTTTTAGTGTACAGTAAATAATTCAAAATATTTCTGTGTTACTAAAGTAGATTTTTTTCGACCTTTTTCTAGTTCTTTGTGCTTATCCTTAAGTTACCATCAACCTGTAGTTTACAATTTTCCACTGTACTTAATTACTAAGTTTTCATTCAATGTGCTGTCTAATTGACTGCAGGTTTTTTAATTACCTGAATAACCTTTGGATTGGGAATGCTATTTATTGCTACATCTGTCTTAAACTTGTCAGCTTTGGTGGGTTTCTCTTTGGATTGGTTAATTTCTAGCAGTTGACTCAAAGTTCCTTGGGTTGTGTTCTTTTTTCTTTTCTGGTTAGATTGATCCAAATCCAGAGCAGTCCACGAATGAGAGACCATCCTGCCCCTCTCGCTGAAGGAATCCGTAACAAGCTGACTTCACTTGGGTTTTGAATTGTACCTGCCATGTTGAAGGTCGAGGCGATGTAGTGGAGACACGCTTTCAAAGGAAGTGGTTTTGCTCTTGCCAGTATGGCAAATAAATGAAAACAACCTGTGATCATGCTTTGAAGCCTACAGTAACATTGTAGGACTGCTCCACATGCTTGAAGACCTGAGCTTTTTTTTTTTCTTCCCCCCCTGCCCCCTCTTAAATACTGGCACATACTAGGAGCAGCCTTACTAACCTACAGTCATGTGTGTCAAAACACTCAAACCACATTGTAAGAGAGGGATGGCTTCCTCTTACGATTTGGAAATTTGCACATGCTCATTGCTTACGTTGTGCGGTTCAGTGTCACTACAGCTTTTTCTCATTTATGCTGGACGGTTTTTACCCCCCTCTTGGTTTGTGGTCCGCACAATAAGGAGCAAAAGAAAGCTTTGACAACAAAACAACAGCAACAGACTTTGACAAATGCACTGACTTTTCTTTTTTTAATTTAATGTAGCCTGGACTTTACCTGCATATGCACATGCTCAGAATTGTCCTAGTAGGCTGATCATGTATCACCTCTTCAGCTTGGATCCTGTTGTGGATTTATTTACAAACATCAAATGCCTTCAAGCCAATCCTTCTTGCTGTATGTTTTGCAGCCTACTGTAGTAGATAAGCAACAGAGGTGGGGCTGGGGTGGGGGTTGGAGAGCTAATAGAAAGAAACTAATAGACTTCATCAAGATTGTATACCTTCTTGATTTCTTTTAAGAATTTGTTGCCTTTCTACTATTATCGCAAAGCAGCATTTTGTTACAGACTGCCTAAAAATCACTTAATCTCAGGTGAACTCATCACTTGCCAAACTGTTGGAATGCTATTTGTTTTTTATGTTGCACTGTTGAGTTACTTCTTGTTTTTTTTGTTCTGTGTTTGCGTTTCATTTTTTGTTCTTTGAGAGGGGGATCTGGAATAGGGACATACACAAAAGTTAGAAAACCCACCCTCATTCCCATTGCTGTTTCTGCATTATGAAAAAAATGTTCAAGTTGTGAAGCTTTAAAAAAACAAGGCACAAGTGAAAGGAGCACCAGCAGACACCAGCTCAGCCTCAGAAAATTTTTAAAAGGAAATAGTCATATGCTGTCTAGGATTCATAGGCAGATCGATATCTCAAGTAGTAGGGATGGGAAGGGAAAGTAAATTTATTTTTGTATGTAGTTACCTAATCACCAAAAATTCTATATGTAATGAGTCTCTAGTAGAAAGTATATTTCAAACTGCAGGAAAAGCTTGGACTATGCTAAGAGCTCAGTTTGTGCACTTTGTATTATCTTCAGGGTTTATGATACTGTAAAAATAGTAAGACTAGAAGCATAATTAAACTGAGCAGGGTCAGTGTTACCAGCCATACCCAGATACCGGTTAGCTAGAGTTGCTTCGATGACTGCATCTTCTGTGGTGCTCTCGAGCTTTAAAACAGGACAGCGAATTTAACCGTATGTTCCTTCAGATGGTGAGAAATGGCGTGGAGAGCGCTCTCACCCTTGAGTGTGCCCCGAGGAAGCAGAGAGTGCAGTGGAGCCATCAGATGTGCTTACAGCGATGCCAGCATGTCGATGCTAGAGATGTACGACAAAAGTCAGCTTTCCTTCTCAAACTGTGTGACACGGACCATTGACAAAGGGACAGGCTTCTGGTGTTGACGGCTTGAACAAATGGGGATGTAATCTGTCAAGCATGTCTCTCCTTGTGCAATAAAACGGCTCGGAAGGGAGCGGGGGAGGGGAGGCTGGTGTTGCTGCGTGGTGCTCGTTCGTAAAAACCTCCGCCTTGTTTTTGAGGCTTCATGAATGCGACAAAACAATAGGCTTTTTCCATAAGTGGCCTTTATGAGAACATGAATGATGATTTCATGTTTCAAAAATGACAACAGGGTGATAAAATATAAATGAGTCGCGTTTTAAGTGATTCAGTTAAAAGGCTTGGGCTTTGAGCAAGAGTATTGGACGAGAAGGAAACTGGGTGATGTCTTAGGTTTCTAGGCCAATTTTGTGGATGTCCCTTCCCTCTGCCTTCTCCAACCAGACAATTTTAAAAGCTGATGGGATCGTTGGCATAAAAGGGCATTTGGTGGTTTTACTTTTTTTTTCCTTTTTTGTTACTCTGTTAACAGACTAGGGAACAATTGCTGGTATACATAGCATTAAAGTACGTATCACAATATAATGGAAAATTGCATATGAAGCAGGATTGACCAATATCGTAGTAATTGATGTGGCATCACAGCCTGTGTGATTAGAGTGAAAAATTCTATAACCTTACCAAATAGACTTTTGGTTCGAATTACGTTGTTAGTTGTTCAGAGGCATTACTCTTCCACAAGTATTGGTCAATTCTCAGCGTTCTAAAACATGAGGTTCACAGTTGTAGCCCAGTATTTGGTATAGAATTCTGATCTGAATTAGGAAAAAGTAAGTAAAATCCAAACGTTAGAGAAACAAAGTGCAATATTAAATGTTTGCTTTATAGATTATATTCTATGGCTGTTTGTACTTTTCTTTTTTTTGTTTAGTTTTGGTGCTGAACATGTCCTTGTAGACTCTGTTTCAAGAAAACATGTGGAAAACAATTTAATTTTTCCTATTGCTCTTCCTTGTGGAAAATAAACTTTTGTAAAAAAAAAAAAAAAAAAAGAACACCACCTTCTAAATGTCAGAACTTTTTGATACTTATATATCTTATTCAAAACATGTCTGTGTATAAAATAATAGCCACGAGGGTCTTGCAGTACAGGCATTTATCACAGGGACACATGCACTGTGTGTCTCAGACGACACGGGTGTTTGTAGAACTACACTGAGTACCACAAAGTCCAGTTTTGGCACCCTTGGTCACATGAGTGACCTCCGAGGCCAGGTCTCCAGTAGCAAACGGTGATGTCCTGCATCAGGAAGTGCCAGTAACCGTCAGGATCTGCGTCCCTTCCCCTGATGTCTTGTTTGCGTGTTGCTGTGGTGGTGGTGACCCTCGCTCCAGCTGTCCGCTCCTTTCCAGGGCGTGGGGAAGGGGGACAGCTTCAGCGGTCCCTTGGGCTATGGGGTTTGGTGGTGTGGGGTGGAGGAGGTGTGCTCTCTGCTGTTGCTGTGGCGTGAGCAGACGCTGGCCCTGCCGGCCCGCGCTCCGCGCCAAGGGCTCGTGGAGCCCTGCGAGGGGTTGGTGGAGCTCTGCGGCGTGCCAGCACGGCTGAACCTTCGGCGGGGCGGATCGTCGTCACCCGACCTCGGGGAAGGTTCAGCAGGCCAGCAGCCAGGTCCCGGTGCTGGGACCCTCGCTTTTATGGGGCAGCTGCTGGTGCGGACAACTGGGGTGCTTCACCTGGTGCCGTGGTGCCCAGTGACAGGACAAGGGGCAACGGGCACAAACTGGAGCAGAGGAAGTTCTGTCTGAACATGAGGAAGAACTTCTTCCCTCTGAGGGTGACGGAGCCCTGGCCCAGGCTGCCCAGGGAG
>Ga0065711_1047283_pt1 | contig 12421 bp, 5 predicted proteins | sample Hoacrofraction12_FD_59098 | JGI IMG/M metagenome (GOLD analysis project Ga0065711, IMG submission 59098) | Hoatzin crop microbial communities from Cojedes, Venezuela - Epithelial fraction 12 v2 (version 2) | ecosystem: Host-associated > Birds > Digestive system > Esophagus > Crop | place... | reverse complement strand
ACCCCAGCAGTTCAGAATAGCCCTGCTAGGCTTTAAAATTACTCTTCTGGTGAAGTCCTCATGCAAAGTTCCGAGCAACACACTTCATTTACATACTCTAACAAGCTTTCAGAGGAACACTATAGCATATAAAGATTCAACTTTGGGAAAGCTCCTGAATACCATATGACAAGAAAGTGTCACACTCCCAAACTTATCTGCAGTTCTGGAGATTTTGTTATTTGGTTGCTTTTGTTGTTGTTTGGTTTTGGTTTTTGTTTTGGGTTTTTTGTTCATTTGTTTTTTTTTATTAGTTTGTAGATTTAATTTAATCCCAGATTGGCAAATGACAACTCTCCTAACATTTAAAGTAAAACAACAGGCAACAATCAAAGACCTGCATTATTAGCTGAAGCTGCTTATACATCCTTTTATGTGAGGAACACTGATTATCACAAATCCCAAGTATTAAAAAGTCGTAAATTATCTCTTTACCTACAGGAGGAGTTTGATTCAGGAGACTATTGTTTATTAAAAAAATCATCTTAGATCCTTTTCATGGTCTAACAATTTGGGGCATTCACTGAATACATGATTCATAGTTTGAAGATCTCTCCATTGGATGAAAATATTTCTTAAACAATTAAAATTCTCTTATGAGATGGCTCCTTGCACTGGAGCTTTAAGAATAAAAACCTCATAATGAAACTCAGTTAAATTCTGTATTCTGAATCTCCACTACAATTTTTACAATTAAACTATTCATTTAGAAAAAAATATGGCCACATTTTTCAATTTATAATACATACTTCCTAGTATTCTCTCACTCCATGTCTGATTCCCCTCCAAGACACTCAGCTTCAATTTTAGGAAACAGAAAAATCTTTCCAAATAAGAGAATTTGGAAACTAACATGTGCTCAAGATATGGGCGTTTCAGCATATCAAGAAAAAGCAAGAGAAAAATAAAAATATGTCTATTTTAAAATTATTATGAGTTTTGCATTAAAAACAAGAACATATTTCAGAATTTCTGTTTAAGAATAGGCAGGACTCAGCTCCTCCTCACGATGCTCCTTTCCTTGTGACAGGGCAGCACAGTGTGTGTTCCTAAATGACATGATGTGGAGAGCAAAGAAAGGAGATGAACAACTGAACGCTAATTTAATGGTGATTAAAGAAATTATGAAATAAATTAAATTCTAAGTATTCTAAGCTTCTTTGTGCACCTCAGAAAACATGAGCCACCCTTTTCTTTTATGGCTCAGCAATGCTTTCACATGTTTTGCTCTTCACTCTCTTGGCCCATCCATTCATGCTCATTTTTAAGACTCAGATTAGGGCTCCCAAAGGAGAACACACCGTCTTCCACACAAAGCCCTGGAAGGTGCGAGGGTTTCACCACCGCAGCCAGGCGGGGAAGCAGCATCTGGCAAGAGAGTGGCTGGCAGAGCTGAGTCGCTCACCAAACCCCCATGCACCCCAGCCATCGCCTCCCACCCTGCTCTTCCCAGTGCTGGAACAGGATTTTGGTCTGGGCGGGCTGCAGGCGTTTGTTTTAACATTTGGGACCTGGAAAAGACTTCTCATGACCATAACAAACAGGAGAGGGTGAAAAATAAAAACAATTTTAAAAGTGCATTTTCCCTTTTTTCTTTCCCTTCCCTGAGGCACAAGAATTCACAGAAGGAGCAAATGACACAAAAATCTGCCACCACACATACAAGAGGCAAGTCCAAGAGCTGCCCTGAGAGAAGGGGACTCTGAGGGGCAAGTTATGCCACATCAAGCTATATAAAATTTAACTAATTGAACTGCAGAGCACAATGTAACTAAGGCAGAGCCTGTTTCCCCTCACATCCATGGGCCAAGCAGAGATGACGCCTGCAGCCACAGAGTATAAAGTGCAGAGCACGCCTTAAGCTGTGCACAAGAACATCTGCATCTAGCTACAGTGCCTTGAAATCAGAAATCTCCTCAACAAAAGAACTGTTTTCAGCAATCAGATAAGCTTTAAAGCTGTTGTAAATTCATACGGTTTAGGTCTCTGCTATTCTTTAAAATTCTTTGGGATAAAGAATAACTTTAGTGAATTCCTCTTGTGTAAGAGAGCAAGACAAGCAGTTAACACATGCAAAAATTGGAGCTCCCTTTGAAGGGGTGGGCAACAGAACCCCATTCAGGATTGTCTCCAACTAGCATAATCCATCAAAGAAGGGAAACGATAAACAAGATTTGTGTTTTAAATATTTACATCACTGTACTCTGTATCTTTGCATCTTCATATTTTTCAGCTTACTTGGTGCCCTTTACAGATATTTGTTCAGAATTTTTAAAATGTCAGCCACAAAAATAGAGTTCTACTTTTCCTTACGAGCTCTATCATTCATTAAAAGTTGCCAGCGACTCCAGAGGTCTGCTACACGCTGGCAGCCTGCATAAGAAAGAAACTCTTGTTCTTGCCCTGCACACAACGCCCCGCGCAACCTTTAAAACCCTGTTGGTTACATAAAATCGCATTGATCCCAGAGCCCCACGAAACAAGGCCCTGCAAATAAGAGAGCTAAGCCACAGACGCCCTGTCCAGGGCAAAGCTATAGGGCCGTAGCAAGGGGCACAGCTGGAGCTGGGGGTCCCCGAGGGCCACGCAGCCCCCACGACCCAGCACGGTGCCCGGGAGGAACTCCAGCAGCAGCCCGGCCGGCCCGTCGCATCCCTCCCGTGCCCTGGCACAAGAATCCCAAGGGTGATGAGGGGCAGCAGAGGCCGAACTCCTCCCGGTTCCACAGAGCTCATGTCCCAGCTTCCATCTAACCTCACCCCCCAGCAGCAGCGTGCCACCTCTCTTCTCAGTCCTCCCGCAAACATGAGTGGGATTTGTGCCTGTGTAGGCAAAAAAATTTAAAACAGTTAATTGCTCTGCTGGATGCTAGTGAATGGTCTAATTTATTGTGAATGATACAAAGTGTTCAGAGGCCTGGTCTTTATTGAGCGATCCAGAGACCAAGCTCTGTGCCAGAGACCATAAAGTGAATCCCATAAAAGAACTGGTTACAAGACTTGCATTATGAAATTAAAAAAATACAGTAATACAATCTTAATATCTACCCATGGAGACACTGGTTTAAAAAGAAAAATTTGTAACATTTAGCATAAACAAGACAGCACCTTGAAACCAGTAAAAAAAAGTTAAAAAGTTAACCTACCAGTAAATCTGCACCTACCAGTAATCAAGGAAGATGCAGTGACCTTTGTCAGGCGGACACAGAAGAAACATTTGTCATATGTTAGGGATACACTTTTTAACTTAAAACAAAGTTAAAACAGAACTAATGTGCTCACTGCATCATTTAGAAACTTTTAGATGTTACACTGCAATTTCAATAATAGCATCAGAAACTAATAAACAGTCATGGGCTGTTAGACACCGAAACAATACAATCCCATTGCAAGCTGGCACTCTGTTAACATTAAAGCAAACACCAAAAAGAACAATCTCTCACACTCAGACTCATCTGCCCCCAAGTTTTCACCCTCAAATTTTCCCTCAGTTAGCTCCATCCACTGGAGTTGAAAGAGAAGCTCAGACATGAGGCTAAGTGCAGCCCCTGCCTTTTCAACAGCTGTGTCATTTACCTGCTTTGAGGATAGTTAATGACGCTTATTAGCATGTTGACAGCTGATGTATCCATCATTAATACAGTTAGTGACTACCACAGCAGTCTGGAACTTCACAGCAACACAAATAAAGCCTGAGAGACTGCACCTGCAGACAGTGAACTCCAGCTCAGTGACATCAGCACTCATTGGTCCATTTTTTCATCATTGCCATCACGCTAAAAAAAGCGAATAGCTTTATGCTTTCCTGCCCCCACGAGCATTGAAGTTTGTTCATCCAGCTGCAGAGTTTCAACACAAGGCACATAAACAGCCCACAGCAGCTTAAGATACTAGGGTACAGAAGATGTGGGTTTAAACCTGCCTAGACTGAGGAACTGCTGAAGGTCTTTCCTATTTTCATGGCAAGTGATGCTGGAAGTGCTAACTAGGGGCTGAAGTGTAGTAATTCCTTAAATCACCACTTACATGACACCTACTACAGAAGAACTGCTAGTTTGAAGACAGCAACATACAAGGTAACTTGAAACACTACTGCAAGTCCTTCCAACTAACCTGCTTGTCTTTGACCTAACACAACCTGAACTATTTATAATCAGGTCCCAAGTTTCAGAGAAGCAGAGGTAAGTCAACAACTAAATGTTGGCTCTTCTAGCTGCACAATACAAACTGACAAAGCTTCAGGAACTAGGTCCTGGTCTCGGCCTCACACACTGCTTTGCAAATGCTAGACTTTGGACTTCTTGCACACCCAATACTTGGCATTGCCTCAGATGCTTAAGCTGCATGGAGACAGGATGTCAAACATAACCCACACTCAGCATTTCCTCTCTCTCTGCCCTACGAAGTGGGTTTTAACTTGGATTCCGAGATACCCAACTTCTCCACACGCAAAAGAAACAGCCCAAGCACACAGGTGAAACACCTAAGTCCGGGAACTGACTCTCTTCTAAACATCAAATTGCAAAGCCTCCTGTTAGAAACAATGAATTATAGAATAGAGTCACAGAATAGTTTGGGTTAGAATTGTCTAGTTCCAACCACCCTGCCATGGGCAGGGACACCTTCCACTAGACCAGGTTGCTCAAAGCCCTGTCCAACCTGGCCCCTCTCCAGCTTTCTTGTAGGCCCCCTTCAGGTAATGGAAGGCTGCTGTAAGGTCACTCCAGAGGCTTCTCTTCTCCAGGCTGACAAGCCCCAGCTCTCTCAGTCTTTCCTCATAGGAGAGGTGTTCCAGCCCTCTGATCATCTTTGTGGCCCTCCTCTAGGCAAACAGGTCCATGTTTTCTCTGTGCTGAGGGCTCCAGAGCTGGATGCGTGACTCCAAGTGGGGGTCTCAGAGTGGAGCAGAGGGGCAGAATCCCCTCCCTCAACCTGCTGGCCACACAGGTTAGATGTGGCCTAGGATATGGTTGGCTTTCTAGGCTGCAAGCGCACACTGCCAGGTCATGCCAGGTTTCTTATCAACCAGGACCCCCAAGTCCTTCTCCTCAGGGCTGCTCTCAATCCATTCTCCACCCAGCCTGTATTTGTGCTTGGGATTGCCCCAACCCACGTGTAGGACCTTGCACTTGGCATTGTTGAACTTCGTGAGGTTCGCATGGGCCCACCTCTCGAGCCTGCCAAGGCATCCCTTTGCTCCAGTGTGTCAACCACACCACACAGCTTAATGTCATCAGCAAACTTGCGGAGAGTGCACTCAATCCCACTGTCCTTGTTGGCAACAAAGATGTTAAACAGTACCGGTCCCAACACTGACCCCTGAGCAACACCACTCGTTACTGGTCCCCACTTAACACATTGAAGGCAAGATCTAACACAGAAGCACATACCAACCATACAGGTTGGAGAAACCCATCAATCTATTTTTACTATGAGGTCAGCCAAGCAGCAGCACAGGTTGCCTTGAGAGGTTGTCCAGCCTCCATCCTTGGAGCTTCTCCAAGACATGACTGGATCAAGCCCTGAGCAACCTGGTCTGATATCACAGCTGCCCTTACTGTGAGCAAGAGGCTGCTCTAGAGATCTTCTGAGGTCCCTTCCAGCCTGATTTATCCCATGAATCCTTATGATACATGCCACAACACGTCACACAATTGGATCTTGATGTTATTCTAGCTTCTGGAAGGTACTATTATGCAGTTAAAACACATTAGTAGAAATTGATTCCATAATAAGACTTTGTATTTTACCATTTCTGGATTTCCTATCTGGCCCAAAATATTCTTTATTATTTGGAGGAGGTAATGAGAATTATTTTGAAAAGACTATCAGCTAGATAACACTCATCTCCAATATAATTTCTGAAGCAAGATGCTTGAAAAGCAATTTATGTATACATTGTCTTCATCCAATTTTTGCCTAACCCCAAAATAAAATAATGAACTGTTCCTACTGGAAACCAATGAGATAGCACAGGACAATCCTTTTCTTTTTAAGAAGAGAAAAAGATTTTTGTTTGCAGAGAGTCACGAAACTATGGGCTAGATTTTATGATTTTGTGATAAACATTAACTTTGCTAAATAAAAGAAGAGACTGCATTCATTTAAAGCTCCATATTAGGGAAACAATGTTTCCTTTTTATGGCTATCTATTACATACTAGCTGAATTTCAATAATGAATTGTAATTAAGCACCATATCATCTATTTATATCCACTGTTTTCAGCCAACTGCAGATTACTACACACTCTTGAAAAGTTTGGCCAGGATTTCAGCATAGTTGGCAAAGGTAAGCTGGCAAGCTCATAGCCAATTAAAGTCTTTATAATGACAATACCACCACATATGAGACTACATAAACGGGACTGGACAAAGTACAAAAATCTTACAGTCATGCTGTTAATATGCGACTCCTTCGCGCTTCTCTTTAATTTTGCTTCGCTGATATTACGGTAGCTTACTACAACCATCTCATCAGTGTTTAAACTGAAGATGTGTATGTATCAACTTCATGTTCCAATTATGTTAAAAGCGGATTATACACACTAAAATATGGTTTATTAGAATAAATCTTACAACGGAAAGCATTTCCTCACTAAATGCATAATACATGTTCAGCCAAAGTACTAATTGCATACTCCATGACTAAGTAGCAAATACGTATAATCCATCCTTATGAATTTCAAAATGAAGACAAATAATTCCATAAAACTTTTTCCAGCAAACATTATTGTACATAGGCTACTTGGATAGAAAATGTTTCCTAACCACAGAATTTACACACTTGCCAGACAGAATGCAGTTTCCAAGGTAGGACTCGTCATTACTAAAGCAATACTCAGTCTTATCTATCTTGACAGTCCACATTCTGTTTTATGTGGCCCCAAGAGAACCCTGTAGTTTTCCCCATTGGCACCCCAATATCCAACAACAACATAATGCTGAGCCCTGACATGCTTGTAGAGGATCTTCTATTATTCTATTTTATGCAATACTGCAAGAAAAATTTGGTCTAAACAGGAAATACTAAGCCAGTGATGAGAAAAAGTTAATACTGCTACATTTCACTTCTAAGAACCTTCCTAGGACAAAAAGCTATACACATTTAGTTTCTAAAACAATTAGTAAATGCCTAATTATCAACAGTTTTGAATATACATGCTGCACATTATACCCAAGTTATATGGTAGGACTGGATTTATGCAATATAGTTTCAATAAAGTACAGAATAAGGTAGCAACATCAGCCATGCAGTAAAACATTTCACAGCCTGTAACGTTCTTAAATTCTAAGAACACATCACAAACAGCAAATTAATAAATGTTTATTCCCCAGAAAATCTCCTCTGAGACTTAGGACTCCAGCTAGAGAGAGGTCTGTTAGAACTGCATATCCAGACGTGTGAACAGAGGGATAAAGCACATGCGAGCATCAGCTGGGTCAACCCTAACGTCACACCTAGAGAGAAAAGGAGCAGGAGGGATGCTTACGTGTTGGGATATGTGTTGTCCAGAACTCCTAAACCTGACAAGTTGCGTTCTTCTAGAGTAAAGGGGTCCTTTAGGTAGTAGTGCAAGCAGGGCTTCCTGCTCTGTGCTCGTGAAGGAAGTGAGCATGAGCACAAGAAACATTGAAATTGTCTTTTGGAATACAGATCACAAGAAAACTGAATGAAAGGAAGGCAGCAGGTAGGCAAGCTGAAGAATAAAACACCAATTTTTGTGAGTTTGAGCAGCACAGAAATGTATATAGCATCTCGGCAACAAGCAAACCCCCAGAAGTTTTTTGTTGTGGTGCTTCCTTCAACAAGTACACATCTCCAGTCACCAAGCTTGTAAGGACTCCTCTAAAGTTCCACCTCAAGAAAACCCCCATCATTCTTAGAAATACTGACTAAGCACTGACACAGGGTGCGCAGAGAAGCTCTAGAGTCTCCATCCTTGAAGAAGCTCAAAAGTCAGCTGGACAACCAGCTCTAGGTGAGCCTGCTTGAACAGGAATATTGAACAAGATGACCTCCAGAGATCCCTGCCAACATCAACTATCCTGTGATTGTCTCAGCCAGACTCCTACTGACTTCCACAAAGGCACTATTTCATGTCTCAGCACGGTTAAAGAAGGGATGTAGAAAAGTAACAGCTTCCCCTGCATCTCGTAAGATACACAAACTGATTTTAATCTACACTGCATAAAAAGAAAACCACACGCTTCCAGAAACCGCATTTTAGAAAGGGGCAGTTTGGGGCCTAAAGTAGAAAGATGCAGAATAATACAGGAGGAAGAAAGAGTTACAAGGAAAGGAACTATATGGTAACAAACACAAAAGCTACACTGTATTAAAAAAACCAAATACACCCATGGTCCACAAGATTTTACAGACTTACCATTAAATTGCATAAACTCAAACACTGTATCAAGTGATTTGGAGATACCCCAAGGAGTCAGTGAAGGGTTTCCTGACAGGATTTCAGTGAGGAGCTAAAGGAGGGTTTGTTCCCCTTCCCCCATCCAAGGAAACCGGAGCAAAAGCGATAACAACTTGTCATTTTAATATCTCCTTAATCAAAAAAAAGATAACCTTTACCATCAAGGGATATTTGTGGAGAGACCACTGCACTGTTCCAATCCATTCTGTCCCTGCCACAGAACATGTTTATTCTCCTGGCATGACCCACTGCCCTGGCACAAAATAATGTTATTACCGCAAGATCTGGCAGTATACCTCAGTGTTAGCAACAAATCTCAGATTTTTCCTTGACTGATATAGGTTTAGAGTTATTTCATTTCATGCTGGCTTAGAAAACTACCGTTCCATTATTTAATGAATTCTGAGACACTCAAGCATATATCCAATTCCAGCTTACATTAGATGAAAAATGGAAGAAATACTATTATTCAACTGTGTTAAGGAAAAAAAAAAAATCAGAGCAATCTTGCATATATAAACTATGTATACAAGTTCCCAGGCATCTTCAGTGAATCCATATCTACAAGTACAAATCTAGACAGACTTAGAGATAAACTTAATGTCAAGCATTATGTGCAAGTCTTCAACGGATTAAGATGAAGGACCTCAGCTTTTTCAGTCAGAAGGATACCGATGTTTGGTGTGACAGAAAAATATGACATTGCACCAAGGCACAACACATTCAAGGAAAAGCAATTTATTTTTTGCAGAATTAAAGAACCAGTGAAGCCTAGCTGGAAAGCACTGTTCTGGAAGAGGCCCAAAGGCCCAAGTAATTGCAATGGACTGGAAAGGCCTTCACCCCAGGTCAGCAATTTACATGCCAGCCAGGCTACTTATGAGGGAAAGCAGTTACCACCAACTGCCCTTTGAATGCTCCCGTTGCCAGTTTCGGTGCCACTGCCGGGGCACAAATACGTGCAGATACCATGACAATCCAATCACATGGACTACTTCAGCAGAAGAGTCCAGAAGTGAGATAATCCACAAAATTAATTACTCAGTTGCCAGAAATGGACCAAGATAACTAAGCTGGGCCTGCAATACAATTCCTCTCTACAGGCTTGAGCTTCTGCCCACCACAACAGTGGTAAATGCAGAATCAGCATAAGGAATGGCAAGTAAAAATAACAATTTGATAAAAGCGATGGGTCAAACAGAAAAAGAAAGTCCATGTTTTCCCTCTTTCCCTGCCAGCTAACATTAGTTCCACCCCACTTTCCCAGCTATTTCTTCAGTTCCCTCCCTCTCAACTTGCTTTGTGTCCTCTGCTTCTTGCTTCAGTGTGTTGCCCTTTTTCCAAGTCCCATATTTGCCACTATAGTCTACTTTTGCCTCATTGCTTTCTTCACTGCTTCTAACTTAACTTCTAATAGTCCTCTGCAAATACTAACTGATTAATCCAGATAACAATTATAAAAATAAGCAAGTCTTAGCTTTAAGACTTCTGTATCTATAAAACAACCTTTAAGTACTTAGGTTCTCAGTACGTGCACAAATTTTTCCACATACATGTAAAAATCCCCAGCGTAATAGGGATGCAATAGAACATCAAAAAAAGTGAAATTTCAACCATGGCTGAGAGTTAGAATAGGAACTAGAACTAAACATCCTCCTTTTCAACTCTAAGTGAAAGACAAGCTTCAAAATCATTAACTGTCTCTCTTTGCTTACAGCAAGAGGTCACAGCAAATGTCAGACACAAGAGAGCTGTTCAATTAGGGCAACCTTACAAAATCCAAACTATTACCAACAGCAGCCTAGACGTCACCCTCACCCCAACAAAAGCACTGCCCAGACAGCAGCTATTACACAAGATTCCACACTAGAGAGCTGCCAAGCTTTAACCTTCAATGAAGAGAAATGAATTTATTCTCTTAGGGAAAAAAAATTGCCATAATGGAGTCTCGGCATCCTTAGGAATATGTCAGAAAAATAGGCAAGCTAACTTTTCCCACCTCTTCCAATATCCCAAACCAAAAGCTACACATATGGAGTAACAGCACAGTGATTTTTTACAAACCAATAAACAGAAGATTACTATTTCAAACAGCAAAAGTAGGTAGACAGCAAGTTAGCTTTTCAGAACATCTATCTGTTTAAAAAAAACAAAACCACAAAACAAAAAAAAAACCCCAACAAACAAAGAAAAATCCCACAAAACCCATGATGAAGAAGAATACAAAGGCAATGCTTTCAGCAGGGTGGGGAGCATATTCCAGAATAAAAAGTAACTAAATGCAGTAGTTGTCTTCAATGGCAGTTTTATTGTTGTACATTGAATGCTTTACAAAACATTGCTGGTCTAAACTACAGAAAAATGTCAAAACAGTTTTAGAATAATTCAGCTGCCATACAGGAAAAAGCAGTATACAGTTCCAGCCACATAAACATTAAAAATACTCAGTACTAAACCTCCTCCTCTGATTTTGCAGTGATCTATGGATAAAGGTTCTCTAAAACCCACAAGCCCAAACTATGACATTATACAAAATCTTTCGGGCTATGCACATCAGCCAGGGCTCCAGGTACACACAGTACGAAGCCAGAGAAAGTTTCTGGCTGCAGAAAGACTTGTGCCCTATTAACACTGCGCCCCGGACACTGCACATGCAACAAGACCAGCCGTGTGCACAGAACTTCCTGCACGCATTAGTCTGGGTGTTACCAAGGGACTTCGAGATTAGGTTATATTTCTTGGTAAACATACTGTTAAGGGGGAAAAAAAAAAAAGTTACATTTAATCAAAGATCTTCTAGCTCGGTCACTGTATAAAAACGTCATTCTTGGAGAGCTGGATGCTATGGACTTCAACGCACTGCTTACTCACTGCACTTTGCTTCACCCAGTTCACAAGGTCAGAAGAAAAATAAATAAATAAAGCTTTGCTTTTCACCCCTAACTTGCAGAAAGTCCACTAATTAGAAGTCACCAAGTTTACATCTTCATGTCTGATTCCATGCAATACTTTGCCTTATAGCCTGACTACGCTTTCACCATAAGCAAAGGCTACCGTCCACGCAGCCGTTCCGAGCCACCCCAGCCTCGCTAACGCTCAGCCAGCGATTTCCCTAGCAGTACACAATGCTCGTCTGCAGAGCGCCAGGCTGCTATTTTGAAGGTAGAAGGACAGAAAACGAACAAGAAATGCAAGGGAATTAAGAATGACTGATTTTAAACAGCAGCACAAAAACAAAGCACTGAACATGACATTTAAGTACTCCGAGAAACTTGCATCCCCACGTCCTCCAACACTGCATGCTGAACTTTGCCAAACGTAGACAAGCCAAGTTCTGCTATTCTTGAAGCTAACAATAATTTTGCTTTAACTCCTGAAAAAAGTTGGCCCTTGGCTGACAGCAGACCATATCTCAGGGCACACACACAGGCAAAGACACACGCAGAGCACCCCACCGAGCATCTTCCACCCTCACCTGGTCCCTGGCCGCAGGGCAGCGAGGCGAGGCGTGGGGACCCTGCACCTGGGGTGCCCGGAGAGCTGCGCTTTCCTCCTGGGGGCTCAGAGCAAAACCTTCCGACTCGCACCGAACGTTCTTGAAAGACTGGGTTTTTTCCCCTCCAAAGAGCACAGCAGTTTTGTTGTGGGAAGGTTCTGACTGCAGTCAACACATGCCATATGCGCGCTCCCCCTCCCCCTTCGTATTTTTTGGGAAAAAGTCATTTTTGTGGTACTCCACGCTTACCAATAAGTAACTCCCAAGTTCGGCGTATGCCTAAGTTTACTCACACCCAGCAGACAGGCAGAGGTGCGCGCGGGGACAGCCAGACCAGCCGAAACCGAACACACACCCATCTCCCCCACGCCGGAGCCCACCGGCTAGCGGCCAGCGCTGACCCGGGGGCTGCCGGTGCCTCCCCCGCCGCCCGGGCACCCGCCCGCACCGCTCCCGCGGGG
>Ga0065711_1047282_pt1 | contig 12421 bp, 8 predicted proteins | sample Hoacrofraction12_FD_59098 | JGI IMG/M metagenome (GOLD analysis project Ga0065711, IMG submission 59098) | Hoatzin crop microbial communities from Cojedes, Venezuela - Epithelial fraction 12 v2 (version 2) | ecosystem: Host-associated > Birds > Digestive system > Esophagus > Crop | place... | reverse complement strand
GCCACTGAGATGATTACGGGACTGGAGCATCTCTCCATTGAGGAAAGGCTGAGAGAGCTGGGACTGTCCAGTCTGGAGAACAGAAGGCTCAGGGGTGATATTATCAATGTCTGTAAATACCTGAACGGAGGGTGTAAGGAAGATGGAGCCAGGCTCTTTTCCACGATGCTCAGTGACAAGGTAAGAAGCACAAACTGAAACACAGGAGGGAGGTTTTCTCTGAACATCAGGAAACACTCTTTTTACTGTGAAGGTGGCTGAGGACTGGCACAGTTTGCCCAGGGAGGTTGTGGCTTCTCCATCCTTGGAGATACTCGAAAGCCATCTAGACACGGTCCTGGGCAACAGGCTCTGGCTGGCCCTGCTTGAGGAGAGTAGGTAGTACAAGATGACTTCCATAGGTCCCTTCCAACCGCAACCATTCTGTGATGCTATAGCTATTTTATATACCTTTGACACTGAGGCCATTTTAAGCAGTAGGTCACGAGTTCAGTAATTTGAGAACTGAGTTTCTTCAGAAGACGAATTCTAGTGAATTGTTCATAAAATGAATGTTAATATACAGTTACGGTAAAATAATTTAGGTCAAAAAATATCTCTCTAATCTTTTGGTCCGTTCTGCCATTCAGAGTCAGCATCAAAGTTAGGTTGTCTAGTTAGGTTTTAATATTTACAAGGATGGCAATTCCCCAATTCTGAGCTTATAACAAATGTGATAGAGGCAAATATGCATGCCGACTGTGGAGAAGGTTTTAGGTATGAAATCAGTCCTACAGACAAGCTTTGAAAGAAGTGCTCAAAACATTAGACTTTTGTAGAAGTAAGGTTGCTCATTTAAAATAAATGATCACATTCTCTCTAAGGATGAAATAAATGAGACACAGTTGTTTCTGTTTTTCAACTTTTGAGTATTACAAGTATAACCACATTATGGTTTTTGTAGTTTGGGTAGATTATAGTACTGTATGCTGCTTCTGAATACAATTTCTGTTGTTATAGCTTTCTGTCAGTTGAAGTGCGTGTGCATCTTGAAGATCAGGTAGGAGCTTGAGTTGCGTAGCAGAAGAGGAGTTCTGTCCAAATGTGTCTTCTACCAAGCTTGCTTTTTGTGAATTACTAGATTTAATATCTGCCTATTTTCTTTCTTGATGTAATTGCATGTGTTGATAAAATTGGTTAGCATACTACTGCACCTGTAAAAGTAACAATTTCATCTGTAAATATCATCGCAATGATAAATGTTGGCATTTAATGGCTGGCTCATTATTCAGATTCTTAGTTGTTTATATCATAGAATTTCTATCTTGAGTTGAAAGGGACTTATAAGGATCATTCAGTCCAACTCCCTACTCCTTGCAGGACGACTTAAATCTAAACCATATGACTAAGAGCGTCATTCGGGTGCCCCTTGAGCTCTGGCAGTCTTGATGCACCACTTACCTGCAGAGCCTGTTCCAGGGACCGACCACCCTCTCAGTGAAGAACCTTTTCCTGATGTCCAACCTGAACTTCCCCTGATGCAGCTTCATTCAGTTTCCCGGTGTCTTATTACTGGTCATCAGAGAGAGGAGATTAGCACCTCCCCATCAGCTGCCTCCCTTGAGGAAGTCGTAGACTGTGATGAGGTCACCCCTCAGGCTTCTTGAAGCTGCACAAACCAAGTGACCTCAGCTGCTCCTGATAAGCCTTGCCCTTGAGACCTTTTACCATCTTGGTTGCCCTCTTTTGGACACGCGCTAATAGTTTGATGTCCTTCTTATATTGAGACACCCAAAACTTCACAGAGTACGCGAGGTGGGGCTGTACCACTGCAGTGTAGAGTGGGACAGTCACCTCCATTGACTGGCTCGCTATGCTGTGCTTGATGCATGCAAGGACACGGTTGGCCCTTTTGGCTGGCAGGTAACACTATTGATTCATATTCAACTTGCCATCAACCCAGGTTCCCGGATCTCTTTCCACAGGGCTGATCTCCAGCCTCTTATCCCTGAATTTGTATGTGTAACCAGGATTACCCTGTCCCAGGTAGAGAATTTGGCACTTGGTCTTGTTAAAATGGTTGCCTAGCTCTCTAGGTCTATCCAGATCTCTCTGTAAGGCTTCTCTGCTCTCGAGGGAGTCTACAGCTCCTCCTAATTTCATATCATCGGCAAACTTACTTAACATACACTTTTGAGTCCTGCATCTAGATCGTTTATAAAAACATTAAAGGCACAGGTCCTAAAATTGAGCCCTGGGGAACCCCACTGGTGACTGGCTGCAAGCTTGATGCAACCCCATGTACTATAACTCTTTGAGCCTGACCCCTCAGCCAGTTGCTTACCCAATGTGTTACGGACTTGTCTAGCTGTGTGCTGGACATTTTGTCCAGAAGGATACTGGAGAGACAGTATCAAAATCTGCTAAAATCCAAAGAAATGTACATTTACTGACTTTCCTTAGTTAGACGTGTGACCTTGTCGTAAAAGGAAATTAAGTTAGTTAAACAGGATTTTCCCCTTTTGAACCCGTGCTGGCTATGACCAGTGACTGCATTCTCTCTCAAGTATTTTTCAGTAACTCCTAGAATAACCTTCTCCATAATTTTATCTGGCATCAGAGTGAGACTGACAGACCTGCAATTACCACGGTCTGCCTTCTTACCCTACTTGAAAACTGGGACAATATTTGCCAGATACCAGTCCACTGGGTCCTCTCCAAATTCACAGGCCGGTTGAAAAATAATGGAGAGAAGTCCCGTGATAATATCGGCCAACTCTTTTAGTATCCTGAGATGAATCCCATCAGGCCCCATAGACTTACATGCATCCAGCTGGAGCAGCAAGTCTTGACTAAGTTCAGAGCTGGCTGGGAGTTTATCATCCCCCCCAGTCATGGTCTTCCAACACAGGGCTCTTGGGGGTCCCAGGGCCCATCATCAGTGTTAAAGATAGGTGAAAAGGCATTAAATGTCTCTGCTTTGTCAACATCCCTATTTGTTAGGTGACCGACCTCAGTAATGGACCAATGTTATCTCTGATCGTCCTTTTGCTGTTAACATATTTTAAAAAGCTCTTTTTGTTGTCCATCAGTGTGTTGGCCAGCTCAAACTCTAATTGAGCTTTGACTGCACGAATCTGCTCCCTACAATGGCGAACAGCATCTCTGTAGTCCTCCCATGTCACCTGTCCTTGCTTACAGTGTCCATACACTGTAGATGCTGTATTTCTGTGCGTTGGTCAGAAGATAATCTATGGAGAAACAGAAGTTAGTTACCTGCTATTTTTCAAGAGACACCCCCCCCCTTTTTTTTCCTGCAAATATGTTTCATGAGGTTTTTTTTCTGAAATTCTCACCTATGGCTTGACTGTCAAAGCCATCATCTGAGTATAGAGGGAGTTAAGGATGAACTTGTTCAGGCTGAGAAAGCCCAAGAGTCTCAGTCTGTACACTTTATAGTATAAATGTTTTGACTATTGAATGTGCCAAAGGTGGTCAGTCATGCTGTTTCTGAGTGGGTTTTCAAATGTATTCCAGTTAATGTCTGAAGTGATGATTAACGCTTGCGCATCCAGAAAGACTTGTAAATCTCAATCCGTTATACAAGTTTTAATATGGGGAATGGATGAACTGTGTTCTTCATGAAAGTGATCAGTGAGCATTGGTAGCTTGTGCTTGTCAGGACAGAGTCCGCTACTTATCACAAGAGTTTAAAAACTGTTTCTGGGACATTGGGATTTAGCAGAGGGAGATGAGAGGTGTTTACTTTTTTTTTTTTTTTTCCAGTTCAATGTATGTTGTATATGTGAGGTAGGATAGGAAATGTTGAAGTCAAAGTTGTTCAGGATGCATATTTTTTTATGGTTTGGCTTTAGTAAACACCTGGATAGCCTGACCAAAAAGCTGTGGGACAGAAGTGATCCTGAAGGCTACTCCTGATTATCTCCTTGCTTAGGTCTTACTGATTGTAAGCAAGTCTTAACTGTTTTTAAGGAGTAAAACTAACCTGTCTGCATTACATCATAGAAATGCGAAAGCCAGAAACTAGTTTTCTCAGGTTGTGTTTGTAACTCCAAGTTGTAGCTGAAGGTATATTTATGTACCTGGATTAGTGGACCGACTATCTTATAAGCAAACTCTACCTCTGTAACAGATACAGCTGTTTGTGTGAGAATGTCAGCAATGTGGCACTGATTTAAGTTTCCATTTCAGGGACACATTGGTCTCACAGGTCCTGGGTCTAGGAAGTGTGTTTTCTCTGCAATGGCTAGATTTTTTTTTTTTTTCCTGGCTTTACTTGCAACATAATTCTATAAAAAAATAATGTATTAATGCCTTCTTTTTAACAGGAGAAAGAAACTGGAAACAAAAGTGAAGAAACTTGAAGGTAACTTTCCATGTTGTGTTAGTGTGCTGTTGTCCTAATCCATCTCGATTTGTTTTTTTGTCCAAAGAAATAATTGCAGCTTTTTAACTCTGAGGCCCCAAGGAGCAAGGCAGGGCAGTACTGTGTGTTGTGCTTAATCTCTGAATTACATCAGCTCTCTCATCAACCAACCATGCCAAATGTTTTCCATTGAGTATCTTAAGCACATGGTGTAAATGAAGTTGGAAGGGAACTTCTGGTCATGAAAACCTCAAAGGATGGACTCTGCCCAGCCTGTCCAGGCAACTGCTTTCACTGCATGACTGTCTTCATGGTGAAAAAGTTTTTCCTTATAGCCAGTTGGAAACTCTCTGGTTTCAACTTACGCCTGATGTCTCTTGTCCTTCCACCATGCACCACTGAACAGTTATTCCATCTTGATACCTCCTTGTAGGTACAGGAAAGCTGCTCTCTGATCCCTTCTACGTTTTCTTGTTGGTTTGTTGTTTGTTTTTTTTTTATCCTCTCAAGCTAATTAAGTCTAGTTCAACGAGCCTGTTTTCATAGAGCATGTGCTCCAGCATTCTGATAGTCTTGGCAGAATTCTTCTAGTCATGTTTATGATTATATTTAAATATGTAGTGATCATGACACATGCTTTCTGATTTTTAAATAATCTGGCAATTGGTTTTTGGTTTGTTTGATTGGTTTATTTTGTTTTTAAGTAGAGATAAAGCACTTGCCTTCTGACACTGTTTTTCTTGTAGTAGAGGGTGGATATGTGTAAAGCATTCTGATACTAAACTTGCTGTACTTTTAGTTGGCAAGGCAAATATTTTCATTCATGGCACAGTTATAGCTGTGCTTACCACAATTTAAAGTACAACGAACTGAGTGACTTGTATCTGTTAGCAATTGCCCAAATCCTACTGTGAAGTACAGGTACTGAGTGTTTATTTCACTGAGCATTTTGGAGTTCCACTACGTGGCAGCAAGGTTTTTTTACCCTCTTGCTCCCAAAAACTCAGATTCTGGCAGAGTGGTTTTTTTTTTCGTGATAATTTGATTTGCAAAGTGGTGACCAATATTACTTAAATTAGTTGTGTCTTATATTGTAGTTTCTAACTTGAATTTTGGTTCTCTTTCGTGAAGAGGCTGCAACAAAGCATACGCAGGACTTGAGACAACTGAAAACTGAAAAGAAAAGGCTTGAAAAGGAGTTAAAGAAGGCACAAGTAAGACTTTCCTGTCTTTTGGATGAAGCTTCTTTTAGTATTTTTGGGGGAAAAAAGGGAAGCTACTAGTAACCAGGTACTGAAATAGTAAAATTACATTTGTTGGGGATATTGAGTAACTAAACATAGCAATTCACCTTAAGAGATAGAAATTTTCCAACTGAAACATGACCTTTGAAATGTTGATTTAGATTTCATGCTAATTAAGAGTAGATGTTCTATAAACTATGTATGGCATGAAAAATTAACATTATTTAATTTTAACAGGGAAAACTTGATGGTGTACTTAAAGAGAAGTGCAGAAAAGGTAAGTGTTCACCTTTGCCTTCACAGTTATGTGTGGTGTTGTTCCATTTGAACATTTCCTTTCCTCCCCTCTCCTCTTTTTAATAGTTAAGCATGCAGAGACCCAGAGTTCAAGTGAAGATATCACAACAGATATAGACAAAGGTAAGATTTTTTGCAAGACTATTCTCTATGTGGAACCAACTGTTTGAATTTATTGTAACTCTGCTAGATTTGCATTTTTGGAGACAGAGGATACAGACAAAAGTGAGAGAAACACAAACAATCTCGTTGTCTTTGAAGTTCACTGAAATCATAAAGGAAGCATGCAAAACAAAAGACAGAACATAGGAGTGTAATCTGCTACAGTTTCTATGTGATGATCTGTAAATCAAGTGGAAATCCAGGATGCCTGTTTCTTATCTTATTGACCTTTTTTTCCCCTAATGATCTAAAATATCTGCTGCAAATTATCTGAATCTAACTATGTCATGGAGCAAACTCCTCCTAAACTTCCTCTAAAATACTGAGGCCAACTTAAAGCAAATTTATTTTTTGCATTTTTGCAGGCTTTTAAAATACTGGTATTGATTTTGAATTGTTTAGAATATCTGAATGCAGTTTTCAGGCAAAAGGAGTACTGTGCAATATTTGTATATAAAGCTTGTTGTCAAAATTAAACTTCTCTGAAAAAGGTAGACCTTGTCAGTTCTTGTGTATCTTGGCATAGATACAAAAGCATTTACTGCCTCTTGGATTGTACTAAATTGGTACCCAATTTCATCCTTTAATTTTTAAGTAACGGAAAAACGGAAAAATTAATATCTGACCGCTAATTTAAGCTTCAAATAGCAGCAAGGCTTTATTACTGATGAGGAATTGTTAGTGTTGTTACTAGCTGTCTTGCAAAATTTGGCAGATTTTCCTCTTATGTGCTGATGTTTTTTTAATGTTGTCATGGTTTAGCCCCAGCTGGCAACAAAGGACCACGTGGTTGCTCTCTCACTCCTTCCCCCTGTGGGACTGGGAGGAGAATCGGAAGGAAAAGGCAAAACTTGTGGGTTGGGATAAAAACACTTTAACAGAACAGCAAATGGAGAAGAAAATAACAACAAGAATACTAATAAAAAGAACATAAGAGTGCAATTTTCTCACCGCCCGATGCTCAGCTCGCTCCCAAGTAGCAAATGATCCTGCCCTGGCCTGCTCCCCCACCTAAATACTGAGCATGATATCACATGGTATCGAATATCTTGTGTGATTGGCTAGTTTGGGTCAGACCTCCTGCCTTCTTGCAAAAATTAACCCTATCCCAGCCAAACCCAGGACATATCCACCACTTATTCTATACTATCTACATCATGCCCAGGTCCCACACTTCCCAATTTATCACCATCACTTTCCCTGTCTTTTATATATATATAATACACACACACACAGAGATGTTCCCTTAGTTCTCATCCCTCTAAAATGACTGCTGAGTTCATTTAATCCATGACTTTGGGCTCCATCTGTCATAACACTCTTTCAGGGCAGGAGTGATGATGTGTGGTGTTGGATGGTCACACACCAGCTGCAAGCTCTGGATGCAGCATATCTGGCACGGTCCATGCCCACAGTCTGAAGGTTGAAGATGTCGATCTTGAGGAAGTGGCTGGGCATCAGTTGCTGAAGCCAGGTCTAGTTCTATTACCGCTGCACCTTTGCTCAGTGTCCTGCTTTAGTTTGTATGATTCTTACTGTAATGCCATTGATAGGGCATATAGTAGTGTAGTATAGTACTGTAATAGTGATGACATACAGTGGCAGGGTTATTTACCAATTAGCATCATGCAATTTAATTTATTGGCTATTCTCAGCAAAAATCAAATCTTGTGGAGGTAAACATCAGACTTCCCCATCCGTCCACATCACCCACCAAGCACACCCAGGTCCTTGAGGAAAACCAACGTCATGGATGGGTTTGCCATTGCCTGAGGCAGGAGTAACCCAGACTGTCTTCCCTAATATATTCTGAAGTGCACGACAGGGACTTTATCCCCTTCTACAGTATATAAAAGTCTTGACTGGGCAGGGCCAGCTCGGTTGGTAGATCCCTTGGTGTTGACTAACCAGGTGGCCTTTGCTAAATGAGCATCCCAATGTTTAAGGTCCCACCAGCCATTGCTCTCTGTGTACTTTTTAGCAGTCCATTGTATCATTTGATCTTCCCAGAGGCTGGTGCATGATAGTGGAAGGTGTCCCAGCTCATGGCAGGGGGGTTGGAACTAGATGATCTTTAAGGTCACTTCCAACCCAAACCATTCTATGATGGGGGACGTGATATACATGTTCCATGCCATGCTCTTCAGCCCAGTTGTCTGTGAGGTTGTTTTAACACACTCTGGTCAGACCTGCTGTTATCTCACACCTTCATGCTCCATGCTAGGTGCCAGAAAGGACTGTTGTGGTTTAGCCTAGCTGGCAACAAAGAACCAAGTGGTTGTTCTCTCACTCCTCTGCCCTGATGGGATTGGGAGGAGAATCAGAAGGAAAAAGCAAAACTCCTGGGTTGGGATAAAAACACTTTTAACAGAACAGCAAAGGGAGAAGAAAATAACAAGAAGAATACTAATAAAAAGAATATGCGGAGTGCAATTTTCTGACCATGCAATGCTCAACTCGTTCCTGAGTAGCAAATGACCCTGCCCTGGCCTGCTCTCCCACTTAAACACCAAGCATGACATCACATGGTATCAAATACCCTATTTGATTGGCTAGTTTGGGTCAGCCCTCCTGGCTTCTTGCGAAAATTAATCCTATCCCAGCCAAAGCCAGGACAAATATGTCTATTCATAAAATGGTAGCAGTTTGCTATGGTCTTTGACTTATGGAATTGTCACAAACCCAGTAATCTCAGTTCCTTATCACTGAATCTGAAGATAGTTTTGGCATAAGTAGGTGAGCTGCTTGTGTATTTTGTCGAGTTTTTGGTCTATTTCTACTGTCTCTTCTAGCAATGGTGCTGCTAGGACTCCAGACAATGTCTACTAATGTTGTGGCCTTATAATTAATTCAGATACATTTAATGTGCTGTTACTCTATGGTAAGGCTAAGATGAGTTACTACTGAGTGGGCATAAAGAAAGAATGTGATGTAAATACCTAAAAGATTTCCTCCCCCATTTGTGTTCATGTCACCTGAGTTGTTTTAGAATGCTGTTTAATTTCACTAATGCTACATTCAAATCTGGTTTTACATTTTACTCTGGGGGCTGCCACAACTTTCTGCCACCCTGACTGTAGAAAGGAAACGCTAAACCATTCTGCAACTGTTCCTTCAGTCTGCTGTGTACTATGGCCAATGCAGGATGCATTCCCTCAATGGCATCTAGCATTTCTCTTTCTCTGAAGCTAAAGTGCCCCTATGTCCCTTGTCTTAATTCTTGTTACGGGTATTTTGTATTTCATTGTAGGCATGTCTGTGTTCTGAGTAAAAACAAACATAAATTCTTTACTTTCTGAGCAACTGAGGTTTTACTCAATTTATAAAAATATTTATTTTAACAGAAAAAATCAAGCTCTTGTTAGAAGAACTCTGGATGTGCATTGACAGTGCAGCAGGAAAAAGAGAGAATCAGGAAAATGTTCCTGTCTTGGGTGAGATGGCATGCAAAGTCTTGGCATTTTATTGAAGCTGTCTCTTTTTTTGACCAATACCAAATATTGATATGTTTTTTCAGCTTCTGTTCAGGATAAGGCACGGCCTGAAAAAAGAAGACTGACTGTTACAGAAGGTAGGTTCCAGTAAATGTGAATTTATTAATATGCGAGTGCGTTAATTTAGTCTTACTGGGATATCATCAGATTGGGTATTGTTTGTGTAACACTTCTTTGACAGACTTAAATACTTTCCTTAGTGATTGTCTGGTCAGGTACATGTGTGGTTAGAATTTGAAAATAATTGCAAATATTAGTTTGAACAGCCAAGTGAACTGGAATGCTTTTCTAAATAAAGGCTGTTGTAGTCTGCTGTTGCAACTGAGAAATCAAATTCTTTTACTATCAGCTGCTTTGAATATTTCTACGTAGTCAAAACTCACCTCTTGTGTTTATACATTAATTATTATATCATTACAAACTGCAATATATAATGTGAATTACAGGATGCAAGCTCTTTTTAGTCTGAAAAAAACACATGGTAACATAGTTAGATTGTAAAATCTAAGAAGCTATTGCCACCATTTTCTTCATTCATACCTGCCTGAATAATAATAGAGAACAGTGCATTGATTTTCATATTTATGATACAGAGAAACAAAATGTATCATTTGGTGATAGCTTTAGTTTTGTAACGTCATGTTCAGTATGATAATAAAAAAATATCTGAGTAGTTATCCACATGCACATTCACAGCAAACTTGAACTGCTTTGACTTCACATAAGAGATGTTACTTTCCTTCTGTCCTCAACAGTAATAGGTGCCTTGAAACTGCATTGGTATTCCTGTAGTTGTCTCTCCACAGTGTGCTTATTAATCTTTCATTTTTCTTTATTTTCTCTAATATTTCGGTTTTCTGTAACTCAAGCCATAGTGATACTGTCTGGGATAAGTACCCTGCCTTATTAAGAGCTTTGAAGGTGAACTGTTATCCTGTCTAACCACCCTGTTAAGTCTGAAAGTCTGCTACCAGTGTAGATCCCAGTGAATCTAAATTCAGACTGTGTTCCAGTGGAATCCACTTAAGAGGTGCCAAGATATAAGGACCAGCTTATAAGCCAGTTTATCAGTCTCACTCCCACCAGTTTAATGCAGCAAATCTGTGGCTTCAGCTCCAAAACTGAGCTAGACAGTTGTCCCCTGCGATTCTGAGTTTGATTTCTTGATCAAGTGTCAATGAAATGACAAGAATAAGCACAAGAAACTGAAGAGTTTGAAATAAGGGTGATTTGAGGGGTACTGGGTTCTAGTGTCATCCTCTTCCCAAGAAGGGGAACTTTATATTCCAGGAGTCCTGTCCCATCTTTCCTATTTTTGTCTTCTCAAGGAAACTACAGCATTTTCACAAATGGAAGCAATTGTCCTCAACAGTCACTTCTAGTCAATCCTTCTTTTGCTTTTGTTGAAGTGGCTAGATATTGTAGAAATACATCTTACTTTCTGTTCCTTTGGGTTTGCTTTTTTCCCCTCTTTAAGCCTAGAACTGCCATCTTGTTGTTCTGGCGCTCATGGAAGTGGTAATTACTTTGGATTCATAACAGCAAAATGCTTGTGTTTACAGTTGCAATCTTCTACCAAAAAAAAAAGAGAATATTAGCAAGTTTGTCCTAATTTCTTGTCCCATATTACAATAGTGTCATCTTAGAGAACAAATCAGCTTGATGGTAGTATTGCTGAAGCATCTTTTCCAGAGAATGTCAGTTCATCGGTCTGCCTGGATCTAGCCTTTTAGTAAGATACCTCTTTGGCTGATTTCTTAGTACACTCAAGTGTGCTGTAAGATATCCAAAGCTTTGCATTACAGTCAGTGCCTTCTCTGTTCCACCAAGGTTGATAGCACTTTGAATGGCTTTCTTGAAGAACGTGTTCATCTACGAAAAATGGAAGATTCATCAGGCTTTCCATTCATGCGTTTTCCAAGAAATGTGCCATTGTGAAAGCCTCATAAGACAATGAGGTTTTGCCAAACTTAATTTAAAAGCATTTTTGCTCGATCCTGGTAGTATTGTTACAAATCTGCTGGTAATGATGTTGACTGTACCTGCAGTTGACCACCAGACCATAACCTTAGACAATAATCTGAGGTTAATAAGACATGCCTGGTTTTTTAAACTTGTTTTCCATGTAATTTGAGCATCAAGTCACCTACATGGTGAATGGGCATGTGAAGAAGCATTTGATGAAGCTTGCAGCTCAGTGCTGAAGATTTTGTGATTTGGATTTTCCAACATGCATTGTTCGCATGCAGGCTTATGGACAGAGGAGTTGAGGAAAGATAGGAAGACCACATCTGGGAGGAGCTGAACCTCTTCAAGTAGTATATATATAACAGGGTTCTGAGCTAAATCTGGCCTACTATAGAGCTGTATCCATCTTAACCATGAGCCAGCAGTGTGCCCTGGCTGCCAAGAAAGCTAATGGGATCCTGGGATGCATTAAGAGGAGTGTGGCCAGCAGGTCGAGGGACGTTCTGCTTCCCCGCTACACTGCCCTAGTGAGGCCCCATCTGGAGTACTCTGTCCAGTTCTGGGCTCCCCAGTTCAAGAAAGATGAGGAGGAGAGAGTCCAGCAGAGGGCTACGAGGATGAGGAGGGGACTGGAGCATCTCTCCTACGAGGAAAGGCTGAGGGAGCTGGGCTTGTTTAGCCTGAAGAAGAGAAGGCTGCGAGGGGACCTAATATATGCTTACAAATATCTGCAGGGTGGGTGTCAGGAGGATGGGGCCAGACTCTTTTCAGTGATGCCCAGCGACAGGACAAGGGGCAATGGACACAAACTGAAGCAGAGGAAGTTCCGTCTGAACATGAGGAAGAACTTCTTCCCTCTGAGGGTGACGGAACACTGGAACAGGCTGCCC
>Ga0065711_1047281_pt1 | contig 12422 bp, 5 predicted proteins | sample Hoacrofraction12_FD_59098 | JGI IMG/M metagenome (GOLD analysis project Ga0065711, IMG submission 59098) | Hoatzin crop microbial communities from Cojedes, Venezuela - Epithelial fraction 12 v2 (version 2) | ecosystem: Host-associated > Birds > Digestive system > Esophagus > Crop | place... | reverse complement strand
GGCGGGGACGGGAACGGTAACGCGCCCGACCGCCGCCGCGAAACCTCCCGGGGCCCTTCAGCCGCGTCTGCGGCCGTGCCTGCCCACGCCGAGCCGCTCCGGTAAAGCTGCGACGACTGAGCGGAGACCGCGTCCACCGGGGCGCACCGACGCCGGCTCGGGGGGAGCCGCTGAAGAACGTGACACTTGTAACAAGTAAAAGACTTAAGACGGTAACAACGCTGCTGGGGACGCGGCACAGCGCCACGAAAGGAGACTGGCCCCGACTCTAGGCTCCAGTTACGCTGTCGGGACGAAGCAACGCGAAGTTCCGTCCTAACCTAGATTTGTTCTGTCGCAAGCGAGTTGTCATTCCTCTGCTTTATGTTGAAATGAGTGCTTGCGTCAGAGCAGCTAATGCAGCCAGCCCCTTCCGCAGCAGCAGTTCTGGAAATTTAGGGAGTGTCATCTCATTTCCAATGTCTAATTAAACACTAATTAGAAGCCAAAATAATTTAGATAAACCGGAATCATTAACCTCGGTATTGTGATACAGCACTATTCATGTAATACTTGAATTCTTACCTCTTTCACTACACCCAGTGTATATACATATACACACACACACACTGTTGTGTCTCAGACTGCAAGACCATCAATTGTCTTGTGTGTTTCAACTGAGAAACCTTGTATGACGCAACAGAAGTGATTTCCAAGGCTTTCGCACCCATCTTACCATTGATCCCTCCGAGAGGGAATGTTCTGGTGCTACAAAAAGCAAGGACCACAGCTGCTGGCAGCAGACAGTGACCAGGGGACTCGTCCCGCAGAGCCACTGTGAGCCATGCGACCCTCACCCCCCCCCGCGCCCCAGGTACGCGGAACGCAGGGAGCTGCTCTCGCACCAGTGGGCAAGAGTCAGCTGAGCTCAGGGAGTAGTTTTTCTTCGTCTCTTTAGCTGTAACAAAATTCCAAGGATGCACGCATCCATCTTTAGAGTTGCATTTGATTTATAGTTTCTCTCCTCTCTCGGCTCACCCTACATTTGGCATGCTGGCACTTCCAAGGTTGTTGATACCTTATGTCCAAGTCTGATGCAGCAAATGCCAAACCCACAATTGTCAAGTTGAAAAATAAACAATCTGAAAAATGTGTAATATTAAACTCTGGTTCACTGACATGCAAACAATCCTTTTTAATGATTACAGAATTTCAATTTCAGGCACTCCACTTTATGACAGTATGCTAAAGAAATCCTGTTTTATTGCTCTACACAGAATAATATTCCACCCTAAGTTTTCAAGGTATTTGCCATACCAAAGTTTATTAAAAAAAATTGTATTACAAAGTTTTACAAGTTCTCTTTAAAAAGCAAATAGTGTTCTATAAAACATAATTTTACCTCAGCTACCTTCTAATGGCAGTTTACAGGAAGTTCGTAACACATTGTCCAACTATTCCCTCGTATCGTCATCCTTGATTGCAAACTGGTTTTTTGTAATATTAACACTTGGCAGAATTTCCTTTAAGAAGTGTCAAGAGCTTGTGCCAATGTTATTCACAGACATGATCATAAAAAGAACTGCCTTCCAAAATTCAGACTAGTGTAGTCTCAATGAGGAATAATTTGTTCACGAGCTTGTCAAAGTCTGCAGTGTTCAAAATGTTAACACTGCAATGAAATCTTAGTCTTTAAGAGCACTCACTAATGGGCAAAAGACTAAGCATTTTGCTGTTCAATTTGATTGATTCAATTATTATCAAGGTTTTAATTTTTCATGTCAGACTTCAGTTTACGCATAGACAACTAAAGCGCATTCAAGAAGTAGCCTGACTCCTGGCATTCGCTACAGACACCAAGGCAAGAGAAGGTGGGCAAAGGAAGGCGGTCATGGGCTGCTGACGCTGTGGTTTCTTCGAAGAGGGAAGTGCCCTCACATTCGACTTTGAGCATAAAACAAAACTCCTTCAAGAAGCTTAGCTGTTTAAGCTCAAGAACACCATATAATATCAGTTGACAACTCCTTTCTCAGAAGGCAGGAAGAAGCAGCATTGACTGTTACTCCATGCAGTATTCCCAGTTCTTAGAACAATACTTGTTATGAGATGGGTCTTCTAGAGTTATAAACTTTAACACCATTCTGCATTGAGGAGCGAGCGTATTTTGTCAGAAGAGCACCAACCGTCTGTTTCTCTGCGCATAAGTCTCTACAGAGGAAATAAAGCAGGAGACATTGGCATTAGAGATTCCCACACAAAATGAATCCGTGAAATACTTGTAAATATAGCAATAAACTGAATTAGGGCATTGGGAGAAAAATAATACTACTTCAACTGTCACAGAATGCTTTACTTAAAGTTTAGAACTTGGCTTGACACTTAAGCAACAGGCAAAAAGACATTATTTACTTCAGAAACAAGGATTTTGGGTTTTTAGGGGGAGGGGGTTGGTTTTTAATATTACTGTTTTTTAAAGGGTTTTCAATCCAGCACAACAGTTAGCTTTGAACTACTTCAATATATTACAGTAAATTTAGAGCCACTCATAAAGGTTTGATGCAGTTACTTCTGAGTTACCATCTCCATCTGCTCACATGTACCCCGGCTGGGCCTTCCAGATAGCCCTGTAGCGTGTTAACCACCAAAAGAGCAAAGGACGCAGTGCAGGAAGCACTACTGCTCTACTGTTCTTGTGCTGCAAATATGGAGACCAATTATAAATGTCAGGAGGTTTATCCTTTGAATTAAGTCTGCCTCAATCAAACAAGACAGTTATTCCCCATTTAAGTTCAGTAGGATCAGCTTTTCACACAAGTTTAAATCCAATGAATATAGCTACAGTTCCCAGGGGTGGGTATTCTATTCACAGTGAATTTGTAGTCATTTAAAATGGAAAGTATAGCATGTGAGGCAATCATAGCTGATAGGAAGTCAGCTGTGCAAAAAGGGAAGAATATAACATTAATTATATTTTAATAAAAATAAACATATCCATACTGTATATAAGGGGTAATATCCACTTCTGTCCACTTTTCCCGTATGCTGAATAAGCTGTTGAATCTTTCCTGATTGTCTTCTGGTAAGTCTTCCACTTTTAGCAGAAAGATGGTCTCTGGTCTTGAGCTTTTATCCACAAGAGCCAAGCCCTGTAGATCAGCATCAGAAAGAAAATGTTAAGTAAAGACAATTAAACTTCCTTCTTTCCAGCAATAATCCATACATGTTGCCCTTTATACCTCCAAAGCCTTCCAAAACTGCACTACTAGAGGAAAAGTGATAAAGTATCATAAAGGTGCTGTTTCACAGGCAGTATTTATCATTTCCTTTATGACAACAAGGGAGGGGGAAATCCATTAAGTCCCAACATCTCTCTGGCTCCTTTGAGCAAAAGGGTTTCATAGTGCTTGCTGCTCTACTGGCTGTCCCTACAGTCTGCTCGACAATAACTTCAGCTTCTGTTCTAATTACATTTACAAGTATTAACTGTACAGCTGCAACTCTTCTTCAAACAGTGAAACATGCCAGACCCATGGAAACCTGAATTCGCATGACTGCTGACTACTGATGCTCATAGAGAATGCCATAAGATGTACTTTAACTCAAAAGCTGACAGAAATAACACAATCAATCCCCATTAATTGATAAAATAGATAAAATCTACATGTGACACATCAGTTAACAGCCTTCTCATGAAAGAATATCTTTACGTTTTTACCTTAAGCTGATCAAGCCTTGTTGTCATCCCTTCAGGGACACTTTGTTGCCAGACTTCTTGAAACTCTGATAGATTGAACTTAACTGCATTTTGCAAAAGCATTTGTGCTATAGCTCTGCATATTTTATCTTCACGCATTTCAAAGTAAACCTCCCCTGCTGAGAAATAAAAAAACAGTCTATCTTGGGTTCTTGCTTTTTGATAAAAGCACAAAGAACAGCCTCTTATTTCCATTCTGTTCTAGAGTCTCTTACAAACTAAATATCCTGGTTTTTCTTCTCCTCAGGAAAAGAAATTTCTTCTCATTCTCAAGAACAAATCAAGCAGAATATTATGTGTGTGTGCAGCACTGTCCGAGCTACAGTACTCACATCAATTAACATATTCGCCTCCCATCTTTTCCCCTTTCACAGCAACCCTGTTCCTCCTACAGCTTTCATTCCTATTTCTGAATGGCTTGTATTAAAGTGTTTGCTGTCTGTGGTTGAACAATTAAACAAAACTTTCACTTCCTTAATCATCCTTACAATATGAGACGGTGAAGGGAATAATGAGAATCTGTTTTCTTTCACACTGACTTGGCTAGAATTCTCTGAACGACGTCAGGCATAAACACTTCCTTCCACTTTTTCAGTCATCTGAACTTCCTGCAATTCAAACTCGTTCCTTGTGCAACCTGCCTAAGTATACTAAGACGACAATCTGTGTCACTCCAGCTACTTTCCTATGTCCTTTATGGTTGGATACAACCTCTACTTCAGCCAAAGGTGAGATGAAAGCAACTGTGGAGAAGAATTCAGATTAAGGCACTGAAATACCATGTCCATATGTGAGACGGGCAATGTGGATTTAATCAACACAATCAATGGATCTTGTGGTGCAGTTGAAGGGAACAAAGGCAGATGGCTACTTCAGGCCAGCTAAATTCAGGGACATCTACATGCCACTGACTATTCACAATAGCAAAATTAATTAATTGCTTCAACACATGATAGCTGAGACCTCCTACAGTATCTAAGAGAGATTCCATCTAAATTTTACAAGTCATCTGTCTTTAGTCACAAATTGTAGACACCTAATAAATCACTTCAGGTACCTCTGATAGTTCCTGATTTTTCCATAGTGTCTTGTACAGTTTAATAGAGCTTTCTCCTATGAAACTTCCTCTAACAATTTTACTGATTTTTAGTTTGCTGTTTGCTCCCTCCTTTTACTGGCATTATAGTAAATTCATTTGTTTGGGCCCTCCTCACAAGATCCGAATTTACTCATGAATTTCCTTTACGCAAAATTAAAATACGCGTGCTTTCCCAAACTTACCATCATCAACATATTTCCTTCCATAGCTTAAAAGAATATGTTCTATCATCTCTCTGAAAAAAAAATCCCACACATCAGAAATCAAGTTTTAAAACTGTTCATTAGGACACTACAGAAACAGTTACCAAGAATATGATGAAGGAACAGATAAAGTAAAAAAATCAAGGAGAATGGAGGATGGGACACATCTTCATGGCTGAAATTCATTGATAAAAACTGCAAGCTAAAAGACGACAAAAGGGGACAAAAAGGACAGACAGGAGTTAATACAGCATGTCAGCCCCAAGTCTCTTCCACTTTCTAGTTGTAACTACCAAAGACTAAAAGACATAAACAGAATAAGGAAGAGAGACTCTTGCAATGTCACTTCTTTCCAATGAGAAGTGATGCAAGTCACAAATTTGGTAGTTAATTATCCCTTACTGAATAGCAGGCATTACTCTAGATCTCTGGCATAACATTACAACCTAACTGCAGACGCTAGTACTGAAGCAAGATTTCTTTTTGAGCCAAAAGCCAAATAAATGGAAAACACTACATGTTGTAAACTTAGGACTTTGTTTGAATGGTAATCTTAAATTATTTCATGACTCCAAACGGCAGTACAATAAGCTCAACTCTTGAGATCCGAGTTTTCTATTATACCAGGAAATATACCATCATCTCCGACATTACGCAAGAGGTAAATTAAACATTTTTGACTTGTGTCAGAACAAGCATTTCAAGACGGTCAGTAATTTATGGCTTAAGTACATGCTACTTCCATCATTTACAATTCAGCAGTAATGTTTCTACTATTGAACCAATCGAAATATTACCAATGGCAGTAAAATCAGTTTACTAACCTGTCTGTCTAAACTATTAATGTCCTTGTATATCTTAGAGCCGAAGAAAATATATCATTAACACCATGGTAACTGGAATCTTAGAGTTAGAAGACTATAATTCTAATAGATAATAATACTTGCAATTAGTAACAGTTAATAATGATTATAGATAATTTTAAGTACTAAGAGTAATTGCTTACTTGGGCTCTAGAGATCCAAGTTCCTCAAGGCAGGTACGTAAAGGAACCTTAGTTAAAGACCAGGACTCTGAGTCTATTAGCTGAGTCACGTGATTCAAGAGTTTCATCTCATAGTCAAATTCTAGAATTCTCCAGTATCCTGCCAAATAGAAAACCACAAAACAGTGTTAGAAGGAAAACATTAACACCTTAATTCTGTTCCCCTGAAGATACATTACAGGAGTCTAGACATTTACGTCACACCTTCACAGTGTACAGCAACAGCATTCTGTCCTTTTCAGGATTAAAACGGAGTAAAAGAACAGAATAGTACGAGCAAATGTAAAGGAAAAAGAAATGAAATAATCTCAATTATTCATAACTGTTTATGTAGATTAACTGCCACAGATACAAAGACACTACAAACCCCATCCCAAGATGAGTCAGACCTGGAAAACGTAATCATTAATTCAGAGACAGAACTGCATGAACAGAACTGGCTGCACTGGCCCTGCAAAGTGACAGTTCAGATCCAGCCAAGTCCACAGAAATCCAGCTGTGACAAAGCACAGATCTGGTACAACAGTGCTGTGCAGCTGTAAATGACAAGGAAAGTCACCCATGAGATTTTCCTCACCTGCCTAATGGGACGGTATAAAGACGACAGAGCAGAAGTCTTCCCAGTGGTACTCAGTGATGGGAGAGGAGGCAACAAGCACAAGTTGCAACAAGGGAAATCCTAGCTTAGTATCTGGAGAATTTTTTTTCTCCTTGCACACAGTCAAACGTTGCAACAGCCTGGACACCAGTTGTGCAATCTCCATCCTTGGAAACGCTCAGAACTGAGCCAGCCACCTTCCAAAGCAGGCTCTTAGATCTGATAACCTCCATAACTCAGTTCTGCCCTGCATTATTCTATGACTCTAGGATTGCTGCCACCTGGCATCTGGGTGAGAGTTTGGGCTTGGTCAAGTACAGTATGAGTAGGACCTGTCCCAAGGTGAGGCACTTGCTCCAGCCTTGCCTCACATGGTAGGAAGACTTCTGAGATTAACCCAGTCTGGGAGGAAGAAAGGACTATGGAACTGCTGCGTTACCTACGGATCAGCTATTTTTGCCTCTAGAACTGCAGAAAGCGGTATCCACTCATCCATGAAGAGAGCAAACAGCCAAAAAATATTCATGCTATGGGTGGGATACTCTGATGCCAGTGTTTGTAGAAGCAAATAAGGAATTACCCTGGGAAGAGCCAGACTGGTTGATGTCTGCTCAGTTTTATCTTTTTGATCAGCTTCATAGTAGCAGAAAATACAGGAAATACAGAAGCAGATCTTCATACCTTGAAATGACTTGCACCTTGAAAGACAAGGATGTGGAATGGGCCTTAGAAAAAGGAGACACAAATATCTGGGGGAAAAAAAGCAGGGTTATTTCCTCATAGGCAATAATATTCTTTAGAGAAAAATACCTTCGATTTTGCAGGCATCTATAACCTGCAAGTGGTGCAGTATTTCTTCCTCACTTGCTTGAATCAGACTTAACAAATCTTCTGTTGTATACTGCAACAAGGCGAAAAAAAGAGGGAAATAAACCAGGTTGTCCTTACTCCTCCTTTGCTTCAGCAAGCATGCTAAATGTATTATAAGATATAATGAAAGAAAGACTTCACAGGTTGATTTTTTTTTTCCCCAGGCTCTGAATTTTCTGAGGTTTACCACACTCTCTGAAACTTTTCCTGTAACTTACAACATTTTCTCAAAGGGTTATTCAATATAAAGATCAGTATAACTACAGGCACGTCTCTGTGCAATGCACAAGTAATACACCTCTATTCCCAGGATGTCAAACTAGCACAAATAGGCATCGCAAGTAAAGTATCACAGCAAGAATGAAAAGTGAATGTGTCCTGTCTTTCATAAATCACATATCTTGATCTATGAGATTCAAAGAAAAGGCAAAACAAGTCACATCACTTTTGGATAAGTCAGAAGTGAGAACCTCCACCGAGGGAAAGCCTGCTCTGGCATGACCTCAACAATTGTATTGTGTTTTGGTGTCCGCTAACCAATTAGCAGACACGTAGTACAGACCCAGCCACAGTACACACAGCTTTTTGCAGAACAGTTACTTGGTAAGATGGGAGGGTGCTGTGGAACTGTGGTAAAGATTTAAGAGATACGGGAGGAACAGAAAGTATCATGAAGAGTGAAGTAAAGGGAAGGAACACCAGACTTAAATCCATAGGAAATAGGGCTTCATCAATTCCTTCGTTCACCTTACAGCCTTTTTAATCAACTCTAATACATTTTCATCACCTCCGATACTCTAATACAAGCATTTTTAGGAACTCACTGCTCTCAGCTATGATGCTTTTATCAGCTGCATCACCCTCGCAAAAATAAAATGGTATGGGCTAACTTGCATCACATCCATACCATCAATTTCCAGATAAGGATAAGAAACGTATTAAATACATTGACTCAGGCGCATTCCATCATTTGAATATGCCTTGCCATCTCACTGTAAAATCCAGGACTTTAATTTGGTGCACCCTGAGCAAGCTGTGTATTAGCCTGTTTCCTGGTTTTCCTGTAGTTTGCTAAATCACATCATTATGCATCAGGCTTCCTTAGAAAAATTCCTTACAGTGCTACAGTTCCTTATGATTCCTTTCCTGTAGTTCTCCGTGTACAATGTGTACAAACAACGGAAAACAATTAGAAGTTTACAGTAAGCCACCAAACCGTAGTAATTTGTTTTTGAACAGATTAAAGGTGGATTATTTGTTGCCAGCACCCAATATAAAGTGTAAGCAAACAACATAGCAAAACTTTTTACTACACACGTATTGTTTGGTACTCCAGTGAGAATTAGTCCCACAGGAAAGAAAGCTTTCCCATGGAGATCTTTCAGACTAAAGTTCCACTAGTAGCATGGCTAAGATTCATCTACATTTATCGGATATAGCTAGGTGTGCTCCAGTAAGCCAATACATGAAACATTCTCCTTCAAAACAAACAGAAGTGCTAATAATGCAACTTGTTTAGAGTAGTAGGCTTAAAAAATTAACTCAAAGCAGCACTGTGAAACATGTCAGCAAAGGTATTTTTCTACTTAACAATGTATCTTCACTTTAATTTGCCCACTACCAATTACAAGAAATTAATTTACGTAGCTGATTTACCTTTGAAAATGTCGAAGTCCGATCTTTCTGACTATCTGGCCCTTCATATGGACGTTCCATTAAAAGCTTCCTCAGCTTCTTCAGTTTAGGTCGGCACCTCCTTAATTCCCAATAGTTATTGGAGAAGCCAGCAATCTACAAGAAGAAAGTGACTCTTAAGACATTTTAATCTCCCATTTGGATTCAAAGAAGCTTACCAAAAATTATCAGCAAAAAGCATTAATCTAGTCACTGAGAATAAGGATTTATTAATAGGGTAATTACCGTAAAGATGAAACAATCATAGTATTTTCAATTAAAAAAAAAATTACTGCAGGCAATGAAGAACAAAAAAAACACTGTTGGCTGATACAAATGTGTTCATAGTGCATATGACAAAGGGAACAACTCATTTCCACATGCAAATAGCAGAGTATTATCATGGGATATATTCCTGCACAATCTGCATCAACATTTCTTTTCCTCTTAATGCCAAGTTATATTTCTGCCATAAAACCCCTCCTGTATTATCCTGTTTTCATCTTCCCTACTTCTTCCTGCGCTTGGGATCTACTTCGTGGTCTTTTTACACCTTAATGAATCATCATATCCCTAAGCTCAAGTAAAACCGACATTAACGAGACAGTAAGCTACACTTGCACACAACTAACAAGACATACAAGACATCTCCGTTCCTTACTCTGATTCAACAGACAAATTTAAAGCATGCAACCGGAAGCTCAGGTGTAATTGATTCAACAACACTGATCTAATAGAACTTTACCTTCAGAGTAACCCTGAGGTGTTTCATGGGGTACAGCTTGGACTTCCTAGCAGATTCTTTGAAGAGGACAGAGTATCGGGGGCCTTTCTGCATTGTTTCTGCTATTTACCAAACCAACAGAAGTGGGTACAGAATGGCAGAGCAGGCTCCACGTTTGTGACTCCTGACCCAACCACTAGCCCCTTGTAAAAAAGCCTCCATGAAAAAGCCTCCAGATAGTACTTTACAATAACCTAAATGCTTTACCAGACTACTATTTTTTTTAGGGTCATCCATTTAAAAAAACCCTCAAACTTTAAAATAGCTTTAAATAAATAGCTAAAAATAACTTTAAATCAACTATAAGCAAACCACCTATATGTAGTAGTCCTATCTAAATTCTAATATGCAGAAAGATCTCAATTTTTAATCTGTTCTGTAGCTTGCTTGTCACAAAAATCAGGTAAATACTAAATTCTTGATAAATGTCTAAATTTCCCCCGCCCCGTGTCAAACAGCATTTAACTAGTGTTAGATTTTTTTTTCCTGCCACGTTCTTTTCTGAGCAATTTAGTAATGAACAAGAAGGTACTCTGCATAGAAAAGAAAATAAGTAATTCTAAATTATATTCCAAAGCTCATAACTGGAGCTGGTCTGTGTGAGGTGAATAAAATGGCAGATGCTTTGACCTCGCAAGTGGTACAAAGAGCAGCACCGAGACTGCAGGAGCAGGGCAGCGAAGCCCCAAAATGCTGAGTAAACATACTGTCTATTGCTATGTTTCACAATTTGCAGTGTCAATATACCACGTAACTTTTTTGAAAACATTAAGAAAGCTCTTAGAAATAAAATTCTAAAAATAATTCCTAAGCAAATCACATGTATCGGGTTTGCAAGGTTTTGGTAGCAGGGGGGCTACAGGGATGGCTTCTGAGAAGCTGCTAGAAGCTTCCCCCATGTCCAACAGACCCAGTGGCAGCTGGCTCCAAGACGGACCCGCCACCGGCCAAGGCCAAGCCCATCAGCAACAGTGGTAGCACCTCTGGGATAAGATAGTTAAGAAGGGGAACAAACTGCAGTGGGACAGAGGAGTGAGCAGATGTGAGAGCAACAACTCTTCAGACTCCAAGGTCGGTGAGGAAGCAGGGGGAGGAGGTGCTCCAGGCGCCGGAGCAGAGATTCCCCTGCAGCCCCATGGTCTCATGGTGAGGCAGGCCGTGTCCCTGCAGCCCATGGAGGTCCACGGTGGAGCAGATCTCCACCTGCAGCCCGGGGAGGTTAACAGTAGAGCACCACTGAGTTGCCAGCCTGGCGTCACATATGAAGCACCTCAAAGAAGCTGATTTTGCTGCCCAGATAGGCAGCTGGGAGGAGACGTGGGAGCCGCTTGCTGAGCTGTGGGAATGCCTCTCCTGCTGTCTGGCAGACGACTCTGACACCAGCCAGGCCTCCCGGCTACGGCAAAGTCTGCTCTGCGACAGGCTCCTGTGGATTTGTGTCGAGCAGATGGCCAAGCCCAGGGTCTGCCCAGCACACGTTGACAGCGCTGTGGCCCCAGCCAAGGTGGCGTGCCACAGCTACCTGACCACCGTGCCGCAGCCTGCTCCCCTCTACCTGGAGAGGATCCTCTAGCATGGACTGAGCTCCGCAGTGCCTGCGTCCCCACTTGTGTGCCTCTGCCCAGGTGCTGCTTTGGGGATTCCCCAGTTGGAGAGTTAATGAAAATAAATTTACTCTTTGCATTTCATCCGTGGTTTTGTGGTTGTTCCTGCATCCTGCCAGTGCTGGTTCACACATCACATTTGTATTATGTTGACATGTGTAACTTCAGAGGACTAGTGAAATCATTAAACATAGCAAAAAAAGAATATGGAAGCATATTACTTTCTCATTAATCTACTTTAGTTTTAATTAACTTTTTCTACTAGCTGAACTGCTGACTTCACAGAAGAAATGATGGTGTTTTGATTACTATGTTCATCTAAGGACAGGATTACTCCGCAATGATGTCATTATATCCATTACAGCAAATAATAACCTAGTAATAATATTTGCCTAACTATTTTAAGTAGAAGTTTATTAACTATGCTTCAGAAGAGCAGAGAACAGTGAATTCCTTAAACTGAGAACTCCCAAATCATTCAGTCCAACAAATCCTTCCAGATGCTAGTTGAAAGAGTCACCTTTGCATACATTTCTGTATTTAAAAAATATTCAAGCATGACATGGTATAATCTGCCTTTTGGGGAAAGAACTCCTAAGAATCAATTTGCAAACATCTTTTTTGTTTTTTAAATAGCTACTAACTCTGAGAAACCAGATTTTCTTTGAAAGCTTTTAATACCTACTGTAATTACTAGTATATCACAGAATAGTAGGGGTTGGAAGGGACCTCTGTGGGTCATCTAGTCCAACCCCCCTGCCGAAGCAGGGTCACCTACAGCAGGCTGCACAGGACCTTGTCCAGGCGGGTCT
>Ga0065711_1047280_pt1 | contig 12422 bp, 6 predicted proteins | sample Hoacrofraction12_FD_59098 | JGI IMG/M metagenome (GOLD analysis project Ga0065711, IMG submission 59098) | Hoatzin crop microbial communities from Cojedes, Venezuela - Epithelial fraction 12 v2 (version 2) | ecosystem: Host-associated > Birds > Digestive system > Esophagus > Crop | place... | reverse complement strand
GCAGGGGGGTTGGACTAGATGACCCACAGAGGTCCCTTCCAACCCCTGCCATTCTGTGATTCTGTGATTCTGTGATTCTGTGATTCTGTGTTTTTGAATAGCTATGAATTTCCAGCCCTGCTGAAACAACCACTAGCAATGTCTCTTCACAGTCTAGGACCCAAGTATCTAACCATTAGCTGTTCCAGTACCACCTGGATTACATAAATCTTCAGAATAAGAAATGGACAAGATTTAGATCACAGTCCTAGACTGAAAGGAATAGCTAACATTTCATTCAAAAGATTCATACTTACAAGACAAATAGGCATTTCTTACGGAATTTCTAGAACCACAGGGGTGTTTGCAAAAGCGTAGGAAGAAATCTTGTGTGTCATAGGATGAAGCTGAATATACATACCAAGGTGCTGCCCGCACAGGGAATTGAGAAGGTTGAAGACCATGAAAACATATGGTAAAAACCATAATACATTTCAAAAGTGTCCAACAAGGATAAGAGGTAGAAAACAGAAAAAATGTCCATGCAGTTTACAGCTCAATTAGTGTCCCTGCAATCACCACTTTATTTCAAATGTAATACAGACAACCACACTAAAACTTTACATTCTGAAAATACTCCTGCCTATAACAAATCTTGCAGGTCACTCACATTTAGAGGTACCAGGCCTGATTTCCATTTGGAAATACCAGAAAATGTCATTGGAAGTTTAAATGAGCAGCTGTAAGGTAAGTGAAGCCCTTAAGGTGATAGCTTCCAGTCAGAGAGAAAAAAGTTGTCTAGTCAATACCAGCCAGTTAGAATAACACCTCCAGAGAAAGATATGAAGAGATGTGTCCTACTGAGTATGCATGATGCAAAGTCTAGGTCTGGATTGAAGACTAGAAGAGATGGCTAGATACGGGATTGTTTGTCATAATATGTCAAAGGCTTTACTTTGATCATAAAGAGAAGCACGACTTTAATTTACTAGCCAAGATACGAAAGGCAATGTACCAACTTGGAGAGGCTTGCAAATGTTCCAGAAGCAGGTGCTGCTGCTGCAGGGTGATACCAGATTTTATTCTAAAGGGAGGGGAGTAGAAATTGTGAACCACTGTTCTCAGTCAGATGCATAGAAGTTGTTCTTCCTCTTGCAGTGCTACCTGTGTAAAGGGTATCACACCTTTGGGACGGAGGGCATGCAATGTTTCCCGTGTGACTGCAAGAACACAACAATAAACTTTGCTAAATAGACACACTGATAGTAAAGCTGACTGCAGAAACAGCTTTAGGAGTGCAGGCTAAAGAGGAAAAGGCTGTTCATGTGAAATGCAACCCTGTGACAGGTATTTTATTTCAGCCCATAGAATATACTCATGTTGGCAATATGCAACCTAAAATTTTTGCTTTGGAAAGTCTCTGCAGGTTGGACCACAATCCTCTGCAGTACATTTGAACATGATGATTTGATGCCAGCAGTGAAGAAAGGGAATTATCTTAACCATAAAGTCGCCACTGATAGAAGGAAAATAATCCAATATCCCCGAAGACAGTCTCTACTAAGACAGAGTAGAGAGTGGAGATACATATGTATTTTGCACCTACCTTTTCCATTCCAGTTATTCTGTTACTCATAAACACAGTCTTACTCCTTCCTCTGTCATGTTTCTTTCTGAACATCTAAATTGCTGTTTCTTGCAAGAATGTAAATGATCTTGGGAGCAAAACAAGTGCAACTCATTGTAATAGTCTCTCTCCAATACTGTGGCATTTCATAACAGCTGACGTCCTTGCAAGACACATAGACCTGCCCACTAAAGACTACTCTCTTCCAGACTTTGAATTCCACCTGTTCTATTACAAGGAACTCTTAATAGAGAACATGCTTGTGGTTCAGTCTTTTTCTTTTGCAGTGACATAGTTTCCTTTTCCAGCTATGCCTGCTGGTTGGTCAGCTCCCAATCAGCTTGGCCAGTTTTACTGTGGTCTTGCCAGTTGACATGACAGCTATAATGCTTGTTCAGATTAATTTTATTCTTGCGTATAACACCTATCTGAGGTAGAGCTGATGTATTTTAAAGATGTGAATCCGAACTGAAAAAAATTCATAAGGCTTGGTATTTAAAATATGATTATGACTCTTACACAGATTTTAGAGGAACTTTTGCTTTTTCTGTTGCATACAGTATGCTGATACCCTTTGCTGGATTTTTGAAAATTCTAGAAGTGCATTGAGGAACTTGAATACTAATCGTAACCCACTTGTTCTTTGAAATTTGTCACTGAGGCTGATCAACAAGGCCAATTATTCACCAATTCCTTAATTCTTCAGCAGATGAAAAAAGAATACTACTCTCTCAAGGGACAGGAATTCACCAGCGTCTTTGAATCTTCGTAGTCTAATCTAGTTCATAGGTCTTTCTGGTGAGTCTGGAGAATTCCCGTCATTATAGTGAAAAAACTGTGTGACTCACCTAAAACATAGTTTATCTTTAAAACAGTAAGTTTGTGAGTAGTGTTATGAAAAGGTAATGCTATAGGAGACAGAGCTGAATAGCTCTAAACAGCTCCATGGGAGCAATGATGTAGTGACCAAAGAGAGAGACTTACACTCAAGTACCTGGATTATCCTTGTGTCTCCAGACACATAACAGTAAATTTTGACATCACAGAGGCTGAGAGAAAAAAACAGATCCTGGAAGACCTAAATCCAGAATAAGTACTGAATAACAATAATCCCAATTTATTTTTACTTGGGACGTGAACTGTATGTCATGCCCTAGGCAGTGCAAGGTCATGACCTTCCAACATGCTTCAGTTTTCATCAGGAGATACAGCAAGGTGTATCACAGTGTTATGGAGATGGCTATCTTGACATTTCTGCTTCGAATATGTTTGATACGAATCAATGTTCATTTTAGTTTAGGAAGCATGGAGGAAAAAATATACACAGTATATTGTGTAAAGATTAGTTGAGGCAGTAAAAGAAATTAGACACTACACATCTGTATTTTATAATCTATCTCTATAATCAGCATATGTAACCTGACCTTGCAAGTTCTGTAGTCTTCTGCATGCTCACAGGTGTATAGAACTGTGGGAGGAACATAGGTTCTGACCCCACTTCTCCATCACGCACAGCAAAGCTGAAATGAGTGGGACATTCATCTGTAGCCTGTCTGGACAAAGACCTCACAGCTTGCATTCTGGAGCAGAGAGCTGCACAGGGAGGAAATGGAGGACAAGCATCACTCTTTACTTGAATTATTGGTCCTTAAGTTAAATTTAGAATAAAATAGCTCAGTAAAGAAAATCTCTGGGGAAACAGATTCTTCATATAAAACTTCCCAAGCTAAGAAGACAGTAGAATCAACTTTCCATTGTGCCAGTACACTTTGATTGGTCATATCATTATGACTCTATGGTGAGCTTATTTTCAAACCAGCCAAACAAAATGGATTCAGGTAGTCTTAGTGGATAATGGGTTTTCATTGTGAAAAGACTAGTCAGAGAGACAGCTCAATTGAAAGAAAGACAATGAAAATGTATTTGGCTTACAGAATGTCTTGATTGAACTGTGTTACATAAATTGGATTATTAAGCAGAAATTACAACTTGGAGTATCTCACCATGTTTTATATAATGAGACTAGATTACTGTTGTAGAGAATAATCTTTTTTCACTTCTATAATTCAGAATAGTAAACTTCTGCTTTCTGACAGGGAAAGAAGAAAGGGGTTTCCCAAGACTTCAATAGGCTTACATGAAGTAACATTTATGTTTTGGGGTTTTTATTTAAAGGAATGATGAGAATTGGTTTCCTCCATCTAGACTGTGGTAGATTTTAATAGAAGATGTAATAGGAATATTTATTATCTCTGATATTTCAAAAATGAATATCTAACAGAAAAAATATCCTTTTTCTGGGCAACAAAAAGATAGAAATTAAATCAGGATCATTTAGCACATCCACATAAACCATTCTTGGTGATGCTAAGAATCTTTGCAAATCCTGTTTAGTGTGTACGTGAGTTCTCTGCTAAACCCTTTCAGCTACAGCATCCTCTGAGGCACAATTGTGCCAGTGGGGAGGGTTGTCTATAGTACCCTGCTCCTACACAGGCTGCTGTGAGACACCACTCCTCAGCTGTGCACAGAGGACAACAGTTTATTCCCTTGAGGAACAATGGCAGTAGCAAAGCCTGAAAAGGGAATTTTGGTCATCAGTTCAGTCAACTGTTTATTTCAAGTGAAGCACCACAGTAATGCAGCAGTATTGCTGCAGTTCTTAGTCTAGCCCAGGGAATTCTGCACAGATCCCAGTCCCACAGTGTCAACATTCCCTATGGATTCTCAGCTTTTAAACTATATCAACCTCATTTTCATTTATCAGTTTTTCTCTTGAAAAGCTAATGGAATTAAATATCCCATATGACCAATATTTTAAGATAAGTGTTGCCATTCTTCACTTACAAGGCTAATAGAACTGCCACTAAAAACAGTGAAACAACATTTCAGTGACTGAAGTTATAGAAGAGAATTTCCATATTTAGTTTTGTTTTTCGTTTACTAAGGGTGAAGCAGTGAGCTCCCATAGTCTTTAAATATCCTCATGTGATGATCAAAAATATTTTAACAGATCATAGTCATTTAAATAAACACAAACTTTTACTCTGTGTTTATCTGCAATAATTTTTACTGCCATTTTTTCCCATGCAAGTACTACTTTGACCTAAGATCCAAGCTAGTCATGGAAATTAATACTATAATTAGTATAATCAGAGATGAAGAACAGTGAGTGTTACATTAAATTTTCTTCTACTTCTTGATTCCAAGAGGAAACAACAGTCGTAATAGTTAGAGCTCTTGTGTATTTTCATCCTTATAAAAGTTATTTTTAAGACCTGAGGGACCTGTGAGTTACAGGAAAATATTAGCGAACGTCCAGCCATACATACCGTACAGCAGTTGCTATCGAAACCACAAGAATTACCTGTTAATGAGCTTTATGCAACTTTGAGAAGACTGGTAGTCACGTCCCCACCACTCATAAATCATTTGAATTACAGACCAGTTTTATTAACTGTAATTGATAGCTCATATGGCAGATGGAATATCCTCCATTGCTAACCCTAGTGCCTCTCCTAGAGCTGTAGCAAGACCTCCATCCAGCAGTAGCTCCCAAGCACCACCAGTGTATGCAAATGATTTAGCGACACAACTATGTCTTCACTAGCAGACTCGGGGAACCTGTCTTTGTTAGCTAAGAGAGGGGAGTCTCTGTCCCTTCCCTCAGGTTAACAGCTCACCGTATGCAATGCTCTACTTCATCCTTCAGCTGTGTGTACTGAGGGAAGTAGTATGCTCAGACAACAGCTGCTCTTCCCTTGTGTGTACACGTTAAGACCCCTGGTGGCAGCTGCATACTGACCGCACAAACAGCCATGAAAGAGCTGAGCACCGGGAGGCTGGAACACCTGGCACTGCTCCTGATCTTGTGATGAGAGACGCTGTCCCATAGGCCAGACTTGCATCATTTTTACAGTGATTTCTGCTGGCACAATTCTGCATCCCAGGTATTTGAGGAAGTGAAGCCTGTTAGTAACTGAATGATCAAGTGACATGACTGCACCACAACTAACCGTAAATCCTGTGGCTGAGAGGATGCATTCTTATCATATGGGTGGATGTCTGGTGTTCAGAGGAAACTATGGAGAAATTGCATAGGTCAACTGACATGTTAAGAAATACATATAAAGTATGCAAGCAATACAGAATTTCTTATTTGCTGATTCATGGACTGCATTAGTTAACTTCTGCAGGTGTCATGAAAGCTGTCCTTTATAAGAAATTCTGTATTGCTTGCATATGAATACAACGGCTGAGTTGTGACAGCAAAGAAGAGTTAGGAGATAGAGTTGGTGTGAATAAAAGTGACTGTCACCATTTAAAGAAGAGTGGCAATAAACTGGGTGGCAGATGCTCTCTATTAACCCCCCACCCTCCCACCAGAGGAAGGAAAAAGGGGGAAAAGGGAGAGAGACTTACAAATTGAATATAAAAGGTTTTACTAAGAACAGTCATAATACTAATGATATTAATAATAAAAGAAATAATGCAAAACTTACAAAACTGACACTGAGATTCCCGGAGTTGGGTGCTGGGCACTGGCATCCCGCCAGCAACTGCAAGGCAGCGCCAGGCAGTCCCGGACTGGCCTTGGCCGTGGGCAGGAGCTGGACTCAGGGATGCACGGATCGGGATCTGGATCAGGATGGCAGGCAGGACAACGAGCAGTGTTCTCTTCAGAAGGCAGCCATGGATGAAGAGAGTGAGATCCTAGTGATACCCCAGCTTTAAAATGAGTATGACGTGCATGGCATGGAATACTGTATTGGTCAATATCAGGTCACCTGTTCTTTCTGCCCATCCTTGCAAAATGCGACCCTTTGCAGCTCCTCACTTGCTGGACCTAAGAGGTCTATCGGTGGCCTTGGCTGCTATAGCAATAATTACAAACAGGGGCCTTTTTCTACATTCTTTTCCTACAGTTAGCTCAGTATAACTATAAACATTAGGTGTTATCACCTTTGGAGTGAACACTGTCTGTAAAATACGCAGCCAGCTTCAGAAAAATACAGTTACTTAGAAGAATTTGGCTGTAAGGAAGATTCACTAAAAGACAATAATCGGTTCTGTTCTAACCAAAACCAGGACAGTGACCCATGTAGAAAAAGAAGAGAATGTATAAGCTAGGAAACAATTCTTTTCTCTTTCCTAAATCTGAACAACCCTTTTCCCTCTAAGCTACCCTTACTTTCCCATGGCATGTACAGTCTTGCAGAGAAATTAATCAGCCTGTGCAGAATTTTAAAAACTTAAGTGATGGAATGTCTACCTTTTCATATCTCAGTTGTATGTGTCTATATTTGGCTCCAGGCCACCCCTATCCCTTCATCAGACTGAGAACAATTATCTTTCTCCTGGACAGTGCTCTTTGATGGATATTTATTGATATACTCATCTATTCCCATCTCATTTTGCCCTAGCTACAAGGCAGTCCAAAGGCCTGCATGTCATCTGTCTCTTATTGTCTTAAAGACGTTTCATTTCCAGAGCTGTTGAAATTCACCAGTTAGAAATCGGCCCGATTCAAAAATCATTCACTTCAGAGAGCCTAAATTTAAGCCAGAATCATAACTGGAATTTCAGAGCAGCTGCACCTTCCCACCTACACAGAGTCATAAATCAAAACAAAAACATGAACAAGACACATTTAAACTTTTGAAAACTAAAGGAAGATTAACCCAGATTTTGAGATTCCCCTTCTACTCTCCCTCACAAAAATGTACGCACATACAGATAAATAGAAGGGAGAAACTGCAGGATGAACAGCCACCTCTTCTTTCCAAATCTGTTGAAGAGATACATTTGATTTGCATCTTGCTATGTAAAGTGGTAGCAAAACTGGAAAAATCCTGTTAACTGTACCTCTTGTATCACTGTTTTGACAATGACAGGTTGAAATGAATCCCCACTAAACCCTCTGGAGAGGTCAGGTCATCAGCATTATGACATTCCGTTGATGAATCCACTGTTTCAGAGCAGCTACTGATCACGGAATCACAGAATCACAGACGATAGGGGTTGGAAGGGACCTCTGTGAATCATCTAGTCCAACCCCCCTGCCGAAGCAGGGTCACCTAGAGCAAGCTGCACAGGACTTTGTCCAGGCGGGTCTTGAATATCTCCAGAGAAGGAGAATCCACAACTTCTCTGGGCAACCTGTTCCAGTGCTCAGTGAAACTGTTTTATCTTTGATAACCTCACAATTAATACTCCAGGCCCGTACGATTTGCAAGCCACCTGATGCTCATGACACCAGGGCCATTTGGCCTTTCTCATTTCTTCTCTCTTCTGGAAGTGAATTTAATGCTTTTCCTCCCAGGACCAATGTCTGATAATAGTTCAGGTTCACTGTTGATTTCCTAATCAGAAGGAAAACATACCAGAGGTGGTGTGCGTTTATCTTTAGAGTGAAATTTCTCTCACAAGCTTTGGAGATATTCTTCTGATAAACATGATCCTTTCCTCCACTGTCTGTAGTACAGCAAATCAAATTAAGCATTGGTATTTTAAGACATGTTGAGCAGTACATGCCTGAATTCAGCTACACTTTTGCAACAGGTTTCCATGATGAAAGCATTGCATCCCAAGTGGCAAACTGCATTCCTTTCATCTTGTAAGATTTCACTCTTAAAAAAAAAAAGACGACAAGACTCAGAAAATTAAAACTGTAGCAGAAAGGAAGCTTTAAAATTTTAACAACTACTTGTAAATTACAGAAAAAATTTGATAGTGTTTTTGAATGCTACTGAAATAGAGGCAGCATTCCATGTTTTGGTATGGCTTCTCTCTTAACTGTTCAGGTCCTTACAGGCTCTTACATAGCACTTTTGCGTCCTGCAAAACAACAAAAGTACAACCCAGAATTAGAACAAGGTGAAGAAATAGCCTTTATCTTACAAAAACAAAACAAAAAAATGTCATGACAGTATGCCACCTTCAACATACAGAAGAACATAAAATGTAAGCCAAAGCATTGCATAGACAATGGAAGTTATTGTTCCAGGGAAATAGAATCAGTGTTTCTGGTAACCATTCCTAAACGCTTTAACTGCTCAAAAATGCACATAGCCAAACGGAAGCTATTTCTAGCTGACATCTTCTACATTATGACTAACCATGGTATATTATTGTCAAAGTTCATTATGTATATCACAGAGTGTGTAAACCAGATGACATACATATATCAAGGCTAACACCTAATCAGAAGCATGAGTGTGAAACAAGCAAAAAAAAAGGAAATAAGTTGACATCTATTTCACTGGAAGAAGAACAAAAATATGTCATATTTTGGATCACCATCTTTGCAAGCATCCTTATAAGTCAGGTTGGAAAGAACTGCTCAACAAATAATTAATGAGAACGTCCCAGATGTCTTCTGCTACTTCCACTGATTCTATTTAGGTAAAGCAGTCATGTTTAATCTCTGCATATGTTAAATCAACTAGCTGGATTTTCAAGCCAAAAGGAGAAGTAAAATAGTTATTTCACAGACACATTGCACTCTTATTTATGCGTATTCACTCTCAGAACCACAAGGGTTGTTTCAATGTTACGCTGAAATGTAAGCTGTGAACTGTTGAAGTATGATCGTTAGAGTTTTGTCAGAAGTGTTTGTGTTCTGTGTTCGAATTTTTTTTTAAAGTTTATTTAAAAAAACAACTTTGTAAACTGATTCTTATTCTAGAAAGATGGAGGCCTAAGATGTCAGATATTTGTTACTTGAAATATTTTGTTAAATAATGACCCTAAAAAAGAGTGACCTAATAAATTGTCTAATTTTAAAGTCACAGTCCTAATTCAAAGCTCTCTTCCTGTCTTCTTTACTGATAGGTACCAGCTTGTTGCATAATTTCTAAGTAATTGTATCCTGATCTGAAAATACCCAATATCGCAGTCTAAATAATATATCAAACATCAAGCTGACTCCTGATGTACTGTTCTCAGGCGCAAGCAATGGGAAGAACAAGTTTGCAATCCGTGGAGAAGAGAGGCTTTTTACATTCAAACAGTTTACTGACTCAACTATTCATCAAGCCTTGATATCACCAGACGGAAAATATTTTGATGTTGTTCAATATTAGTGCCTAGCAGATAATACCTAAACTCATCTACAGATATTTCTTGCAACCTTTTTGTAGAATAGGCTTCCTTTTTGCTTAGGGACTTTGGGAACATAACGTGTTTATTTTAGATTTTATAATCATCAGTATTCATATAAAATTTCTTCTTTTTATAAGACAGCCTTTCTACACAGTACATTGCAGAGAGAGGAAACTGAATTAGTAGGGTTATGCATTTCCTGGAATAATACAAAAGTCATTACAGGAAAATAACTGAAATTTGGTGGTAAAATATCTGGCTTGGAGCAGACACATGTAACAGCTATCATTGTCATTGCATTTTTGAATAATAACTATTAGGTTCAAAGTTTTTAGCTGAATGTATCAAACAAGTTCAAAGTAAGCAGTAGAGAAACAACTTCTATCTAGAAGATGTTTTCAGCAAGTGGGGTTTTTTTAATCCAGTTAGAAAAACATTGTCCAGAGTACTTGGTCTTCAAAGAGGTAATCCTCTTTATGTTAATTATATTAAATAGTTGCATTAATTTTTACCCAAGGGCTTCAAGTGAGACACATACATGCACACGCATGTGCACGCACACATGCACACTTACACACATCCAAGATTTGCAGCCTAAGACTGAAAAATCTCAGGGAATAGCTGATCATTGAATCATATAAGCTTTGAGTCAGGTGCTACTTTAAGAACGTGTAAGCTCAGGGTGGCAATGTACTTCTTAGCGTTGCTTATTTGTGATTCATGAATCTCTCTGTTCCCAGTGATAAATGCATTCTAGTGTGAAGAAGATGATCATAGTGTGTCACTGTGTGACTTAGATGGAGGTCCGTTAACTTCGTCTTCTATGCAGAAGTGGTTATCCACTGGAACCACAGAATCACAGAATGGTAGGGGTTGGAAGGGACCTCTGTGGAGCATCTAGTCCAACCCTCCTGCCGAAGCAGGGACACCTACAGCAGGCTGCAAAGGACCTTGTCCAGGCGGGTCTTGAATATCTCCAGAGAGGGAGACTCCACAACCTCCCTGGGCAGCCTGTTCCAGTGCTCCGTCACCCTCAGAGTGAAGAAGTTCTTCCTTATGTTCAGATGGCACTCCCATGCTTCAGTTTGTGCCCATTGCCCCTTGTCCTGTTACCGGGCACCACTGAAAAGAGTTTGGGGCCATCCTCCTGACACCCACCATTAAGATATTTATAAGCATTTATTAGGTCCCCTCGCAGCCTTCTCTTCTTCATGCTGAACAAGCCCAGTTCCCTCAGCCTTTCCTCATAGGAGAGATGCTCCAGTCCCCTCATGATCTTTGTAGGCCTCTGCTGGACTGTCTCCAGTAGTTCCTCAAAAGGGAGGAAAAAAATAACATAATTCCCTCCTTCACAGTAGTCTCTTCCAGATTGACTGGACCTCCTGAAATAGATCTGTAGCTGATGGAAACACTGATTGTTGTATCTGACCCACTGCGGGTTTTTTGGTGAGATTGGCAGAACGAGTTCTACATCTTGCCTTCAACAAATGCCACAGAACACCGCTTCGGGAAAAGTAGGAATAAGACAACCCTGTAGAATATATTTAGCCCTAACAATTTCCTATCCTACAGTTGTTTTCAGATAAGGGATGTCCAGAGGCAAACACTGGAACAGGTTGGCCAGAGAAGTTGTGTATGCCCCCTCCCTGGAAGTGTTCAAGATCAGGTTGGATGGAGCTCTGAGCAACCTGGTCTAGTGGAAGATGCCCCTGCTCATGGCAGAAGAGTTGGAACCAGATGATCTTTAAGATCCCTTCCAACACTTACCATTCTATGATTCTATGATTTTTGTGTTCAACACCACCAAATAGATTTCTATTCCATGAATTTGTCAAGCCTGCCTTGGAATCGAAGAAAAACTCCAATACCTACAACCACCTTTGGCAAAAGTTCCATAGATCTATCTCCAGTTGTGGGAAGAACTTTCTCTTTTTGTTTGCTAAGAAAGTTGGTTGTACTGGGCTTATATGCACCGGCTTTATTTGAAAATTGCTCACATAGGTTTTGTTTGATGCCCCTGGGTCAGAACTCACCCTCCTAGCAACAGTCAGTTTGAAGATCATGATCATTTTATAGGTGATTACACTTATTTTTTTATTGTGTAACACTTAAAGTTCATTTACAGTGAAATTGCTCTGCTATTTATTGTCATATCATGTATTCCCTGAGGAATACTTACCTCTTTAGAATTTGTCCTCTTTTTTGCTACGCCAAACAATGTAATATCATTAATGCATTTTGCTACCTAAATGAATATGTGGAACTGTACAGATCCCAACACAGATCTCGTAGTTGCCCCTCATTAAGCAACAGATATGGGGCTTTGGAATGTGAGGGACTGGCCACAGAGGATGTGGGTGAAGGTGAGGCTCCATCCAGGGGGTTGCCTAGAACGAGTCAGACAGCCCCAATAATTACGACTGTCTCAACTAAGAAAAAAAGGAGGGTCATTGTCATAGGTGATTCCTTTCTGAGGGGAACAGAGGGCCCGATCTGCCGACCGGACCCATCCCACAGGGAAGTCTGCTGCCTCCCTGGGGCCCGGGTTAAGGATGTTGCGAAGAAACTCCCTGGTCTGGTGCGGCCTTGTGATTACTACCCCCTCTTGGTAATGCAGGTTGGCGGGGACGAGGTAGCAGAAAGAAGTCCCTAAGCCATCAAAAGGGACTTCAGGGCACTGGGGCGACTGGTTGAGGGATCAGGGTCACAGGTG
>Ga0065711_1047279_pt1 | contig 12422 bp, 7 predicted proteins | sample Hoacrofraction12_FD_59098 | JGI IMG/M metagenome (GOLD analysis project Ga0065711, IMG submission 59098) | Hoatzin crop microbial communities from Cojedes, Venezuela - Epithelial fraction 12 v2 (version 2) | ecosystem: Host-associated > Birds > Digestive system > Esophagus > Crop | place... | reverse complement strand
TTTTTTTTTTTTTTTTTTTTTTTTTTTTTTTGCTGCCACTATGGCATCTGCTGACCTATGCCTACTGTAACACCACGATGTAACCATGTATTGTTCGAGAGTAATCACTGGATGGGACGCCATCCAGTTAACTCTCGAATTGCTTGTACTGACTGGATGGTTGGGAAGGGAACTGGGGAGATGAGATTTTTGTTCCTCATGTTACTGTTTCTTTTAAAGAGTTGCAATACATGAGAGGAGAAAGTGATTAAATCAAATTTAGTCCCACAGCTGACATAAATTATAGCTTATATACAGAAAAGTGCAACATTTGAATGTGGTGTTTAAACAATATGCTGACTAAATTATAAAGACCACTGCTATTTGTGATACACAGCACATAACAAGGGTAAAATGTTTAAATAACGGTCTGCAGAAATATGATTTTAAGTTACAAAAAAAATTAACAATCTTATCAGTCCTGAAACTGAAGGAAAAATTCTGTCAATAACCACCAAGAGACAGTTTCTGCACTGCAGTTACAAAAAAAATTCGAGGCTTCCAATCTAGAAATTCAGGGGTTCTGGATATTTTCCCCTTCACCAAGATAGCTTCCAGCTCTGGGCTGCCAAGCCAGAGTAAACACACAGCCTTCAGCCTACCTTCCCAGGTGATCCCATCCGCCCCACAAGGCTCCCAGTCCCCGAGTCCCGAGCCAGTACAAACAGTTTTTGCCTTCCAGTTGCCATTCAACTCTGGATCAGCCAGTCGCCAAGGGGAATTCTTAGAATACGCATCACCGGGCTGCTGTAGCGATATTGCTTGGATGCAGGGGCCTCCCCCAGACCACTGGTGCCGCCTTATCATGTTTCAGACTTCTGCTTCCAAAATGCCAAGAAAATATTTTGAGAAAAGATCCTACTGTCCTTCTTAAAGAGCAAGTATCTCTAAGGCTGCACTTGCTGTAAGCTATAGTTTGCTATAAAATGCTCCATTATTTTTACAGAACTGGGCACAGTGGAAATGAGAAATAATTAGGAGTAGGACAGATGCTCTTCCTTTGAACGCTCCTTTAAATTTTGATGAGAAATTTTTATCTTTAACCTTGGTCTCTAATTCTTCTCTTGGGGAGGGGCTGGAGTTTGAAGGTGGTGTTTTTTTTTTATCCCCATTCTTTGCTGAGAGAGAAAGTACAAATTTGACACAGAAAGGTATTTTATTCTGCAGCTTTTAAAGAGGGCAAGGGCATTGCAAGCAATGGAGATTAAAAAAAAGAAAATTAAACTATAAAGAAGTACTTGACAGTGTCTCTTTTGCACTTAGTGGAATGTGCTGCTCAAGCTAAAAGTGAGGGCAAGAGGTAATCTTTGCTCTGCTATTTGCTTTTAATATGATCATGTTTTTGGCTCCCACTATATCTAATGCTGCTTATATCATTCAAAAACACACCTCATTATCTCACGTTAAATGTTGAGCTGCTGGAAAACCAATTGTACTGGGTAGTATGCCTCTGAGGTTATGATATACAGGAAAGATGTAAGCTCAAAATATGTTTGCAATCAGTGACAACACTGCCTGCTAATGTATTATTACACCATTTGTCTTGTTCTTAGTCGTAAATATCTTGTTGCTTAAGCTTTAAGGCAGCTCAGCATTGGAGGCTAAGTTTCATGTAACTGGTTTAGCTATTGTTGCTCTGACATCTATCTCAGATGCAGTAACTTGTGTGTAGTCTGAAAAATCAATAAATAAAACACGTAAGCTTAGTTGGAGATTAGTGGGTGTCCTTTAAGTTTTCTTCATATGGTAAGTATAGGGCTAATTTGAAAATCATGCAGCTAATTCAAACAAGGGTGAGGGAGAAATTAGGTTTCACTCTGAGCCTTGTTTTCAGGGATTGAAAAGCTAGGTCCAGGTTCAATGCATCATTCTTGAAGCACTGAACAAAATCAGTCTTTGTTCTTCAGGGAACCTTATCTGCAGAGGAGCTGCCTTACTTCCTGTGAAATACAGCCCTGCAGATGTGCTTTGCTAGTCGTCCCTCTGCTTTTGCTTCCGTTGGTCAAGCAGTCAAGAATAGACACTTTGTGCTGGAGTGAAAACGATGCTGCCTCGTTTGCCCTCTGCTGAGACAGAGTCCTGCTCACCAAAGGGGCATGACTTCCTGCCAGTTACTCTGCTGTTTGTTTATTTGTAAAGCGTAACGGGATATCACTTGGTGAAACCAAAGTGTCCCTCCTTCAAGCCTCAGAAAAAAAGGCAGCAGGTTCTCAAACAAGTGCAAACAACCTGAACTGATGTTGTAGATGCATAAATGTAGGTAATAAGTGAGGACGGTGGATGTGGTAGACAATAATTAAATAGTTTAGCTCTACAAAGCGTATGATCAGAGTTCAGGAGGTAGCTGGTCCCACTTTTAACGAGTTGGAATATGAGAAAGTGAATTGTAGCAAATTAAGACTGTAAGTGGTTGGGTTATAAACCAGAACAGAAATTGATTTTATAATAGCGTCTTCCATGCTCCAAATATCTTTAAGTTCTTTATGTTTTAAATAGAGTAAATGCATAACAAAATGAATTGTCTGTTATGCACCAAGTAGCACATTTGTTATTAAATCTTAGAATAGGGCAGATTTTACCATTATCTTTTATGTAGGTATTTATTTAGCACAGAATTTCTTTTATAGCATTAAATTGTCCAGAAACCAAATCCTCATTCATGGCCCCTTTGTGTCAGGTGCAGCATAAACAGAGTTAAAAAAATCCCTACCCCAAATAATCTGTGTTCTTGGAAGGCAGAAAGCACAGAGGTTGATGAACACATCTGGCTTTCTGTATTTGTCTCTCTATATGTTTGTATTGCATTGTCCCAATGAAGCGGGATGCATCAAGCTTTTCTGACTTGTGGATTGCCACAGATGTGGGTTTAACCACTGAGGGTGTAAGTAACATTTCTGATACACATGGGGCAGGATGGAACTGTGGTCCAAAGCCTGGGGTGAGTCATTACCTTCTCAAAGGTTCTCTTTTTATATGAACTCAGAGTTTCTCTTCCACTGAATTGCATCCCTGGATTCAGCAGCAGCGGCTTTTACCAAATATTTCCATTCTGCACCTTCAGGAGCAGGCCCAGAAGCAACGCAAGGAGAAGTCTCACCGATTTGGACGAGGGGTTACAGCAGCTAGACAGGGGATGACCAGAGGAACAAAGTGGGGCAGAACAAGGGAGTAACAGAATGAAGTGGAAGGAAAAGAAACTAGAAATACATTAAGAACACCAAAAGACCAGAGTCATGGAGCAAGGGAGGTTTGAGCAGAAGCTTGGATATGTGGAGAGGTGGGAATACCCATGGGGTTAAGTTTGTGTTGCTACTGAGTGCAGCTAAGACTGATGGACAAGGTGATTTGGACTTGGGGAATCTGATGACTGCTGGTCTGAGAAATAAGGGGTAGGACAAGGGGATGTACGGAGGTAAGAGGATGGGACTTGCATGCCTTCATATTCATCCTCAGGGAGGATGGCAACCTGCTGCTGCTGTCAGTGAGATATTGGCAGAGGTGTGAGTAGAGAATATGAGAGTCCAGACCCACTGAGGTCCTGTGGAGCTGTCAATATAATGCAATCTGACGAGTCACTGGAGGGAGACAGGGTTTCGTTTTCTTAATTATTTTACTTGGTTTAATTTAATATAAAGGCAGTTACAGCAACATACGTTCACAGACTGTGCAAGTGTTTTGCATTGTTTGATATATAATACTTTCCTATTCTCTCTAATTTTACGTTGGTCCAGGCAGCTTTCCCAGTAATGTATTCTTGGCTCGTATTTCTGGTGTGACATTTTTTGTAAGTATTGTCTGGGTTAATCCACTGTGGAATAATCTTTTGGATTATCAACTGGAACCCTGGTCTTCCAGCACAAACACGAACAAGCTCTAGTTAATGCTGCTTCCCTTTAGGAAGGTGATCAGTATATTCTCAGGTGAAGCAATTACAAGAAGAAACCTGATTCTGTGTTTGTTTATTTTAAAGACAAAATGAGGTGCTGTAGGCAAAATAATATCCATTCCTGACTGAGACTGTGTATGTGCATAAAGGTGCCGCTCTACTTTTCTGCAAAGACAGAATGAGGGGCAAAATAACTCATTCTACCTCCCTGGGAACATCTTCAGGTACTGTAGGCTTGCAAGCCTGACTCAGTATGAAGTTTATGTGAAGTTCTGAATAAAGACCACGGATGTGTGCGTGCATGTTTGCATGTGAAAGCAAATACATATAACGTGTGCCATGTATCAGCAACATCTTTGTGACGGGGTGGCCTTAGAAGGAACTGTCCTACTGTCATACTTGCAACAAGATTCTCTTTAGTTATAAAAACATAGTTGTTATTTTAGTTGCATCAGAGAAACCTGAGAACTTGCACCAGTTTGGGGTCAGTGCTTAAAGGGGGCTTATAAGACAGATGGGGACAGGCTTTTTAGCAGGATCTGTTGTGATAGGACGAGAGATAATGGTTTTAAACTAAAAGAGGGTAGATTCACAGTAGATATATGGAAGAAATTTTTTACTATGAGGATTGTGAAACCCTGGAACAGATTGCCCAGAGAGGTGGTCGATGCCCCATCCCTGGAAACGTTCAAGGTCAGGTTGGACGGGGCTCTGAGCGACCAGATGTAGTTGAAGGTGTCCCTGCTCACTGCAGAGGGGTTGGACTAAATGGCCTTTAAAAGTGCCTTCCAACCCAAACCATCCTACAGTTCAAGATTAAAAATCTTGGCTGTTTTTTGCCATCCTTTAATAAACAATTCTTTCTCTCCTTCCTGTGATGGCTGTTTTGCTTTAAAGACTCCAGATTTGCCCTGTTACTGAGAAGTATCTGTAACTTGTAGGTATTATGTTGCTTTATGTTTCACGTTAACATAATGGTGTACCAATTATTTGCATTGAATATTATGATGGTAAAAGATCTGGTCCTGGTAAGTACCCAGAAGCAAGACTGTCTAGCAATGTGTAGACAAATAGTTTGCAAAACTGAGTGAGAAAAAACAGGTTTTAGTCAACAGTCGGGGTAAGGTCTTGTTGGAAGAAAGGAGGGGAAAGGAATCATGATCCCAATTGACTTGCCCATAGCTGACAGTCAGGTTCACATCTTTTTTACTGAGATTTATTTTCTAAGATTATTATTAGAATAATATTTTGTGTAAACATTGACGTGTTAGTATACTTGTAGTTCTTTGTGTCTTGTTCAGGGCTTCTTTAGTATCTGATTATATATAGAAAATGTGAGAATAATTTTTATCCAGTGTTAAAAAACTGGTGTTGTGACAGGTTTTGCATTGCCTTGAGATGGTTGAGGACACAGCAGAGACCTGGCTTGAGCTGGGAAATAGAGAAGGCGGGAGCATATATCCCATACAAGACAGATCTAATGGGCAGGACTATAAAATCTCCAGCACCATCCCCAGAAATCTGCTCTAGTCCCTGCTTAGCTGAACATCAGGTTCATAGTTGTCATATTGCAAGGACTGCTGAAATGGAAATATTGCTACATAGATCTTGACCTAGAGACTCGACAGAAAGGTGATGAGGAAGGACTTGGATTCTCCATTTTACCTTCCAGTGTAAGCCATATTCTTACCTCTGCATTATCTTCTTACCAGTTTTCTAGTCTTGCTCAAACACAACAAGCTATTCTTGATAAGCTTAGCCTGAATGCTAAGTGTAGGGCTTGAAACATGCTCTTACCTACTACATGTAGCTATTTGTCTGCATTACCTCATGCAAACAAGAGAACTTTTTTTCTTCTGTTTCTTATTGATCCCACTAGGTGACTTATACTGAAGGAAGAAACACCTGATTTATTAGTCATTGGTCCCCCTTCCTGAGGACTCAGCATCTGAAATAAATTGAATGGGGTTGAGGGCACTTAGACCCAGACACAATTGTTTGTCTGTCTTGTTTTTACAATAAGAAAAAAACCTCTGAAGCAAATTCGAATCATCATTAGTGTCATCCTATAAATAAACAAAACGCTACACAGATAAGAAAGTACCACATTTTCAGTTCTGGAAATAGCTTGCAAGCCATTAGGTGCAGGATAAGATATAGAACCACAGATTTGGAAAGGAAAAGTAAAGAAAGATTAGTGCTGAGGAGCAGAAGGAAAAAGCAGTCTGTGACCATGATGTCTGGATTCTCCATCCTGAGATTAAACTATTCCCTCTAGAGACATGAAGAGACATCAATATTATTTGGCAAGATGCTGTGTCTTGTTCTGTGTGCCTTTGAAAATCAGTCTCAAGGCATCAGAAGCTGACTGCGGCTCATTTACTGGAGTATCTCCCAAGACAGGAGAGCCCAAGTGGCAAATCTGGGTCCTCTCTTTCTCTCCACGAAGCCTCTAGCAGCAGCGAGGTGTCAGGAGGTAGTAAGCACTAGAGCACCATGCATTCAGTGTGTCATACGGACTGATGCTAGCTATTACAAGGAAAGACTTGCTCCTTCTAAATCTCAGAAATAGGGGAGAAATAACACGCTGTTTCTCAGCTTTTCCTCTTTTTTTTTGCTTCAGAAGGCAGTCAAACCACCTTGCTCTCTCTGGGATGTCTGCAGCCCAGTAGGTAAGAGAGCAAACACCTCCCATAGTGAAGGGGATTTATTCCAGCCATTTGGTTTGAGTCGAATGGTAGATCTCGGAAAACATGCTTTCCATTCATAAAAAGAAAAAAACAAAAGGCACCCTCAGTGTCATCCTCTGGAGTCTTGAAGGCCATGTGTCACACACCCTTACTTTGTAGGTCTTGCTTCTATAGACCCTATTTTTCATTCCTAGAGATTTATTGTCCCAGTGAAGCAGCAGTCTGGATATGCCTCTGCAGTGGAAATGTAGCCATGTATTTGCTAAGAACAAGCTTGTGGTTTACCAGAATATTTCTGTTTCCTTCTGAGGTTTTCAGCTAATGAAGGGGAATTTATCCAGTACATTTATTGACATTAAAATAAGAGTTGCAGTCCATAAATAATCCCATTGTTGTTTTAGTTTGCAGTTTAAAACATTTTGTCAGCAACATTGTCATCTACTGTGACTCAGCTTGTGTTTTTGCTCACAGTATCAGAGCAGCTTGCTGGCAATGCAGGCATACGTTCCAGCTGTTCCTACCAAGGAGGCTTCAAAGGAAATTTCGAAAGCATTCCTGAGCTTTTCAGCACTGAGCACATCTGATCCTGAGGATGGAGACAAGTTCACAGTCATTGCTCTCTTGACATCTATGAAGATAAAAGCACAGCGCCCGGACTGATTTCTGGGTTCATAGAACCTCCCACCAGTGCAGAGCTGGGAGAGAGCCTGTGAGGAACAGATGATGTGGCAGCATAAGGGTCACCACCTCTCTTTCACCCACAGGCATTCAAAACAGCAAGCCAGCTCTGAAAACGCATCAGTGCTGGCCAGAAGGGTGTCGCGATTAGGCTGAACACAGGGTGCAAGTTATCTGTTAGCAACTCCCAGGAACGTTCCTGCCCCTGGCCCCTCTCCAAAGGAGCCTTCGTAGACAGAAAGTGTTGTCGTCTTGATAGTGGATCCCCGTGTCAGGAAAAGACTGCAGTGCATCGAGGCACGCTCTGTACCGTCCCAGCATGTGTATCTTTAAATCTGCATCCCAGGGTGCTGACGGGTGCTTTCATCTCTGTCATTCAGAGTTATCCTTTGCGAAAGGAAGTCCCTCAGCACAAGGAAGAAGTCAGGTCTTCAGAATAAAGGCAACAAAGAATTAAGCTTGTAGTGGCTGTATTATCTTATTTTAATGAAATAAAAGAAAAAATATAAGTTAGAATTTCTGTACAACCTCCTCTTTGCTAGCAGTATATGACACTAAATTAGATTTGATTTTCAAAAGGTTGAATTAATAGATTTTCATGAATTCTAGACTCACGAAATGTTTTCGACTTGATTAGTTGAAACTTTTTTTCCCTTCTTGGTGGGCTGGGTTTTTTGATCAGCTAAGACTCCTCCAGATTTTTAAAATCTGTTTTGAAAAATAAAAGGAACCACACAAGAAGACACTAGTGCTACAGACTTGACCTCCAAAGTTCCTTTGTCTGCATGACCAGTTAACTGAAAAAAGGATGTTTATAGTGACGTGCTTTGAATAAACTATGTTCAGAAATTTCTCCTCCACAACGTGATGTTCAGTGGCATGGATTACACAAGAGTGTAAATATACGTTAGCATCACTAGAGTGTTATCTTGCTGTAAAATGCTCAATAATCCGGAGGCACTTCAATGGATTATACCAGACTTGCTTGTAAAACTTGCTTACATTCAGCTCAGCCCTTCCCAATGCACTTCTCTAGGTATTTACCTACGGTGTTCAGCCTGCTGGCTGCGATTCAGCTGGTATTATCTGTCAAGAGGACAAGTTTGACACTCAAGAGGTGAAGCAAAGAAATAGGCAGGTATTTAAATAGACATATGAGCCAGCAAACAGGAGTGGTTTTAATATTAGTAGCATTTTAATCTTGTTCTCTAAACAAAAGAGGATTTACTTATTCATGGCTCAAGAATTACAAATTAATGTGTGGAACTGGAGTTAGTACTGAGGACACTGGAAATTCATATGATTCAGTGTATTTATTGTTTTAATTGTTCATATTTCCTTTGCTTTGAGGGATTTGGTGTTTGAGATTAATATGATGGTCACTGCCACATCTGTCTTGGATTTCTTATTCCTCAAGAATAGCCCTAAGCAGAAAGCATTACAGAAGTCTCTCATTAGGAGAGAGTAGTTCCAGTTTTTGTGTAGCTGTAGATGATAAAAGGCACAGGTTTAGCACTGCTGCCTGAAAGTCTACCAGCACTGTTGGACTCGGTAGGTCCTGTGCAAGAAAGCCATTTCCAGGGAGACTTTGGGCACTTGTCTATCCCTCCTGATTAATAGTAAAATCTCTTTTTTTTTTCCACTATGAGCCACTTGTAGCAGACCTTTATTAGCAGAAATCCTTATCAGATTCGGAGATTATATTCCCATGGCATGTTATGATGTTGCAATCTTTGAATCCCAAAGTAATCCTCAGTTCCGTGGCATTACCTGAAAACTTCAAAGGAGGGAATATGAGGCTTGGCTATGCTTATACAAACAGTCTACCCTAGTCATCTATACAGTAAGCACCAGTACTCAGCCTTCGATGCCTGATCAACATGATGACAGAAGTGTGCAGAGCTTCATGATTTTTACCTGCTAACCTCTCTTGCCTCCCATACCCTGCAGACCTCAAATACAGAAACCGTGTGGAGCGATACCACAGTTGCCACTTGTGGTCTTTTGGTCCTCCTGTACCCTTCTCCCTCTTCCGACTTTACTTACGTGGAAGCAAGCTTGCTTGGAGAGACCCAGAGAACCTGAAATATATTTTACTTATGGCAAAAAAAGACGTCTTAAAGACATGCAATGTATGCAGCTGTAGATGTTTCTGAATACACAGGCAGAAAATTGAGAATGAGGTTACTATTTGTGTTAAGATTAACTATAGCTCAAATAATGTCCTGCAGCAACGACAATCAGAGTCCAGTTGCACCTCTGAAGACACTGAGAAAAGATAAACCCCAAAGAGATGGCTCATCTAGTACTTAGGTTTCAGGTGATTTAACAGCTGTTCATGTGTAGTGTCCATCACTCAGTCACTCACAACAATATTTCAGACCTGTAAAAACAGGTCGAAAGGGACTAAGAAAATTAATGGAACAAGCTATTCTGTATCTTCGCTCACGATAGCATTATTTTTGAAACAATAAAACACTTGGGGATAGGATGGTGAATTCTTATGGCTACATTCAGCAGTTGTGCCCTTTCTGAGCAAAGGCTTAAATATTGACTCACCTCTGGTATATCAGGAATCTGTTTCACAACGATAATTTAGTTCCTTAATTATCTGCAATTGATTTGCATAAGAGTCATATTGAAATTATTATATGACATAAAAACTGTCAAACACTGTTAATTTAAACAAGTTTTTAAATCAGCCAGTCTTAAACCAACTGTACATTATATATAATTCGATAGCAAAACAAAAATATTGTGCTCCTGAATAAAATTTTTTCCTATTGGCAGGCACATGGAACAAGTTCATCTTATATACGCCAATTTACAAATATGTCCAATAATAGTAGAGGGAGCAACTGTTCCACAGCTCTGCCAGTGTTTGTCAGACAGACTGACAGTAGCCACATCATTAATCTCATGGTATATTAGAAATAAAGTCACTGGAATGGAATGGTGTCAAAGGATAAATGTTTCCCCTTTTGAAAATAAACTTCTCAATTTCACCTCATTGTGTTGTCTTCCCCACCCCCTCGCTCCCCCCCTTTTCCACCCGCCCTGCTGTAAATCCTTTGGTTTCACCTGGCATTTAGGTAACAGTAGGAGACCAATATCCTATGTCAGAGCTCGTTCTACAGTTATCAGTTTAGCATACCCTCAAATCCCCACAAGCGCTGTGCCAAGACCAATCCTTTCTCGGAGAGGTTAAACATATGCATTACATATTGAAACAATGTAAGTAGCATGTAATTAGTGCTGTTTATGCATTCTCACTTTAAGTTATACTTTAAAACCTATGATGTTTTTCAAGGCACTTAATGTTAGAGAGACTTAAATGAGCATTCATCTTGTCACTTCTAACTTTACTCATAAATAGCACTTTAAACATATTTGAATGGTTTATTCAGTTAGATCCCGCAAACCAACATACGCATTCTTCTCTTAGAGGATACAGTTCTTAATAAAACGTCCTTTAAAATTATAAAACCTGTGAACGCAGTAATTAAATTTACAAACAGTGTCATCGACGACTTTAACAAAAGATGTTTAAGGGGGGGGGGGTATTGGGGGACCTTTTTTCTGTCCTCTTCCCTCCCCCCCACACACCCTTTTTCCCCTTTTTTAAAGTCTTGTTCCGTAAGGATTATAGCTCCCCCGCTGTTTGAAAAAGATAATTTCACTTGTAACACTAATAACTTGAGCAGGGAGAAGGCTGGCTGGGTGAATGGAATGCACTTCACTGCACATCTTGGCTTCGCTAGAAATCGGAAACAGATGGTCCTTGCGGCTGGCTTCCCACTCGGGCCCGCTCAGTGCCAGCCTGTGGTCGTTGGCTGGTTGCTGCTGGCACTGTGTGACTTGAACATAGTAGGACAGTGGCAAAAGAAATCAAGTCTTTTTCATTGAGCAGCAAACTGTAATGAAATTTGACAGATCTGACATTCTATACCCAACATCTAGTTAGAATATATTAACCTTTTCGTTTTCTTGAGCTACTATCCTACTAGTTATGAGTCCCCTTATTAGAGTTTTGCAGTGGCTCCGGAGATGGCAGGAAAGCAGTATCTTATGCATGCTCTCTAATGTTAGAGCTAAAATAAATACTTCAAATAGTAAAGGAAATGCAGAGCTTCTGTCTCCTCCCAGGTTCTTACACAAAAAAGTTAGTAATAGAAATAATGGTTAGACAATTCTGCTACTATTTCATTCTAGGATGAAAAAAGAAAATAATAGTATGGTGATATTCCACCTGCGTTTACTCAGTAAGACTATTTTCTGGGTACGTCTTGTATCCCCACCTCGGTGGGGTAAGGCTACCTTTGACCCAGCTCCATCAAAACTCAATTTAAGGTTTTCATGAATACTTTTATTTTCAATTCTATGACTTTGCGTTTACTTAGATGTTTTAGATTGGTCCAGGGCAGGAGAACTCTTTTCCTTCTGAAGGCTTCTCCCAGTTATGACCTTGACATTAGCTCTTTTCCAGATCAGTCCCTGTTGAGTCTGTCCCAAGAGGTCGTGTTGGCTGTCACACAGGCCTTGAGCCAGCAAAGTGCGTGCTCCTAGGGGACAGGTACCTTGTCCAGATGAAAAGGGTGTTGAAATATTGTGCCGAGTTATGATCCCAGATCAGAAATAATTGGTTATATTTAGACTTAAAAATAAATCTGGTTTATGTTCCTTTACATTTTGGGTTGACAGAGAAGAATTCTTACTTATTTTTAAAAAATTTTTGTATGTGTCACTCCTTCCCCTTCACTCCTTTCATCTGTTCCTCCTGTTTCTTTCAGACATGAAGTCACAGCACTGTCTGTGATGTCAGTGTGTTTCCATATTGACAGACCGTTCTGTCAGAAACAAGATCTTGATGCTTGTTTCAGATGAGGCAAAAGGGGAATACAGATGGCAAGAAGAAAATCAGAGGAGTGAGAGGGGAGCAGAGAGAAATACACACAGCAGAGCTACAGGGGGAAATGCAGAGTCCAAAGCCCCATCCCTGGAAACATTCAAGACCAGGTTGGACAGGGCTCTGAGCAACCTGATCTAGTTAGCAGTGTCCCTGCTCGCTGCGGGGGGGTTGGACTAGATGACCTCTAGGGGTCCCTTCCGACCCAAAACTTTCTATGATT
>Ga0065711_1047278_pt1 | contig 12422 bp, 9 predicted proteins | sample Hoacrofraction12_FD_59098 | JGI IMG/M metagenome (GOLD analysis project Ga0065711, IMG submission 59098) | Hoatzin crop microbial communities from Cojedes, Venezuela - Epithelial fraction 12 v2 (version 2) | ecosystem: Host-associated > Birds > Digestive system > Esophagus > Crop | place... | reverse complement strand
TTTTTTTTTTTTTTTTTTTTTTTTTTTTATTCCAGAGTCAGGAGTGTCATTTCAGTCAGACCTTTTTTCTTGCCATGAGCCTTTGACCTAAGGAATGGTTATCTAGGAGTCTCCAGCCCTGGTTTTCTTCTAAAACGCAGGATTTATGAACAAACCTTATTTCCCAGAAGTAACCAAGAGTCCTTTTACTCCTCCTGAGGTTCTATGCAGCTCAGGTAGACAGAATACACGACATAGGTGTCTGCAGAAGTTGTTTTCCATGTAGTCCTATATATTAGAAAGAATGGGTGAAGGGTGAAATGCAGTTTAATCTTTGTGCTGGTTTTGGCTGAGATAGAGTTAATTTTCTTCAGAGTAGCTAGTATGTGGCTATATTTTGGATCTGTGCTGAAAACAGTGTTGATAACACACTGATGTTCTAAGTACTGCTAAGCAGTGCTTACACAGTCAAGGCCTTTTCTACTTCTCACACCACCCCACCAGCGAGTAGACACTGGGGGTGCACAAGAAGTTGAGAGGGGACACAGCTGGCACTGTTGACCCCAGCTGACCAACGGGATATTCCATACTGTACGACATCACACTCAGTAATAAAACTGGGGGGGAGGTTGGCGGGGTGGCTGCTGCTCAGGGACTGGTGAGGCATTGGTCAGCTGGTGGAAAGCACTTGTTTTCATTTGCATCACCTGTCTTTTTTTGGGCTTTATTTTTCTGTTTTATTTTTTTTTTCTTTTCCTTATAAGTACTAGGGATATTTTTGGTGGTTTTTTTTTTGTTAATTATTTAACTGTTCTTATCTCAACCCATGGGTTTTCTCACTTTCACACTTTCAATTCTGTCCCCTACCCTACCACAGGCAGGGAGTGAGTGAGTGAGTGAGTGAGTGAGTGACTGTGTGGTGCTTAGTTGATGGCTGGGGTTAAACCATGACACTTTATTAAACCCAATCAAAATGAATTAATTTGCATAACTAAAAATAATATTTTATTTATAAGAATCTGAAATTAAGCTCTTTGTTTTGACTCCTATGGGTAATAAAATCAAAAGTTGTTCCACACAAATTTTAAATTTTGGGTAAACCACATTTTTCCTCTGAAAATTCTTTGATCAGATATCTCTAGATCAGTTTTATTCCTAAATTAAAACATTGAAATTTTTTGTCTATTATATTAGTGAGCGATTGCACATCCAGGTTTTTTCACCTCTTCTGACATCTTGATCAATGTGAGGGAGACAATTAAGCAGAATTACACTTTTCTAGGGATCACAGTTTGCAAGGACTCTGAAAGCTTTGTGCAGTAGTTGCTTCTTGCAAAGTGCAACATCTTCATTAGATACTATATTACAGTTTAGATTTATAAAAAAATTCATTGAGACATATTTCTGCCAGAGCACTGCTTAGGATAATAAAGACTTGAGCTCTTTCACTTTTAACCAAAGCGAACAAGTGATATGCACTGTGCTAAAGGGAAAAACACCACTGTGATGCCTGATGGTAGAGAAAAGAAAATGCTTCTGGGCACTGTACCTCTGGCATGGTTTCAAAAATCACCATTTCTTACACTCTCTTTTAAGTATTCATGCTGTTTTCATAACAGTGAACCACTTTTGTCAAAATATAAATGAAGGTAGAAAAAGACAGTTCTGTTTTCTAAAGGATAATAAGAGCTGGTAGAGGTTACACAGTTGCCTGATTGCAGCAATCCAATCAGTCTTTTTAAGAGTGTGTATAATTGACACATGTTCAGAGACCCTTGAAATTCAGGCCTCTTCCCATTTCTCTGTTGCTTTCCAGCTGGCGCTCACTGATGCTTCCCAAGTCAGGCATCTTTCCACCAGCTGGACATGCTTCCAGTCACCTCCTGAAGCTTGGAGGTGCTTTGCTGCTGCATGCCCTTGCAACTGCCTAAACCTATGGCACTCAGTCACCTGCACTTCCCAGTACGCACCCCACTGCACTTGATTACAAAAAGAGGTACCAACAAGGTTGTAAAGTCTTCGGGGCTTTCCTCTAACACCTAATTGTGAAAAGAAGTTTAATAATGGTGTCATCTTATGACTTGCCTATTCATTAAAAGCTGTCCTCTGATATGTAATGATGCTTTTGAAACACAATTTACTCACTGGGCAACCATAGGCAATATCATCAACTGTCTATCTAACAAACACTCTGTTCATACACTATAAATGCAGTTCTTCCAGTGCATGCAGGTACTCCAGAGGTATGCACCTCTGAGTTCATACAAGTTCAAGTACATAAACTCTCTAGTAACACCTATATCAAGGCGTTACGGCTGCAGGTGAATGACTAGTTTAAGAGAGGTTCAGCTAACTGACAAAGACATGGAGGACCACAGGACATGGCATGAGAAACTGCTGAACATAACAGAACACAGTGAGAAGGTGACAAAAGTTACAGATGGTGCCATGAGGGACAGCTGGGTGTCACAGGACGTTAAGGGGGAGTTATGGCAGAACCGACTGAACCTCACAGGTAGTTGGAGGGGGCAGTAAGAGCATTTCTGGGAGCAGAGCCTTGCATGGCCAATTCCAAATAGGGCTGAGATTACCTAGGCAACAGTATCATAAATACCAAGTTTGTGTACAGTTGCAACAAAACTGGAAATGATGGAAAAAAGAGTAAATACAGCAAATTGATTAGCTAGGTGGAGACTGGGATGGAGAAAGAGAGGTACAAGGGTGGTTAAAATTAAAGTCAGGGAATGCGAAAAAGAATAACAAGGTATGCAAGACATGCACTGGTCCTGCCTGGGGGTACCTGTCGGCAGCGTTGGGCACAACCACTGCCACTGTAGCAGGACAAAGAAATTGACCTGTTTTCTGACCACACCACAGGTGCCAGACCTGCTCCCATGGTCATGGGGGCCACAGACGATGGAGCAGGTGACTTCTCAGGTGAACAAGAGGAACACATAGATTGATGACTCAAGCATCCTGGTATGATCATACCAGTGACTGCTGCAGGTCTGGTGGCATTGGCAACAACCCACCACTTCATAGCACAAAGTAGTGATCCTTGCACAAATGTATCAACAATATTAAGGAATCCAACTTTCTACTAGCTCTTGACAGAGAACAAATGAGGGAAGAAACAAGATGAGAATAGCAATGGATATAAACTAGCCAGTTCATCAAATACAATCTGACATGAGCAAACTCCATCACAAGTCAGATGCTGAAATGAATAATGTAGTCCAGGACACTACTAATTCACATGTCAGTGCCACTAGTAGAGTAACATGAAAGCTCCACAAATATTTCAGGAAAGGGTAGTTTAAAACTGCTGCCACATGGAACAATTCCATGCTTTTTCTGACCCCATCAGACCAGGAGTAGGGAGACAGGACTTTTTTCCTTCATATGTGTAATTCTAGCATAAAATAGCTTAAAAAGCTCCCAGAACCATTGCATGCTTCTGGATTGTTTCCAGAGCATAGACCAGGCAAATGCTAAATCAGAAGTTCCACATCACCAGATGCATGACGCCTGTGTATTTCAGGTGAGGTGTTACCACTCCATTATGAAAGCAACTGGAGATTTGAGGGAGGTAGTTGTGATTTTGGTGAGCTTTTTTGAGCAACAAACTTGAAATCTCCTCTTATTTACCTTATAGGTCTGCAAACTATTCCAATCTCCAAAAAGATATAAAGGCCCTGATCTGTGTATTTTCAATGCATATACATGTAATGAAACATGTACACAGATCTTTTTCTGGGGGAGAGCTCCCTTCTTGCTGGTGGATTTAAGTCCAAGTATAACCAAAAGAATTACAAAATCTGAAGGCATAACATTTATATTTCTGCCTTTTCTTAGTAGTTTACCAACATTGTATATGTTTAAACTATCAAATATTTATGTCAATATTTTTGTTACATTTCTTCTAGGATGACTGTTAGGATCAGTTGTAATTTTTCAGCATAACAGGTGTAAATGTTGGGCCATATTGTCTTGCTATTTTGAATGAATTATACAGGTCTATTAATTTTATAGTTTTGTCTCTGAAAGGTCTGGGGGGTTTTTCTGTTATCTATTTTTCTCCAACTTACAAGAACACAAGATGATAAAACTCATAAAAATTGCTTATGGAAAGTATATCCACAAAGATCTGCCGAGACATTCACAGAAAGAAAGTTTCTGTCTGCTGACCCTGAAAGAAAACTTGATTGAGATCTAAGGCATTCAAGCACACATCCTATACTGTATTTGTTAAAGAGTTAGAGAGCCTCATATTGATCTGTTTGCTCACTGCTACACTGCTCTTCAAGTAAGCACTGCAATAAGAGTCAAACGCCATTTAACAGAGCAAATCATACGTGTGTGTGTGTCTGTGTGTGTATACATATTCAAGCACACAAAGCAATAGGGAGATTAACTATACAAATGTTAGCTGAAGAATATATTTTTTTTTCTGAAACTTCATGATTTTAAAGCAATATTAGTGAGTGTCATTAAACAGAGCTCACTGGACAAATCTCCAGGTATGAGTAACCATGACAAAACAGTATGTGAAACTCAAAAACTTTTCAGCTTCTGACGGAATAGTGCAATGTAGGAGCTGCTACGAGAATAAGGAAAACAAAAGAAAGGGCCAGACACATAAAACAATTAAACAAAAAAGTGAATATGATATAATCTTTCTCATTTGCAAGTATTTGGTTTTATTTAGCTTTAGAAATGGGGCTTTTACCCCATTTCTAATTTGTTAATTTGCAAACAAAATTGAAAGCCCACATCACAGAATGGTCTGCTCCAAACTAAAAGGCTGCTATATATTACACAAATGGATGCAAATAGGAGAGGTACACACATTTGTCTTGTATTCTGCAGTGCCTTCCACATCTGGTTGTTTGCAGCTACAGCCTCTGTGGTTTCTCTTGGCTACCCAAATACTTCTTTATATTTCTAAGAAATAGCCACTGGTTGGTGGGGATAGCAATTGGTCCAGGAAGGCAGAGCATAATTGCTCCAGATTTGCCAGCTGGAGAGGCAGAGAACCAAGGGAGCCAACAGTTTGACAAGAGCAGACAGCAAAACAAAAAAATGTCCAAAAGAAGTCGGAAGAGAAGGAAGTGGCAGGGCAAAAGCTGCTGCTGCTGCAGAGCCTGACAAGCCTTGTGGTTTGTATTTGTTGTTGAAGTTCTGCTCTGTAAGAAAATGTATTGTCACATCTCTGAAAAGTACTGCAATTTATAAGCTAACCTTGCTGCACAAGCCAGTCCTGTGACAGCCTAACAGACATCACTGTCAAGGGAATTATTTAGTCTAGTAAAATACGGTGTATCTAGGAATAATGGAACTTAGATTGAGACATATCATATGCTATTACTCCATTTAACTTCCTAAATAATCTCCATCTTCCGGTGTTTTCTATACCCTTCAGATATTAGTGGACTTCTGTCAGCCATCTAATCTATGCATATTTAACTCTTCTAATCTTTCCTCCCAAATGATCCCTCCAGCTCCGTAACAGTTTTTAATCCTCCTCTCTGAAATCTCAATATTTTTCTGCCAACGAGGTGCACTACATTTAATGCAGCGTTCTGAATATAGTTACACTGCAGCTGTACAGAAAATAATATTCTCTGTGGCAAGACACCTGTGAGAATTTAGCTCCAAATTGTGTAAACTATTTTTGCTCCACTACCACATTGCGTACTCAATGTTAGCTTGCTGCAACTGTGACCATGACATTTCATTATTCCTTATTGCTCCCTAGATTTCTGAGATGTTAATCCTGCAAAGACCCCCACGGTGCTCAGCATGGAGTATGGAAGCACTGCACTCTGTTATTACAGGCAGAGAACAGCTACAAGGTGTGCAAAATCTAAAGGTGGCGGCTCACTGAGGCTGGAGCTTTGTTTCTTTGTCCCATTTGGGAACTATCCAGGAGTGATGGAGCAAGTTGTTCTGTTTTCCTAACTGTTTCCAGCTGTTACTGAGTCATCAGCTATTTGTTGTCGCAGTTCATATCTGACCACTACTAGCATTTTACGGCATGGCTGTTGTACCTGTCATCAGAAACCCTGACTTCCCCCACTGTAGCTTCCTTTGCAAATACCTCTCTCAAAAGTCCTTTATCCTACCAGCGAACTGAACATCCTACAAAGGAAACCACTTGTCCTGGATGCTTGCCACCAGAAAGCACCAGTAAATCACTCATTTTCCTCTTTCACTAGATTTTCCATCGCTTGCTATAGGTACCAATTCTGTAACAGTTCATTCCAGAGCATCAAGTAAAATATAAAACTACCACTTTGTGGAAGAGTTTTACATGACAGGGAATGCTTACACATCAGTGCCAATATTTTTTGGTAGCTATGAATACTTTTCGATACTGAGGATTCATAATTTCTTGTTTTCCATGAGCAATAAAGAGTTGGTAGCTGCCTGTAATATCCTCTGCTCCAGTATCCTACTGTCTTTGTCAGCTGCTGCTGGGAAGATGCCCTAGATCTGCTCTAAATCTGTTTCCTAATGATTAACTAAACTCCTTCAAAAACGTAGTAAGGTGTGCCAGTATGTTTTCATCCTACCTGTGTCGTACTTGTTCCTTTTGCCACTGAAATGTAGCTTTGCCTGCTTCTAAGAGCACATAGACCTAAGCACCAGTCCTCGTGAATCACTCCTAGGTATTGTTCTTCATACTGTGTCTCTTTCGTGTGAACCTACTAATACATTATTGAGATTCTGCAGTGAAAGTGCAGAGAAAACTGGGCATGCACCACCGAACCAAGAGTAGCACTTTGTTCACAGATTCACATATCAGTTTCTACAACTCATCTATGTGATTCTGAAAAGAACACATGTTCAGAATATTCAAGCGTATATAATACACTGAATTCTCTTCCCATTATACTAATGAAACCTTAATGATACATACTCTTGGGCATCATAACAAACATTTTTTATTAAAGTAACTTCTATTCACATGAGCAAATAGCCAGACCAGACTGTGTATAAATTTATACTTTCTTCCCTTAATCATCCTTAAACTGACACTCAGAAAGAGAATAAACTTTTTATGTGTAAACTCCCAAATCTGAACTGAGCCTTTGCTTGCTGAATCCCTTACTAGTCCTGGAAGATGTTGTAACTCAGTCGTCCAAGCATCACAAAAATCAGTTCCTTCAGAGAATTTCCCCTGCCCTCACCTGCAGATGAGTAAATTCTTCCATGTTTTAAGAATTTAAATGAATATTCAAGGTACTGATGTCTTGTCCTGAGACAAAACTAGTCTAGAAATAAATTTTCATAGGCTTAGCTTTGTCCATGTGAGTTCCTTGCCAGTTTCCAACAGCATTTTCATATTATGCTTTACAATCTGAGTAACCTGATGAATGAGCAAGTGCTGTCGTTGCTCACTGAACTTTGCTGAGTTATGCTGTAAAAGAACTTCTCTCACTGTGGACATTGTGAATTTATCAGTGAAGAGGATAAATGAATTAGATACTATGAAGGCCTAAGCTGATCTTCCATTATCCTCTGCTTCTGCACGTCTCTCTTTGGTATGGGAAATTGCACAGCTCTGACTGGTATGAGGTGCCTTAACTTTTCCCTAGAGCCTCTTGTCCTGGGTTTGGCTGTGATAGGGTTAATTTTCACAAGAAGCAAGGAGGGGACACATCCAGGACGGCTGACACAAACTGGCCAAACAAACACCATATGACATCATGCTCAGTTTTGGGTGGGGGAGCTGGACGGCGGGAGAGGTTAATCGGGGGAGGTTAATCGTTCCTTGGGAGTGTGCTGGGCATCGGGTGGTGAGAGACCTGCCCTGTGTATTCCCTTGTTTTGTATATTCTTGTTATCAGTATTATTGTTATTACTGATTGATTCCTTTGCTGTTCTGTTAAACTGTCCTTATCCTGATCCACAAGTTTTGCCTTTTTCTTCCAATTCTCCTCCTCACCCCATGGGGCGGAGGGGCAATAGCACGGCCATGTGGTTCTTTGTTGCCAGCCGGGGCTAAACCATGACACTTCTAAAACCAGAAAGAAATTCCTGTGTATTTTTTCTGTTCTTTATAAATGTCTGTTTAGTTACATCATCATTGTCATAAGATTCAGTTAGCACAAATCTTCTTCTGATGGGACCCAAGGCAAATATCCCAGCATTGCATTCACACCATTTTTCAAGTCTGATTCTGACCGTGAAATCTTCTATTTCCCAAAAACACTATAACATCAGTTAAAGGATCATTCTGTTCTCAATAAAATCTCTGTCCTTTCATTTGCCTTTAATAATAAATTAGGTCTGGCCATGGTTGAGGAGGCAGTCAATTGTCAGATGCTAAATACCTATCCCAAGGACACTGCATGTGTGAAATTGAAGCTGGCTGGGCATGTTGCTCACACAAATTCTAGTTCTGTAGTTGCTCAGCTCTTTTGGCTAACATTCACATTCCTGCTGATTTACATGCTCAGTGACGATATCTACCTCCATTTTTTTAATTGGACACCCGAGTGCACCCCAGCCCACTTGAGTGACAAGCTGGAAGTATTTTGAAAATTTAATTTGTTGGAATCCTTCCTTCCTTTCCAGCCACAAAATAATTAATTCACAGGTTTGTATTTTCCCTTGTATCCACCTGCAAAACTGATTTTAATCAACAAGTGATTTGTGGCTTCATGTACACAGCGACAGGTAGGGAAGGGAGTCACACTGTTCATCTGTTGCACATACAGGAGCACAACATGAACATCAGCTTAATGTTCTGATCCACAGCAGGCCACCACTGCTGCACACAGCTCTTCTGTGAATTGTTTGCACTTCAAATGCAATACTAAATTCTAGGATGATATCACTGAGTCCTTGCTGGGACCCTTCTGGTTGGAAGCTGCAGAAAAAAGCTACATGGCCACAAGCATTGTCTTGGCAGGCTTCTCCACTTTTTTTTGCTGGTTTTCTTTTTTCATTTTGTTAATTCAAACAGATACTTTGAAGATGGAGACACACCTGAGGAGTACTCATGGTCCCTCAGATTATTTTTACCCCTTCTTGACTCCCCCCACCATCTCCAGTCCATAAGGGGAAATTCTTTTAGGTCATGTGATTCATTTTTCATGATAGACCAAAATGAAACTCTTATACTGTCTTGCTTCTGAGGCAGCAAAGGTTATGCTGTGAGGTGGAGGTCTGCACAGGAGCATGCCATCCCCATGTTCTGGTAAAATTCTAATCCTCTTTAGATTTTGGAGTGTTACCATTGATTTCAGAGTATGATTCTTCTTAAACTTCATCCCTTGCACTAACAAATTCACTTTCTCAAGCAGTTATTTAATTTCTCTTAATGTGTTATATTTTAAGAAAAGGAGGGAGGAGGGGCGATGCATCAGGAGCATGTCTGAGAACACGTAGGTTTACTTGTGCTTCATATCATGGTGAATGAAATAATTATGCTTTCTTTCCTCATTCTCTTTAATCCTATTTCCAGGTAGTAGCCCAGGCCATACAGTAGAAAGCTTATAAATGCAGGATCACATTTACATCTTTCTAATGTTCTTATACTTTTATTTCTAGGTTTCATCTGTGCTTTATACTGTTTACATCAGCAAAGAATTTAAGCATAAGCTTTATCTTAAACCTATGCTTAACTGTTTCATTATTCCACACAACATATGAGCTTATGATTAACACTTACTGAAGTCAATGAGACCTTAGAATAGGCCTAAGAATTTTGCTGAACTGCAGCTTACATCGCTAAAATTGGATTTTGGAAAATTTTACATAAAATCTCTTCATTGATATTTTTCAGCTTTTGTTTAGGATTCAAAGTTCGTCTTCTGCATTAAAGTGGAGAAGTACACCTCATAGCACTTTAGCCTTTATAGTTCCTCCCAAGCTAGTACCGTCGGCAAATTAATTATTGTGCTGTTCTTTATCCCTTCTAAGTCATTAGTGGAGAAACAGAATATAACCTGACCTCTTTCTCTGGCAGTAAACCAGCAGTCATTTCCTCCTAAGTCACTATTTCGCAGCTCATCTCTTCCCTTTGTTTACTATCTTCCACCAGTGGTTATTCCACATGATAACATTTATATTCAAGATGATTTAAATTAATTTTCAGAGAAGAGCTTTTATAGAATGCAGTATCAAATGTTTTCCTTAATTAATTGGAAATGCATACCGTATTATGCTTTTCTTTCACCCACTAATTTTATAATTCTATCAAAGAAGCAATCAAGTGTATCTGGCAAATCTCTATTAAATAATTTTGCTCTAAAAATATGAGAATGAATCCCATAGCTCCTTCTCACAAACATTTTTCCTTATCCAGAGTGGAATCAGTAGACGTTACGTCACAAGTGAAAGTAGCAAGAGAAAAAAAATCAGTCACAGATCTACAGGGTTCTGATATTACAGTTCTAATTAATTATTTACTGAAACAAGCGAACAATCAAAAAAGAATGTGGATAACCTAACGATTAGAGCTTTCTCCTTTATATCTAAGCATGCTGTTCTGCTAAAAACTGCTCAGCTGATGCCTGGTAAACCAGCCACACTTCTGCGCCCTACCTCTTCTTCTGTAATGTTTACATTTAAAGTCCTTAAAAGTACTTCTCCACCTCACGAGAGAAAATATAGCTTCTCTATAGCAAGCAATGCCCTCATATTTCAAAAAGTAAAAGTTTTCATCAAGATAAAAATGTCTAGTGTATACTGCTATCATGAATATTTAAGCAGCGCAGTATGTGATATGAGAGCAGAGATGGATGCATGTACAGATAGCGTCAATCTAGACCTCATTTAGGTATTTGAAATGCCAAAAGCAATTAAACTACAGCAACCTGAGTTTGCTAGTGCCTATACAAGACTGTTGAAGATGCCTGAAGGTAATCTGGCTGCCAGAATTCTCTTCACTGCTACCCCAGTGCTGTCAGCACCCAAGCTACTGTAGGCATGACCATAGGGGGTGCAATTATATCCATGGATATTGAGCAATCGATATACTTTGAAAATTTAGCAATACTTTGAAAACTTCCCCCCCCAGTTGTTGGGGAAGAACACAAACATATTGGCACAATACCACAACCTCCTGCAGCTCCTGTGTAGTTGCAGTAGGTAAGTGTTACACATCAAGGAAAGCCAAAGAAAGACTATGTCTGAACTGACAGCAAATGCCTTGCTTACCTCACCTTTTGGAAGGTCCAGAACAGGGAATTCACAGGGTTAGCCTTTCAACTCTTGATTCTAAAAGAGGGGGAAAAAAATATGAAACAAAAGAAAACCCTCTATTATTTTTCTAAAATAATCTCACATACAAGTTTTAAAATCCTACTACTTATAACCTGATGTCTGTTTTGAAGGGAGATTTTAATCATTGTAAGAGCTGCAGTGGAGTAGAGACAGCAATAGGAACATTAACAAAATTAAAAGAGAATATTTTATTTTTACAGTGGTATCTGTCACAGACTACTACTGCAGTAGTAATAATAATCTTAGTATTTTCAACTTAATTAACATTTTTGGCCTAAGTGAATGGTACTCAAAGGAGAGAGACTATAGCACAGGGCTTTCTGTTTTTACTGGTAGTGCCTTGTAACATTTTGTGTGACACTGAGGTCATTAATAAGAAGATAAAAATCAAGCAAAGAAAAATGCTTCTTAATTCTCACTGTTCTCTATGTCTTGACAGTGACATAATTTAAGCTCAGCTACAGACAATGGAAAGACTTTCTCCCTACGTTGTTTCGATTTTGCAAATTGAAGAGACTTTTTATTGAATTCAGTTCTGTATTCTGTATTCTGCATATTCCTAGCTGTTATGGTCCAGGAAGACCTGAGCCGTAGAGATTCGTTGTTGTTTCCAGAGTGAGATTAAGACACAAACGAGGTCAAATGCTGCCAATCAAACAGATTTATTGATCACTTACTAAAATGAAGGCACAAGGAAACAATGGCAGGAATGAGAGTAAAAGACAGAAAAGAAAGAAACCTAGCAAGCAGTGGAGACAGAGTCGCAAGAGATAGTCACCACCACGGATCCAGCGGCGTCCCGTTGGTCCGTAGTTCCTGTGTCCATCAGTGGTGGGGGTCCCCTCCTTATTTGGTTGTACAGCCTTTTATAAGGTGTTCGGGGAGACCCCGTGTTCCCCCAGTCCCGTGCATGTGTTTTTTCTCAGTCCTGGCTCCGGCAGGCCGGGGAGGGGGTCGGTGTCCAGACACATTTTCCACAACGATGTACCCATCCTCCAACTCCCTTCAGGGCTGGTTTGGGGTGGCTGTTTATTCCTTGTCTGGTTTGTCTTTGGCTGGCCTGCCAGGGGGTCGAGGTGGGCTCCAAACAAGGGAAAATCATGCCTGACCAATCTAATAGCTTTCTACGATGACATGACTGGCTGGGTAGACAAAGGGAGAGCCATGGATGTTGTCTACCTTGACTTCAGCAAGGCTTTCGACAC
>Ga0065711_1047277_pt1 | contig 12423 bp, 8 predicted proteins | sample Hoacrofraction12_FD_59098 | JGI IMG/M metagenome (GOLD analysis project Ga0065711, IMG submission 59098) | Hoatzin crop microbial communities from Cojedes, Venezuela - Epithelial fraction 12 v2 (version 2) | ecosystem: Host-associated > Birds > Digestive system > Esophagus > Crop | place... | reverse complement strand
TTTTTTTTTTTTTTTTTTTTATTCCTTTCCCCTTTTCTTCCCCACCCTGCCGGATTTCCAAACCGAAGCAGGAGGGATGAGTACAGCACGGAGGGTGGCTGCAGCTGTGCAGGGTCTGTATCCAAATCGTTTCCTGGAAGGCAAGTTTTTTGGGTTTTTTTTGTCTTAAAAATATTTTTACTGTGAGTCTCTCGTATCTGGGCTGTTTGGCTGTCAGGTTTAGTTTCCCATGGCATCGAGCGATTAGGGGAGGGAGGGGAAAGGAGGGGCTGAGTGTATTTTTACGTGCAGATCTCTGCAGCGGTATCATAGCCGATCGATGGTAAATGTGTTCCCTCTCATCTCTGCGATAGTTCTCGGCGATTTCCTCTTTTACGTCACTGCAGTTAATGAGATGTTTAACTTGAGGGCTGGGGGCGATGTGGCGTGTTATCGTGTTGCAAGGAAGAGGGGGATGACGAGTTCCCGCACAGACTTGTGCTGGGGAAGATCGTATCGATGCAACCTTTCAGGCTGGGGAGATCAGCTGGGTTTGGAGCCAAACCGTTGTTTTTCACCCTTAATGAACCTGACCTGGCTGCATCTAATTTTTTCATTTTATTATAATAATGATTTTTTTTTGTTGTTCTAATACTGAGAAGCAACTCAATCCTTTATATCTGCTGCATTGCTGGAGTCAAGGATGCACCCCTTGATTTTTTTTTTTATAAGCAGAGTGTACCTGCCTGGCTGGACTTTGAATTTTTTTTCCTTTTTTTTTTTTGTTTTTAGTCCCCTGAAGCATAGCACGAGACCACTTGATGGCTTTTTTTGTGGTGATGTTGGGGTGACAACACGGGTACAGTGCCTGCAGTGCCAAAGCCCTCTCCAGGAGGGTCGTTGACTGTGTGTTTTGAGTCCCGTGCACGTAGTCTGGTTGAGTATAGAGTTAACAAAGCGTCACCGTTGAACGCGCCTTGACTAGAAATAGCGTCCATCCCTGCCACGATTTGCAAGGCCAGCTTGGTGAGAGCGGGTGAGTTGGTCAATAAACGCTCCGAGTGGCACCCTTGGGAGTTTTGCACCGAAATGGAAACCCCTGTCTCCTTCAGCCCTTCCCTCCTTGCCAAGTTGTTTTCTTCCCCCCCCCCCAAACCTGCCACGCAAACCCTCTCCTTTCTGCTGTGCTTTTCCACAAGTGTCTTTCGAGCATGACAGCAGAGAGAAGAAAGCCGGTGAGGGGCCACAGGCGCTGCGACACAGGAGGCTGATGCCTATCAGCTCAACCCTTGCCTGTGGCTTTGGGGGCCCCCTGCACGCCAGGTGACTTCAGCTGCCGGCTGGCCGTGCAGCACAGGTGGGTTCACATCCGGCAGCGGTTGGACATGGGGCTGCCTCTACCCACCACCAGACCCATCCCACCTGCCTGCACCTCTTCCAGGGCTACCACCTCATCTCTAAGGTTTGAGTCAGATAGCCCAGATGGGGCGACCAAGATGTCCCCACGTAGGTGTGGAATGGAGAAGGGCTCCATAACCCTCTCAGGGCAACAGGGGCGCACAGAAGTTTTGTAAGAGGAACAATCATAGCTCCGATGGTGGCATCTTCTGATCTTCAAGCAGGACCGATCACTCGCAGTCCTGCCAGCAGTCAGCCACAGATTTCCATCGGTGATTTTGCTTGCCAACCCTTTCTTTTTTCATAAGAACAAAATGCTTCTTAAAAAAAATGTGCCACCAGCAAGTTGGATGTAGCTTGGTTTTTTGGAGGGTCACAGCCTCCCAGCTCTGTTCTTGCTCTGGGGAAGAAGCAACGTGGCTGGGTACAATTTTCAGGCCTCATGGGAACAGGATCTTAAATAACCCCACCACATCCGAGCTAAGCAAGCTCACATCCTTGTTGCTGGATGCGGGAGTTAATTTTTCTTGCTTCTGCCATGCACAACAGCCCTCTCCGTGCTGCTCTTGCAAGCTGGGACAAGGGGGAATTTGGGTGCAACTCCAGGCGGTGCTGGCTCGGCACATGTTCCCGGGCTGGGCGGCCACCCAGGGCCCCCTTCATGCGAACGGGGTCAGCAGCTGGGAAATTGCAGAGCAAAGTGCCTCCCTGGTAATTCCCAGCTGCCGTTAAAGCGGCTTTAAAATAAATTCCCTCAAAGAGCAATTCCAAGTATTTGAGGGTTTGAACTTTTCCGGAGAAGGGTTTGGGAGCTGCTGGCTACTGCGCTGCACCCTGGCACAGTGGGAAAAGGCGCCGGGGGAATTGCCTTGATTATCCCAACCTCTAGAAAAACCTTTTTTAATGTCTATGTTATGTTTATTTACTAGCTGCGTGTGCAACACGATGGTCAGAAATGGAGCGCTGCTGGAAGCAAAGCTTGCGTTAAACTGGGAAGATGGGTTGCTGAGCAGTGTCCTGGGCTGCAGGCAATGTCCAGGCTGGGTGACCCTCACCGTGCCATCGTACCTGGCCACAAGTGCTTACCCAGAGGCACAGCCCAGCTGGGCGCCCCTCGCCTCGCATTCCTCGGCCGGCTCTGCTTGGTAACGTGGGCACAACAGAAAACAAACTTTGCAGCAAGCCTTGCTCTCCCAGAGCCCCTGAAGCTTGCTTTAAAAAAAAAAAAATACTTTGGAGCAATGTGGTCTTCTATTTTTTTTCTTTTTTTTTTTTCTCATGCTCATGAAAATTCTCATTCCAAACCAGTAACCTCCGCTGCCCCCAGTACATTACTTTTTAAGGTGGCGTTAGGGGGTATTGAAGGGGAGCTTTTCCAGCCTGGCTTCCCAGCCTCTGCGTCCCCTCCTCTCCTGCACCCCGTCAGCACCAAGTTGCAACTTCATGTTTGCTTATGTGGTGGGCAGAAAAACAGGGATTTTGGTCAACAAACAGGAAAGCTTGTCTCATCCCCACTTCCCCACTCCGAAAGGCTTTGGATGTCCCTGCGCTGGTGCTCCCCAGGGTGATGGGGTGATGCATCCCTAGGGAGTGCAACCCGCTTGTCACGGGGATGTCCCCATGAGGCTGGGTACCCGGAGCTGGGGACAGAAAAGCCTTTCCTTGCAAGGACAGTGCTGGGCTCCTGCCGAAGTCCCCTCTCCAGGGCCCTGCCACCAGTGCAAGCACAGCCAAGCTGAAGGCTGGTGGTTAAAGCCATGATCCAGGTCACCTCCTGCCCCTCTTGGCTCCCTGAACGCAGCATCCAGGCAAGGAGCTTGCACCTCTGCATGCACATTCAAAGGGGCTGGGTATGGACTGAGCCAGTGTAGGGTAAAACCACCCTGGAAACCCCACTGCAGCAAGGGTTTGCTCCCTGGGCGTTCTTCATTGCCGTGGCTCAGCTGCTCTCAGATCGAACCGATTTTGTTCATGGGCTGTCCTTTGCTGTGGTGACTTCTTAATTAACTTTCCATCATGTATGTAATTTTTGCAATATTTTTTTTCTACGTGGAGGTGGCAGAGCTATCTCCCAAGGTGGGAGAAAATGCATCTTGCCTCTGAAGGATGAGACAGGGCAACAGGATAGACCTGCCATGGTTTGTCATGAGACAGCAGTGGGTGCAGTCCCAGCCCAAAGTCACATCCACCAGACCACACACTTAGTTCGCTTTCCCCCCCCCAAAAAAAAAACCTAATCCCTCTACAGCCCCTTAGGCTTTTTTGTTGTTGTTGTTGCTTCTCTCTGAATTCCTTCTAATTTACAGGCTCGCTGCCAGCGTACAATGTGCTATAAAAAGGGGACTTGTTCTTCAAGCTTCCCTCCGGTACAGAGCGTTTGCACAAATAGCAACACGCTTGACAAGTAGGTCCGATTCCCCATGCTATTACTGAAATGCTCATGGGGTGCTTGGGGACTAGAGCCCCTGTCTTAAAGACAAACCGAGTCGAATTTCACGGAGGACCCCAAGCCCAAATCCCAGCCTGTGTTTCAGCTCCTGTCAGTTGGAAAAATGGAACCGTGCCTTTTTATTTTTCTCCCCGTGCAGCTTCCCTCTCACCAAGAGCAAACGGATGTGGTTTGCATACCTCCATACCCCACCGGCGCAGGTACACCTGCCCTGAGGGCTGTGGCAGAAGACCCGTGTCCTGCTGAAGCCAGCTCTAGGGCCACCACTGATTTTTGGCTGGTCCCCTCCCGCTGTTGCAGGCAGCAGTGATGCAAACCCCCTGCCAGCTTCCTTCTTAAAACTAATGAGCCATTTGACCCTGGCAAGTCCTCCGGGAAAGCCGCTGCTGGAGCCTTGCTGCTCGCACAGATACAAACTGCTCTCATTTCCAGCTTAAATTTATTTGTGGATGACTTGTACCCAGTTGGCCTTGTTCTTCTTGTACTCGCACTGGCTTTTAGCTTGGATGGCTCTTTTCCCTGCTCTGGTATTTATCCTCTGGCGGGCTGTACCGAGCACCATGGGTCTGCCAACGTAAATAACCCCAGTGCTCCTGGTTGAGAACTGATGGAAGGGCATCTAGGCTTCCCCATCCCTGCGGTGGAGACAGCCCTAGCAACTCACATCTGCAGCTCATCCTCCCGTGGACGGAGAAAAATCCACCGTGCCACCTCTCGACATCCTCACCAGCGATGGTCCCAACCTGCAGAAGGACATCCCGACCATCCTCTCCAATTTAAAGCCATCATCTAATTTCATTAGCCTGCTCCTCTTTTGCAGTGCAAAAGCCATTTTGGCGGAGGGTGAGGTTTTCTTTTTCCTAACGCAGCCTTCAGTAACACCCTTCCCTCCCCTTTCAGTTAGCAACCTCGGGTAACGGCAAAACCACTCGTGCTCCCAGTCGTGCTAATGCCATACTAATCTCATACCAATCTCAGCCCTGGTCTTCTGAAGCAGAAGCTTCCTATGCACGGCTGTGCCAGGCGCCTGGCTCAAAGGCTGAAGTGGATTTACAACACTGAAGCTCATCAGAGCAAAATATGCGCGCGACTCCTTACCACTGGTGTCCTTTTGGGTGTGTTGGACCATCCGGGATGCAATACATTTTGATTAAAACCCTACTGAGGGGGGTTGAGGCTTCATGCACGAGACGCTGCAAAACTCTGCGCTCAGGGTGATGGCTTGGAGCCTGCTCAGATGTAGGAATTGCTGCGAGGTGTTTGCTTCCCCCACCCTGGCGTGGTAATTTCTCGCCTTGGAGTCTCATTTCCCCCGTCCGTTCTTTTCTCTGCCACATTCAACATCTTTGCTGTGGGTTTTCTTTGCACATCGGTGCCTTTTTGCGCTATCTTTGGAAGCGCTGTGCTTATTTTTGGTGATGCTGAGACACTGGTTTGCCTATCCGGATTTGGACTTCTGCCTTCTCCTTGGCAGGCAGAGCTCATCTGGTACCTTAGATGGAAAGAAGGATGCTCCACATGCTATTATTCACCAGCTCCTTACTTCCTCCAAGTTTTCCTGTAGTTGGGAACCTATTTTTGTTTATTTTTTTCCATCCTGTGTAATCTAAACTGCAGCAGAGCGTGTCCATTTGAGGCAGGATTTTATATTCCCCTGCAGTGTCCTTCTGTCATGCCACACCCTCATTAAACCACATGTAAATTGGCATCATCGAGGAGGAGCTGGGCTCTCCTGTAATTAGCAGGATTATTCTCATCTCTCACGGTTTCCAGCGAAGTTGCTCGGCTGGTGTAACGCAATTCCCCCTAATGCTCGTCTCTGCTGATGGGGAGAGCAATGCTAATCCTCCGCTGAGGACTGGCAGCCAGTTCCTGGGAGGAAGCTAGCAGACTCCATTGCACCTTTCCACGTTACGTGATTTTTGACCCCAAACTCCTCTTCTCCGGGCCATGGTTGTTTAGTATATCACATCAGGCATTAACTTTCCACCTCTTTTCTGAGCAGCCCATGGGCTCCTTTGCAGACGCTGCTCCAGCACAGGAGTGCATTGCATCCTGCACTCATCAGTGGTACTGCTGGTTTTGCCTTTTGCATCGTGTTTTCTTGCCACATAAATCAGCATCCATGGTTTCCAGCACTCATGGTGGATGCAGCTGGGCATCTTCTCCCTGCAGTCAGTCTTCCTTGTTGCTCTCTCCCCATTTATTTGATTTCTCACTATATTTAAAGCCAGGGGTGGTCAGTGCGTGTTTTGCAACCTTCTGCTCCTGTTACTCCTTTTTTAGAAATGAAGGGGAAAGAACCACAAGCAATAAAGAGCCTGAGGTTTGAGGACTGTCTGTTTATTTGTCAAAGCTAGAAATGCAGTGGCTGAAGAGGATGAGAGGAAATCGTCAGTGCAAACGTACCTCAATTAAATTCAGGCTGGCGTAAGTCAAAACTAGGGGAGGGCATAGCTGTGGCAGCTGGAGGGGGGGATTTCCTCCTGCTGCAGTTTCAGATGGAGGTGTTAGCACTGCCTTTACTGCAAATAACATCGTAGTTTTGCCTTTTGCACCTCATTTTTGTGCCCCCCAGCCTAGCTTTCCTGCAGCATGCCCAGCTGGCGCTGGGGGAGTAGTGGTGCCCAGCTCGGGGCATCTTAGCACCCCTTGCAGTGGGATTGCTGGTGGCAAGTGGGTGGCTGTAAACCAGTCCCAGCGGTGCAAATGGTGGCCAGGAGGCTGAAGCCAGCCATTATCTGCTGGGGAGAGAGGAGGAGGAGCAGCAGGATGGCTCAGACACCAAAGCTGAAGATGCCCTGAAGCCCAGAAAAGACAAAAATGGGTGTCCGGATCCTATAAGAGGGTTGAGAACCACTTAAGATCTTCTCCCTCGGAAGCAGCAATTACCAGATGAAAGGAAACATCTTCGACCAGGCGTTTTAGTGCATCTGTTTTGAATTCCGCGCTTGCATTTGGGGAAGCAGGGAAGGCTGCTTGATGGGTTGATGGCTGGGCAAGGCAGAGGGTGTCCTTCAGGGGTTACGGCTGGTTGCTTACAAAATGCATTTTGACACCAGGAGCGATTTCCACATCTCTCCTCCTTTTTGGACTGCATTGTCAATAACTTTCCAAAGCGCTAATGCTGGGCACAAGCCGGGTTTCTGCTCGCGGGAGGGCAAGGGGCCGTCTCTGCACGAAGCAGCGAGCCGGGGGACACACACAAGGTTTTCTTTTTCCGTTTTGCCCCTCCTTGCTAACAGAGGAGACATTGGCATGTAATTACCACCAGCTTTAATCCCTCCAGACCAACTGTCTTTCTGGCAAACACAAATACAATGGGAGCCAAAGGTTATTGCACGCCCTAAATAAAACCATTACAGCCCCGGGGCCTCACGCAAGCTCAGTCTGCAAAGCATCCAGGACCAGCTTGGTTCAGTTTTCTTGAGCTCGGAAGATTCAGTTTGATGTCAATGACCCATAACTTTATTTTTTTTCTTAGTTTTCCCCTGCAAAGCCACCTGCATGCTCGCGGCTGCTGTGGCACCTGCCAGGAGCAGCACATCTGGCCGGCGTTAGTGAGCCCACCACAGGATGCGCTTGGTTCAGGGTTTTCTTGCTAAAACTATTAGTGTCTTTATTTGAAACCAGAGGCAGGCGAAGGCACATCACGTCGATGCGCCTCGCCGGCAGGCATGTACACCTCAGCCCAACACAGGGCTATGACTGGCATCCTTGCGAACGGCTGCCAGTTGCAACCCAATGTCCTGCCTGTCGGTGGGATGGACAGAGATGTCAGGCACCACGCAAGGTCGCGCTTGGCCTGGAGGAGCCGCCCGGGAGCCAGGGCATCCCACCAGGCTTTTCTTCCAGCTACTGCTCTAAGCTGGGATTTACTCTGAAACATGGAGGATTTAACTTTTTATCCCTGAGCAAATACAGCCCGAAGTGATGCAAATGCATGACCTCACCCGAATCTCAAGAAGAGGTAAATATTGCATCACGCTGAGCGTGGTGTATCCTTTGCCCCAGTCTGAGAAGCTCTGCCTGAGTCCACCCTGCTGCAGGGACAAGCCATGCCAGGGAGGAGGTGTATAGTGGGAAAGGCTTTCTGCTTGCCAACCAGTTTAATTATTGGTGTCTTGGTGTTTTAATGTGATGGACGCTTGTCCTGCCCCCGTGCAAGGCTGCGCTGGCCACTGGTGTCCCTGCAGAGCTGCTACCAGGGAGGAATGGGGTTTCACAACCCATCTTTCCAGGCTTCCACAAGATTACTGGAGGGAGAGGAATGTGCCAGAGAAAATACCCCGACTGCTGTTAAAAGGCACAGCTTTCTCTGCCCCTTTCCGGGATAGCCATTCCTCCAGCGCAGCAGAGGTCCAGCTGGCAGCACCCACTGGAGCCAGCCCCGTGTCACCTCCCCGTGTCGTCCTGGGGTGCCTTTGCCCTCCTGGACTCCCCTTCATGTGCAAATAATTGCATTTGTGATAAGCAGGCTCTTTTATGAAGAAACTCTTTGCTTTTCCCTTGCTGTTCTCCTGGGACAGAGCTCAGTCGCTTTATATCTGGACAATAAATCTCCAGGCTCTCCAGGACACACCCACCATGCAAGGCAGTAATGCCTCTTAAATAATGGACCTGCCAGATGCTTGTTCTGTCTGGGTGAAGAGCACGCCAGCCAGTTGCAGCATCTGTAAATCATTTTCCAGGAGAGCCCGGGCAGTCGGGGAGTCTCGGCTGAATCTCTTTTTGCCAACCCCTTCAAATCACAGTGAAGGTTTCTGGACTGCCCAGAGCGAAAACATCTGTCAGCTGCGGCAGCCACAGTCCTAGGGTGAAAGATGCATCCCACACGTCTCGGGAGGAAGGTGGAGAAATCTTCTTCCCTGGTCCTTCTGCTTCCACAAGGCAAGCAATCCTTGCCAGGCAAAGGCTAAGATCATCCATTTTCTTGACCCCCAATCTTTGCATCCACCGTTGTTTCAAAATGCTGGAGGCATGAGACGATGAGATGTGGTACTGGGCAATGGAGGGCTCTGGGTAAGCTTGAACTGGTTTGTTGTTAGGCCATCTCCTCCTGGGTGATGGGACATGGAAAAGGCTGAAAGTAGGAATGGCTTTCTCTGATGTGCCTTCTTTGTTGGGTCTTCTTTCGGGGCTCCACGACCCCAGTCCACGTGTTTTGCCTCCAGCAAGAAGAACTCCTACAAGTTCTCTGCAGAAGACCTCATTGCATGCGGGGTTGATGGCTGGGCCGTTGCGCTTGCCCCAGTTTCTCTCCTAGGCTAGTTACAAGCCTTTTGGACTCTTTTAGGCAGCTTTGGCAGGTGCTCTGCTTTTCTAGCCCCGGCCACAACCATATAAAGTCTTTCCCCAGCTATTAAAAAGCGGTTATGCTCCTTGCGTGTCTTTTCATTACAGGAAGCTGGTAAGTGGACGGGTCCTACACAAATAAACTTCTGAAGGGCAGGGAGTCAAAATATCCCTGGGCTTGTTTGGTGGAAAAAAAAGATTAACCAGCATGAAGTCTATGAATTCCTGCTGACTTGACTTTGTTGACAAAATATGGTGTGATTAATTGGAGTTGCAGGCAAACCGCCTGGGAATATTTGGAAGGAGCTTGTCCATCACAAAGGCTGAAATCTTCTTGGGGGGAGAGCTGGCCGGACTCTTCGGAGATGCACCTAGGGTCTTGGCGATGGCTCTGGTTTGGGGTTTTGTTGCCGAGGATCAGGTGTGTAGGAATCTCGGTCTCCCACAGTGGAGCTGTGACAGACAATCATAGAATCATAGAATGGTTTGGGTTGGAAGGGACCGTATAGATCATCTAGTTGCAACCCCCCTGCCATGGACAGGGACACCTTCCACTAGACCAGGTTGCTCAAAGACTCATCCAACTTGGCCTTGGACATTGCCAGGGAGGGGGCATCTATAACTTCTCTGGGAAGCCTGGTCCAGTGTCTTACCACCCTCATCATAAAAAATTTATGTATTTCTCATATGCAATCTAAATCTACCCTCTTTCAGTTAAAAATCATTGTCCCTTGTCCTGTCACTACAGGCCTTGGTAAATGTCTCTCTCCATCTTTCTAGTAAGCCCCCTTTCTATACCGAAAAGCTGCAACAAGGTCTCCCTGGATCCTTCTCTTCTCCAGGCTGAACAGGCCCAGCTCTCTCAGCCTTTCCTTATAGAAGAGGTGCTCCAGCCCTTTGATCGTTTTTGTGGCCCTCCTCTGGACCTGCTCCAACAGGTCCAGGTCTTTTCTGTGCTGAGAGCTCCGGAGCTGGACACAGGACTCCAGGTGGGATCTCACTAGAGTGGAGTAGAAGAGCAGAATCTCCTCCCTCAACCTGCTGGCAGTGCTGCTTTTGATGCAGCCCAGGATACGATTGGCCTTCTGGGCTGCGAGCACACATTGCTGGGTGATGTTGGGCTTCTCCTCAGAGCTGCTCTCAATCCATTCTCCGCTCAGCCTGTATCTGTGCTGGGGACTCTCCTGACCCAGGTGCAGGACCTTGCACTTGTTGAACTTCATGAGGTTCACCCTGGCCCACCTCTCAAGCCTGTCAGGGTCCCTCTGGATGGCATCCCTTCTCTCCACCATGTTGACTGCACCACACAGCTTGGTGTCGTTGGCAAACTTGGTGAGGGTGCACTCAATCCCACTGTCCGTGTTGCCAACAAAGATGTTAAACAGCACTGGTCCCAGTAGAGACATTGGGTCATTGACCGCACTCTTTGAGTGTAACCATCCAGCCATTTCCTTATCCACCGAGTGGTCCATCTGTCAAATCCGTATCAGTCCTATTCAGAGGCAAGGATGTCATGCGGGACAGTGTCAAATGCTTTGCACAAGTCCAGGTAGAAGGGCAGGAAGAGCCCATGAAGAAGCCAGGCACCAAGTGACTCCTTTAGAGTGAGCTGAAACGGTCTCTATTATCTAGTTGAAGATGTCCCTGCTCATTGCAGTAGGGATGGACTAGATGACCTTTAAAGATCCCTTCCAACCCAAACCATTCTATGATTCTGTGATGACTGTAATGAGACTCTTGGGTCCCTAAACTCAGGTTTCTGCTTTCAAGCTGAAAAGGCTGACCCATAGCGTCATTGCCTGGGCAGGAACAGCAGCTTCATGGTGAAGGTGAAGTTCGGGAGAGTGACCTGTGCTGCTCCCAGCATGGTCCTAAATCCCAGCAGCTGCTGACCCCTATATTGCTGTGGGAGATGTTTACTATCACCCTGCTGTTTCCCCAGCCCGGCAGCTTATTTTAGAGTGTGGCAGGGCAGTGGCTGGTACATGGCCCTGGGTGCCATCACAGCATTTCAACCAGAGAAGAGCCACCATCGTGCCAGCCGAGCCCAGCAAGCTCCGGAGCCAGCTGCTTCTATTGTGGCTGGCAAGTTCATTCACAGCCTCTCAAGGCAGCATGTGATGAACAGCTTGCTTCCCTCGGCCTGGAAGCAAGCAGAAAACCCATGCTGGCACTGGTCCAAGACAGAAGCTATGGGAATCCTCCTCGACAGCGTGACAGCAAACGCTTGTCTTGAGCGGGGCCGGTGCTGGGAGGCTCTTGCCCAACCAGCCCATGGCAAAACCCGTCCTGTTGCAGGAATAGCTTGCCTTGGGCTGCAAGGTTTCCTGCAGCTGCGTGACTAAGTGTGCTGGAAACCACCTCTGGTGCATGCCAGGGTGGTAGAAATTGGGCTGTCAGCAAACAAACGTGCCAGTGCGTGTCCCACTGTGCTTTGAGGTGGTGGGTAGCACCTAGTGGAGGCAAGAAAGGGGGCTGTGCCCTCTCCTCAGTTTCCCTAAAAGGCTGACAAATGTTTCCAAGGTAAGGTCAGCCACATTTAGGGAGAACCTCTTACGGGTGGAGGCTGCTTCTCAAGGGCTACCAGGACCCTGCAGCCCCAATGCTGAAGCCCCCTCTCTTGGGATGCTCAGCCTTGCCTACTTCAAGCTGTGCCATGCAAACATGATCTAGGAGAGCCAAGGGGAGCAAGAGTCATATGCCTCTTGCGCAGCCTCTCAGCACCGTCTTGCCTGCGGTGAAGTGGCTGCAGGGGTGGAGCAGTCCATCAGGCTGGAGTTCGGAGCATCTTGACCGTTTTCTGCAGAGCAACCGTGGCAAGCAGCCCATGTTTCACAAGTGGGGTTTTCCCATCAGGCTTTCCAGCTGCTATAAATAACAGGAAATGTTTTGTCATTTTCTGCTTTAGGGAAGGTCAGGAGCTGGATTCTGTGGTCACTGGATCTTTAATGAGGTTGAAGATTTATGTGGTATACCCAGAAGTCCCCCAGGGCAGCCTGCCTAGGGCCATTTGGTTCCTTGGATGGAGAAGTCTTGAATACCTGCCTTTACAAAGTTACATTAGCCACCCTTTATGAGATGTGAGGTCCTACTAAATCCTTCATGTGCTCTTCATCTCTGAGGCCAGATGTTAACTCTTCAATTGCTGCAGAACCTGCACACGAGAGGTTTGAAGCTCTTTTCAGTGGTGCCCAGTGACAGGACAAGGGGTAATGGGCACAAACTGAGGCACAGGAAGTTCCGTCTGAACATGAGGAGGAACTTCTTCTCTCTGAGGGTGACGGAGCACTGGAACAGGCTGC
>Ga0065711_1011449_pt1 | contig 12424 bp, 13 predicted proteins | sample Hoacrofraction12_FD_59098 | JGI IMG/M metagenome (GOLD analysis project Ga0065711, IMG submission 59098) | Hoatzin crop microbial communities from Cojedes, Venezuela - Epithelial fraction 12 v2 (version 2) | ecosystem: Host-associated > Birds > Digestive system > Esophagus > Crop | place... | reverse complement strand
AATAACCCGGTATCGGCAATCTGACCACCACTTTCAGCATAGAAACAAGATTTATCAAAAGCGATATCAGCCTCACTATTACAAGTATTAACTTTAACTCCATCCACAAAGATACCAGTAACTTCGCTTTCACAAGTATAATCACTATAACCAGTAAAGCTGAAGGAAGCATCAAAATCTAAAAGATCCTTAGCTTGATTATGCATTGATTGGTTTTCGCCTCTTGCGTTTCTAGCCATCTCTTTTTGATGAGCCATAGCCTTATCAAAGCCTTCTAGATCAACATCTAAACCTAATTCCTGAGCTGATTCAATTGTCATCTCTTTAGGAAAGCCATAGGTGTCATAAAGTTTAAAGATAGTTTCACCTTTTAAAATACCTGTAGCTTTAGCCTTTTCTAGTTCTTCGTTTAACAATTTTTCACCATTGCTTAAGGTTTCTAAGAAAGATAATTCTTCTTTATAAATTAAGTTTTTACTAAATTCTTCTCTGTTCTCTAGGTAAGGATAATAGTCCTTCATAATCTGCCCAACAACAGGAACCAAGTTATACATAAAGGGTTTATTAATGCCGATATTACGAGCATAACGCATCGCTCTTCTTAATACCCTTCTTAAAACATAGCCCCTACCCTCATTGGAAAAAGAAGCGCCATCAGCTAAAGCGAAAGTAATCGTTCTAATGTGATCAGCAATTACGCGATAAGCAATCTTATCCTCTCCTTGATAAGGCTTATTAGCAATCTTTTCAACCTCTTTAATTAAAGGCAAAAATAAGTCAGTATCAAAGTTAGTTTCCCCACCTTGTACTAAACATACTAAGCGCTCTAAACCCATACCAGTATCAATATTTTTTTGTGGTAATTCTTTATATTCGCTTCTAGCTAATTCAGGCTTAGCATCGTATTGTGAGAAAACAACGTTCCATACTTCAATGTATCTATCATTCTCTAACTCTTCAAAGAAAAGCTTTTCACCTAAACCTTGGGGATCATATTCTTCACCTCTATCATAATAAATCTCGGTATCAGGACCAGAAGGACCTTCGCCAATTTCCCAGAAGTTATCTTCTGATTTTAAGATATGGCTAGGATCAACACCAATTACTTTTGTCCAAATACGATAAGCTTCCTCATCGTCAGGGTAAACAGTAATATATAATCTATTTTTTTCAAAACCAATATAATCTTCGCTAGTTAAAAACTCCCAAGCATACTTAATGGCATCTTCTTTAAAATAATCACCAATTGAAAAGTTACCTAACATTTCGAAGAAGGTATGATGTCTAGCAGTTTTACCTACATTTTCAATATCGTTAGTTCTAATACTTTTTTGGGCATTAGTAATACGTGGACAACGTGGTTTTTCACTACCATCAAAATACTTCTTTAAAGCCGCAACACCTGCATTAATCCAAAGTAAAGTTGGATCATCAACCGGTATTAAAGATGCACTAGGTTCTATCATATGTCCTTTAGATACAAAAAAATCTAAAAACATTTGTCTTATTTCACTACTACTTTTACTCTTCATAATTTATCTCCATTTACCGCAATATTTTAGCACAATTAGCCTATTCAACAAAGCTCTAGGAAATGTTCAAAAATCTTTAAGAATACTTCATCATCGTGCATCATTTCAGGATGAAACTGCACACCATAGATCTTTTTCTCTTCATTATAAAAAGCTTCAATAATTCCATCATCTGAGCTAGCAGCTATTTTTAAAGAATCAGCTAATTTATCAATAGCTTGATGATGTAAAGAGTTAACCATAACTCTTTCTCCTAAATAAGACAAGAAATTATCTTTTTCAATATTGATGTAATGAGATTTAAATCTAGCTTGACGAATTTGATCGTGTTGTAAGTACTTATCGTTTTTAATATCTTGAATTAAGCTTCCACCCAAGGCAACATTGATTGCCTGTAGTCCTTTACAGATACCAATAATAGGTACACCTTTTTCAATAGCTTTTAAAATAACGGTGATATAGTACTCATCAACATCGTTTCTAACTCTACCTAAACCGTATTTAGGTTCTTCATTATACAAGCTAGGATCAATATCACTTCCACCAGCAATAATTAAACCATCTACTTTTTCTAATTGTTGATCAATTAGCTTTTTATCATTCACTACAGGCAATACCAAAGGACAAGCATTAACCTTCTGCAGCGAAATAACATAATCATTAAAACAAGCACAATAATCAGTGCCAATAAGCTGTTTAGCTTCTATTTCAATTAAATTACCTAAAATTCCAATCGTTTTCATTAGCGTTTAAAGATTCCTAAAAGTGTTCTAGTGAAGGAACGGCTTACTTCGCGACCAATCGTATTAACAACCGTTCTTTTGAAGGAATTAATATTGTTTTGTCTTTGTCTTTCTTTTCTTTGTCTTTCTTTTTCTTCTTCTTTTTCTTTCTTTTCTTTCTCTTTCGCTAAAGCAATAGCCTCTTTTTCATCTTCCTTAGCCTGCATTTCGGCTTGAAGTTGGGCATGAATACGAGCCTGCTCCTCTTCGACTCTTTTAGCTAAAAGCTCATATGCTGATTCTCTATCAACTATGACATCATATTTGCCAGATAAAGAATCAGAGGATTTGTGCTGTTGGATCTCTTCCTCACTTAAATTATTAAAAGAGGATTCAGGTGGTAAGATAAAAGTTCTTTCAACAATCGAAGGCACACCATCTTCATCGATAAAGGAAAGCAAAGCCTCACCAATACCCAAATTAGTAATAGCTTCAGAAGTATCAAATTCAGGATTTTCTCTAAAGGTTTCAGCAACCGTTTTAACCTTTTTTAACTCAGCCGGAGTATAAGCTCTTAAAGCATGTTGAATACGGTTAGATAATTGAGCCAAGACTGAATCAGGAATATCATTAGGACTTTGAGTAATAAAGAATACGCCCACACCTTTTGATCTAATCAATCTAACAACTTGTTCAATCTTTTGCAGTAAGGCACTAGGAGCATCATCAAATAATAAATGTGCTTCATCAAAGAAGAAGACAAGTTTAGGTTTATCTAAATCACCTACTTCAGGTAAATATTCATATAATTCTGAAAGCATCCACAACATGAATGTGGCATATAACTTAGGTCTTTGAAATAATTTTTCACATTCTAAGATATTAATATAGCCTCTACCATCACTGTCTAAACGTAGCCAATCTTCAAACTCTAAAGCTGGCTCACCAAAGAAATAATCACCACCATCGTTTTCCAATTGTAATAACTTACGTAATAAAGCTGAAATTGATTGTTTAGAGATATGACCATAGGAAAGCGTAAATTCATTATTATGTTCAGCTAAAAATTGAAGCATTGATCTTAAATCCTTCATATCTAATAGCATTAAATTATTATCATCAGCTACATCAAAAGCAATCTGTAGAATTCCTTCTTGAGCCTCGGTACAAGAGAGAATATTAGCTAAAAGAACTGGTCCCATTTCCGAGATAGTAGCTCTAACGGGATGACCTTTTTCACCAAATACATCCCAGAAGCAAGTTGGAAAACCCTGCATCTTATAAGAGGTATCTTCAAGATTAAAGCGTTTAATTCTTTCTTTGATACTGTCGTTTAATTCACCAGGATTAGCTAAACCACTTAAATCACCCTTAATATCAGCACAAAATACTGGCACTCCAGCTTGAGAAAAAGATTCAGCTAATACTCTTAAAGTGGTTGTTTTACCGGTACCAGTAGCTCCAGCAATCAAACCATGACGATTAACTCTTTTTAAAGAGAGACATTGAAACTCATCATTTTTAGAGATATAAATTTGATCGTTATAATACATTTATAAATTTATCCTTTCTACTTTTACTTCTTCTTTTTCAAAAATAATTCTGGCATAGCACTCAGGAGATTCGTCTCTGTTATAGCTTAAAGAGCCAGGATTTATTAATCTCACACCATCTATTGTCTCATCAACAAAACGATGAATATGGCCAAAAAAGACAAATTGACTATTATTTTCTTTAGCTAGTTTAACCAAGGGGTCAAAAGAAGAATAAGCTGATATATATTTATGACCATGTAGCATCAAAATACTATGGCCTTCTATCGCAATAGTTCTTTGCATAGGAAAATTAAAATAATCAACATTACCACTAACCGAAATAAAAGGTCTTATTTCATCTTCATCCATACATGAATCACCGCAATGCAAGTAATAATCAGCATCATTTTCTAAAGCTAAAAGCTTTTTTAAATTAGCTAAATTACCATGATTATCAGAAGCCAAAATAACTTTAGTCATGATACCACTCAAAAGGAACATGTAGATGAAGCTGTAAAAACTTCATTAGATCCTCATCCTTTTCTAAACATAATTTTAAACCAGCCTTCTCTTTATCTTTTTTAGAGACAAAATCATATTCTAAATCCTGAGAAGTAATAATATTTTTGCCATAAGGAATAAATAGATGTTGATATAAGGGATAATGGGTACACGCCAAAATCAATACATCATATTCTTTATCAGGTAATTCTTTTTTCAAATAGGCACTTATTTCTTCATCTAAGGCATATCTTTCAATCATTCCTGCCAACTCTTTTAAAGGATAAGCATCAACGTTTTTATAACCTCTTTCCTTTAAGGCTTTCTGATATCTTCCCGCATTAATAGTAGCTGCAGTAGCTACTACCAAAACCGAAACATCACTATCAAAATCCTGCATTTCGTTAACAGTTGAATCGATAATGTCATGAATCTTAAAAGGATATTTACTAAAATCAATGGTCGAACACATGGTATTGCATTGCAGTAAGACATCACTAGCTCCCCACTCAACAAACTTTTCAGCACATATATCAAAGATATTAATTAAATCTTCTTTACTTCTATTACCATAAGGAGCATTCTTACGATCACCATAAAAAATAAATTCATAATCAGGATATCTATTTAATAAGTTATCTAAAGAACTAATGCCACCTAGTCCCGAATCAAAAACAACTATCATACGCCCTCCCATAAATCCTTAAGCTGGAGATTCTCTTTATTCATTCTATCAGCTGTATCTACTCCTACGTAACGCCAATGGGTACTTACTTCGCTATCGCTTCTAATAAAGCCATATTGCCAAGCGTTTTGTAGTAGCCATTTATAAGCTGACAATTCACTGTCTTGTCCATAATCAAAATCAATTGATAAACCTAATTGATTTTCTCTTCTAATATCATAAATTCCTTCTTTTTTAATCTCACTAGCACTTAAATATGATGAAACAATACTAATATCACTACTTAAACCTTGATCTTCTAGCCCTTGTAGCATATTTAACAAATTTTCCAAAGCTACTTGTCTTAAAGTAATTTGCCCATACTCACTTTCTTCACTTACTAAATTATTAGGAACATAATTTAAAACGCTATGTTGATCATCAAGATAAATCTTTAAACTAGTAGGATCATCCCATAGCTTAACATCAGTAGTACCAATGCTTAATACCCAGGATCTAACATCATTAAATGAGTAATAAGGGAACAAGGAAATAGCTGTATCGATACCGTTTTCAATATCGTAAATCTCTTCCGTAAATTCAACACAATCAACATTATTTAAATAAGTAGCAGCTGAGGAAATTCTTTTATACTCTTCGACATGATAAATATTAAAAGATGGTGCACTTACATAATCAATAAAATATGAAGGATCAATCGCATATTCAATAATATATTCAATTTCTTCATCATCTAAATATTTATTAATTAAAGATCTCGCTTTTTCGTTTTTATATGGATATCGAGATAAGCGATCATAACGTGAATTCATATATCTAAAGCACAACAAAAACAGAACCATTAAACAACCCAATAAAATAATACGTCCTATCTTTAAATTGTTGTCTTTCATTTTAATAACCAATCTTCTCCTTTAATAACTTCTTTCTCACTCAAACCAATAAAACCTTCTTGTCTTAAACACTCATAAGCTCCAATTGCTACACAATTGCTTAAGTTCAATGATCTAGCATCACCTTTCATTGGTAAGCGATAGGTTTCATCTAAATGATTTTTTAGTATTTCTTTAGGAATACCAGTACTTTCTTTTCCAAAAATAAGATAAATATCGTTTTCAAAATCAAACTTACATTCACCGAAACTCTTTAAACCATATCTTGAAAAGAAAACATATTGACCCTTATTAGCTTCAGTAAACTTAGAAAAATCTTCATAAAGGCTAAAATCTAGACCTTCACGATAATCCATACCAGCCCTTCTTAAATGAGGTTCATCTAAATAAAAGCCTAATGGTTCAATTAAGTGTAAACGCATATCAAAAGCTGCGCAAGTACGCATTATATTACCAGTATTAGCGGGTATTTCAGGACAATAAAGAACGACGTTTATCATATTTTCTCCCTAACAATAAAATTATATAAATAATTAAGAAAATTAGCAGACAAAGATAAATAATTCGAAAAACTAAAGCCGAAAAGAAAGATGAAGGCAAAAGTCTAATCATTAACTCAGTATTGGGATCTAAAAGCCATAAATCATTATCAAAGAATAATTGATGAAAATTAGTCCAGAATTTATCAAAATCAACTAAGGCATATAAACCAATAGCCAATAAAAGCGCAATAAAAGCGATAAATACCTTATTAAACGAATTTAATAAAAGTTTAAAGTCACCCTTTATAAATAAATAAATTAGAAATGAAACAATAAAAATAAGAGCACTAAATTTTAAAACTAATAAGGCCTTTTGATATAGATCCTTTACATCAACCATATGTTGTTTCTCTCTTGTATCATATACTTCTCTTTCTTGATTATTAACACTTAAAGAAAGATCGATATTATCCCTTTTATCTTGCAAGTAATCTAATAAAATAGTCGTCATCTGTTTTAAACCATCTTCACTAACGCCTATATCTTTAGCGGTGTTATGGGCTTGTTGGTGCTTGTAATAGAAGTCTTCATCAAAGCAGCAATAATTAATTACCCCCAAAAAGACAGTAAGAATTAAAGTTAAAGAAAATAGATAAGCTAGTATTTTTTTAACCAAGATAAGCCACCAGCTTTCTAAAAGCGTTACCACGATGGGAAACCCTATTCTTTTCTTCTTCATTTAATTGCGCCATTGTTTTATCTAATTGAGGCAAATAAAAGATAGGATCATAACCAAAACCATTTTCTCCTTTTATTTCTGTAGCGATTTCTCCTTTTACTTCCCCTACAAAATATTTATATTCTTTTCCATCATATAAACACAAACAACAGCAAAATCTAGCTTCACGATTCTTAATATCCTTCATTAAATCCAAGACAAATCGATTACGATAATTTAAATTATCCTTTAATAAACGTGCCGAATGAACCCCTGGTAAATTATTTAAATAGCTAATCTCTAAACCACTATCATCAGCTAAAGTAGGAATTTTATACTTATCATAATAATATTTAGCCTTAATTCTAGCGTTCTCTTTAAAGCTAAGACCACACTCAAAAACTTCATCTTGATCATTAAGACTTTTTAGATCTTTTAATTCAATATTTTCACTTAACATTGCCCTTAATTCATGAAGTTTATGAGCATTAGAGGAAGCTAATAAAAGAGTGTTCATATGTTATAATTTTCCTATGTATTCAACAGATAAATTATATCATAGTGACTATAAACTGATCCCTACAGACTTAGGTCTTTCTAATGATATATATCTGCTTTACTACAAAGATAAAAAGTATTGTGTGCGTTTAGCTAATAATATTCATAATGAATCTTTAAGAGAAAATGAAAGAAAAATTCAAGAAGCCTTAAAAGGCAAAGGGATAGATGTTGAAGAAGTTTATTACAATGAAAAAAGTAAAATTAGGGTTACTAAATGGGTAGATAGTCTTCCTTTTGAAGAATGTAAAGATGAAAACAAATTCGAAAGAGCTATTGATCTAATTAAGAAATTTCATCAATATGCTCCTAAAATAGATACTGATTTTGATTTAATTAATAAATTTAGATACTACAGCTCTTTTTGTGGTGAATATTTAAAGAATATACCCTATGAAAATATCTTAAATGACTTCTCAAAATTAGAAGTTAATACAATATCGCATAACGATATAGTGAGTGGTAACCTACTATTAGGCGAAAAGGACTATTTAATTGATTATGAATATGCTGGAAATAATGTTGAGCATTTTGATCTAATGTCTTTTTTAAGTGAGAATAAAATTTATGATGAAAACTTGCGCAAAAGGATCTATAAGTATTACTTTAATAAGGATGTAGATGTTAAAACTTTACAGGAGTTATTAGTAATCGAAAGAGCTCAAGAACTATTATGGAGTACCTGGGCTTTAACAAATTATCAAAAAGAGAAAAGAAATGATTATCTATTGATTGCTAGAGATAAACTGCAACATTTAAAGGAGCTGTTATATGAAACACATATTCATTGTTAATAAGATATCAGGTAAGGGTGATGCCTATAAGTTTAAAGAAGCACTAAATGAAATAGCTAGTGCTCAATCTTTAGATTATGAACTATTTGTAACTCAATATCCTGGCCATGCTAAGGATTTAGCTAGCCAATATAGTAATGATGATACCCTTTTATATGCAGTTGGTGGTGATGGCACTATTTTAGAAGTAGTAAACGGAATTAAAGAAAACGGTAAATTAGCTCTTATTCCGGCAGGCAGTGGTAATGATTTCTATCGTTTGATTGGCAATAATACAAGTAATAAAAAACAAATTCTAATTGATACCTTAAGTGCTTCTTTTAAAAAGATCGATATTGGAGTGAATGATAATATGCGTTTTATCAACGGTACTAGCTTCGGCATTGATGCACAGGTAAATGCTGATGCTTCTAATTTGATCCGTAAATCTTTTTTAACTAAAAAGCCAGCATACCTTTCTTCAATTGTTAAAAATATGGTTAAACTGCCCTCTTTAGATATTAACTTAAGTNTTGATGNCCAAGATTTAAGTGGCGAATACATGTTAGTAGCGATAATGAATGGCAGATATTATGGTAACGGTGTAAAAGCTGCACCACATGCTTTAGTAAATGACGGTTATTTTGATTGTTGTTTGATGAAGAAAACCAATAGAATGCACGTCTATTCTTTTTTAGCTAAATACTTACAAGGCGAGCAAGAAAAAGATCCTGATTTTAAAATGATTAGATGTCAAAAGGTTGAAATTAGCTCTAAAACCAATATGGCTATTCAATCAGATGGTGAAAATTTCGAAAGTGATAAATTAAGTTTAGAAACAAAAAAGAACTTCCTTAATTTGAAAGTTCCTAATTATTTAAACATTATTAGCTAGTATAAGCTTTTACTATTTTTTCTACTAAAGGATGTCTAACTACATCTTCATTATCAAACTCTACAAAGCCAATATCATTAATATTCTTTAATTTTTCTCTTGCCAGTACTAAACCACTTTGTTTAGCTGGTATTTTTAAATCAATTTGGGTAACGTCTCCTGTAACAACAATCTTTGAATTATCACCTAATCTAGTTAAAAACATCAGCATTTGTTTATCGGTGGTATTTTGCGCCTCATCTAAGATAATAAATGAACGAGATAAAGTTCTACCTCGCATATAAGCTAAAGGTATTACTTCAATACTGCCCTTTTCTTGTAGTTTATTGGCTTGTTCATCACCTAAAAGTAAACGTAAAGAGTCATATAAAGGCATTAAGTAAGGATCAACCTTCTCTTTTAAATCGCCAGGTAAAAAGCCTAAGGACTCACCAGCTTCTACTGCTGGTCTGGTTAAAACAATCTTATCAACGTCATTACTTTTAAAAGCATTTACAGCCATTGCTACGGCCAAAAAAGTTTTACCAGTACCAGCTGGACCTATCGCAAAAGTAATATCATTGTTTTCGATTTGTTTAACTAATTCACTTTGTCTATATGTCTTGGCATAGATAGGTTTACCGTTAGAAGTATAAGCTAATAAATTTTTATGCCAGGTACTTTCTTCATTCTTTAAAATATTTTTTAAGACGGTCTCATCTACACTTTTGCCTTCATTAACATATTCCTCAAGTCTTTTAATAGCATCATAAAACTTGTCATATTCTTCTTCTGTGATATTAGTTTTAATTTGATTATCACGGAAAACAATATCACAATTAAAAAACTGTTCGAGATATCTTAAATTAGCGTCTTTATCACCAAGAAAGTTAATAATATTGTCTTGTTTAAGGTTTAGATCAAAACTTTTGTAAGTCATAAATTTAAAAAATAGTAAGTTTCCTTACTATTTACCTTTTCTAGCTTTTCTAGCAGCTTCTGATTTAAGCTTACGCTTAACACCAGGCTTAACATAATATTCACGTTTACGTGCTTCCATAAGGGTGCCATCACGTGAAACTTGACGTTTAAAGCGACGCATTGCATCATCTAACGTTTCATTTTCTTTAACGATTACCTTTGCCATTTTAACACCCCCTTTTCAGCGCTTTTTCATTATACATAAACAGATTAATAATTGCAATTTATTCCTCTAATAAGCTAATACCTGAGCTAGTGCCTATACGATCAGCACCTAAAGAAATCATTTTTAAGAAATCAGCATGACTTCTTACTCCCCCTGCTGCCTTAACTTTAGCCTTATCACCAACGCATTGTTTTAATAAGGCAACATCTTCAAAAGTAGCACCAGCTGTTGAAAAACCAGTAGATGTCTTAACAAAATCAGCACCTGCTTCAACAATTAAACTACAAGCTACCTTTTTTTCTTCATCACTTAATAAACAGGTTTCGATAATTACTTTTAAAATATGATTACCACATGCGCTTTTAATAGCACTAATTTCTTTTTTAACGTAGTTATAATCGCCATCTTTTAATTTGCCAATATTGATAACCATATCAATTTCATCAGCCCCATTACTTAAAGCATCTACTGTTTCATAAATTTTACTTGAAGTAGACATCATCCCTAAAGGAAAACCAATAACCGTACAAACTTTTACATCACTATCCTTTAATAATTCTTTGCATAAAGAGACATAAGATGAATTTACACAAACTGAAAAGAAATCATATTCTTTGGCTTCCTGACATAATTTTTCGATTTTTTCCTTTGTTGCATCTGCTTTTAATAAAGTGTGGTCAATATACTTAGCTAATTTCATTATTCCTCCATGCATGCTTCAATCGCATTTTCTAACGCTTTAATATCACCAATATAAAATTCTTTGCCTAAAGAACGGTATAAGGTTCTCTCATCCCCTTTACCCAATACCAATAAACAATCTTTTTCATTCATCAAATTAACAGCACATTCGATTGCATCTTCTCTATTTTCAACAATAATTGCTTCGCTTTTATTAGTAAGTTCAATAAAGTTATTAGCAATCACATTCAAATCCTTATCGTAAATATCAGCTTCAGTAACAACTAAACGGTTACAGTATTTACCCAAAAGTTTGGCACAACCCTCGCGATACTTTCTTTCTACTTTAGCGCTTAATCCCACTACCGCCACAATCTTATGATAATTATCAACAGTTTCAAAAGCATACTCTAAGATATTTTTTAATTCCGATAAACTTTCTGCCTTATCGACGATAGCAGTATAATTCTGCCCCTTATTAACAATATAGCTAAAGCCATCTGGTGCTTTTAGCTTTGAAATATAATCAATTACTTCATCTAGCGGATAAGCCCTTTCAATTAAAACTGCAGCAATACATACCAAAGGTAATACTGAGCCTTTGCCTAACATTGAGGTATTTAAACGATATACACCTTGAGGAGTGTGCAAAGAAAAGGAAGTACTATCAGGATTGATCTCGATTTCATCACCATAATAATCAGCTTCTTCGTTTAGCCCATAAGTGATCACTCTGCCCTTACAAGCAGCTGCGATCCTTGGGAAAGAAGCATCATCACGATTAATAAACACATCGCATGATCCCTCTAAATTATTAACAAAACCCCTGCAGGCATAAGCAAACTCATTTTCAATATCACTATTTGAAGAAATACTATCACTTGTGCCTGTATAAATATAAGCATCACAATTAATGGCATTTAATTTCTTTAGTTCAATTGAAGAAAGAGCTTGTTCATAGACTGTTGTAAGTACACCTGCATTACGAAAGATATCAAGATAACGTTGATTATCAATAATGGTTAAAGTTGGAGCAGTATTAAGCATATTCTGCCCATCATAATTAATACCTAAAGATCCTATATAAGCACTTTTACGGAAATTAGAAATAAGTTGAGCTGTTAAATAAGCACTTAAAGAACGATGCAAATTACCAGCAAAGATAATATTTTCCATTCCCTGACTAGGATAATTATAAAAAGCAGAAGCAACTTCATTTAAAGTATCTAAAACATCACTTACTCTAATAAAAATAGCCGGTAATGAAGTATCGATATCACTTTCATAAACAATTGCTTTGGCTCCGTTTTCAATCGCTTCAGC
>Ga0065711_1009636_pt1 | contig 12424 bp, 8 predicted proteins | sample Hoacrofraction12_FD_59098 | JGI IMG/M metagenome (GOLD analysis project Ga0065711, IMG submission 59098) | Hoatzin crop microbial communities from Cojedes, Venezuela - Epithelial fraction 12 v2 (version 2) | ecosystem: Host-associated > Birds > Digestive system > Esophagus > Crop | place... | reverse complement strand
GGGCACAAACTGAGGCACAGGAAGTTCCGTCTGAACATGAGGAAGAACTTCTTCCCTCTGAGGGTGACGGAGCCCTGGAACAGGCTGCCCAGGGAGGTCGTGGAGTCTCCTTCTCTGGAGATATTCAAGACCCGTCTGGACAAGGTCCTGTGCAGCCTGCTGTAGGTGACCCTGCTTCGGCAGGGGGTTGGACTGGGTGACCCACAGAGGTCCCTTCCAACCCCGACCATTCTGTGATTCTGTTTCATAGCATTTTTTAAAAGAACATCTAAAATGTTCAATCTTCCAGTCCGTCGTGCTTTCATGACTATATTAAAAAATCAACAAAAATACTTAAAATGTTTAACCAACGAAAGAAAAAGAAAGCAAATAGGAAAAGTCGAAGCAGGAAAGAAGAGAGTTTCCATCCATCTGCGCGTCCAGAAGAGCTGGGTGGAAGTGTGCTTCACCGCTAACAGCAGACAACACGTCTCCCCTGGGATCTGCTGTCGCAGGCTTGACAAGAAGCTTGGGGATTGTTGTCACCAACCTGCTCGTTCACCCTTTACTGCTCAAATTGCCTGCGCTGCGGTGGATGGCAGGTGGTAACAAACTGGGCACCGAGTGGGATGCTCCTGCTGTTAAGCCCATCCGTGAAGGAAGCGAAAGCTAGAGACACCTTTATGTGCACCCACAGAACAAAAATCTGGCTCAGTAAATTGGTGTGTTGGGAAGAGCGGCTGGGCAAAGGGCTGACGTGTCTGAAGGCGCCCAGGTGCTGCTGAGTGAGCCCAGCCTAACGCAGCGTTTGACCTGCATTCGAACGTTCATCCCCCGCAGCCATATCGACTATGTGTTTCACTCAACAGGGTCTGGCTGGAAAGTAAAGCTGTATCAAAAGCTAAACTGTTATTAAATTAGCTCAGCCAAGTAATAAAATTAATTGTTTCAGGACTATCAGTTTCATTCGTTAGCTTTGGCTTTGGTGCTGGTAGATATCACACTGGTGAAGTGCCTGTAGAGTTACACTACATTCCTTGCCTTCTTTTAACGGAACGGTAATCTAGCACTTTGCCAAGCATTAGAATTTTCTGCTAATATATCTCAATCATGCATTTGAACAATATCTGCTTATCTTGAGAAGGAAGTTTTCCATATCTATAGCAAATACTGCCTTAAAAAACTTAATGTAATTAATGCATGGCTGCTGCTTTTTAAAGAATCACATATATAGTTTTTAGTGTCCTTTCCCTTTAGCTTAGGGGTTGGTCCAGCTCTATCTTAAATTGTCTTTATTTACAGTGGTATCAGAGTTTTGTGGTCATTCATTCTAACTCTTTCACCCCTTATCAGTGCTACCTTTGTTTTGCATGTCCTTACATTTCACAAGTCAAACAAGGTTTTGTCTCTGTTTATTCCACTCAAAGATTAGCTTCTCAAACATAACCCTTTCAGAAGCCTCCATGCAGTGTAATATCAGTCTAATACTTGCTGGGCTATGGGTGGATGAGAAAGAATGCTATATATTATTAAGAAAATCTGCAGCTGTGACACCAAATCTGAGTAAATGTAGTTATCATTAGGTACTATTTCTGTTACTCACCAGAAATACCACATAAAAAGGGGGTTGAAATTAAAAGCAGGTATCACTGATATAAGGGTAAACACATGAATAATTTCATTATCTCAACCCTGTACTTGTAGGACCTCTAGAACATTCTGATGTGTTCCAGTTACCCTTGAAATGCCTGACAAAAGCTGTCAGACCTGAACCTGTTCTGTAAGCAAGCTGTGCAGTAATTATGGAATTGAACCTAAGAGAGATTGGTAGCTTTGGCCTTCAATTAGATGAAATTGATTTAAAGTAAACTGTAATATACCCCGATAATATCAACAAAATAATTGAAGAACATTTAAAGAACAGCAGTGGCTCGAGTCAACTGGTCTAGCAGTAGGAACCCTTTCTACACCCAAGAGACATTTCTAACAATCAAATAGTTGCAGCAAGTTTAATGTCAAGGAAATTTTAAATGTGTCAACTACTTTTACTGTCAAAAGGACTTCACCGAATGTTTCCTGATCTGCTCATTTGACCTTATCGATCATGTGGCAGAGCTGGTGAAGCTAATCCCCAGCTAATTTCTTCACATATAATTTATGCACATAATTTCTATTATTTTAGACAAGGCAGAATGTAGAGAATGTGAGGTGTCTGTGTTACTCTGCTGTTAAGTACATTTGAGTACAAACAGTACTTTATAAATTTAAACCTCTGTACTTTGACTGATTACTGGAGTACCTGATAAATTATCTGAAAACTTATTTTGTGCTTAAAGAGTAAATGACCTTAAGCATGAGGGGGACACATTTTCATATAAAGCAAAGCAAAGTAATACCCAAATCACAAGGAAAAAAATAATTAATACTTTGATCGACATCACCGCTGCTGTATATTTGGTATCTAGCGTCCACGCCAAGACTGGGAAAGTGTTGTGCGAGATATTCTCCAAACCTTTGGTTAGACCTAGCCTCTGCACAAAGAATTTACAATATAAACACATGTGTTTGCACACGAGGGTCAGTTCACCTGGAAGCTTCTGTAATTGCAGCTGCCCAGCTGTGCGTGCCAGGCCGCAGCGCCTGCACATGTCAAGGCCATCTTCTGTGTGGTTAGCGCTGAAGCATCTTGAGTGGTTTGACTGCGTGGCTGGTTGTACCGGTCACAAGCGAGGACACCGCAGGGGAAATGGAGAGATAACAAAAAATATCTCTCAGTATCAAAGTACGAGTGAAAATTGAGATGACAAAGCAAGATTATCGTGTTCTGAAGAAGGAGTTGGACTAGGTGATTAGAATGTGCCTCTCTGAAGCACGTTAGAGAGGAGGAAGTTATCCATCCACACTGATACTTAAAGGGACATACATTTTCAGTTGTCATTACAGAAAATTTCTGCTACCAAAACCCAGATTTTTTAGTTTTTTACATTTTAGGTGATTCCTGCCTTGCAGGCCTATACTGTTGATAGTTGGCTGCCTTACAGTCCATGCAGTGAGCCCAAGGGTGCAACAATGCACTCACTTTAATTTTGAGGGAACATTCACTCCTTATTGATCTCTTCTTACACCAGACAACTTCCACCAGCCAGTTCTTCGGACCAGCTTTTCTTTTTTACAGTGCTTATTGTGGTCTTATTCCCATGCTTATTTCTAGGTGTACAATAATGCTTAACTCTTCTCATCCTGAATTTTTGTTTTATTTTTTAAAATGAATAAAAACACATGCCAAAAATGTTCGGCTTTTATAGCGTGGAAGAATTCAACTCTCTTTTTGTGCACACAGTGGGTGTAATTTCAAGAACTGCTGTTTCAGAGTCCACATCTTGTTGAAACTGTGCCTCACAGTTTGAACAGTAGACAATTTTTTACAGTTTGAGCACCATTCCGGTCCCACAGTCACTAGCAGGCTGCTCTTAAAGGCTGAAGGCACCCAAAGCGGATGGAAGGGCCAGGACTAGCTCACTTCTTACAGAACTCTGAAAAGCCCTTACAGGTCATGGCTGTTAACAACTGACCTGAACCACTTTTGTGTGTGCAAAACCCTAGAAACAGAACTGTCACGGTTCCAGTATCGACTGGATGATCCATCCCTGCCATTTTACTTCTAGGTGGTACTGCAAGAGGCATGGTCTCACATAGGTTAATTACAGATCCTACATAAAAGTTCATACACAAAAGACCCATGCATTTAAATTCTAGGTTGAGAATGGATTCAGCCATCGTATCTGCCCTCTTTATTTCCCTCTCTTCACTCTTTTTGGATTAACTTGGAATATCATTACTAGAAAACTGTCATCATACCATAATTTGTGGTTTCACAGGCACTGCTCTCGGTGGCTCAGTTATTAATGAATAACAGTTCCCCATCAAGTGGATACCATTAGCAACAATACTTCGAAGGCAAATTACAGCAGCATTAGTGGCATAAGTGTATGAAATTATCTAAACTGACCTCCTCCACGTAGGTCTGCTTATTTGTTGTTTGTGGGGTGCCTGCCCTCCCCCCCTCCCTCCCTGATGCATATGATCTTGGTTGGCATCCCTTAGCACTATCATAAAACTGACAGCGACTAAAACTTCTTGATATGTGAATTTTTATTTGACAAAGTTCCATTCTTTTTCAAAAGGTTTCACTGTGCTAGTTCCTCTGGAATGCAAGCGTGCCACAGACAGGCAAAATGTGAGAAATTCCTAAGGGGTTATCACTTTCATCTCCTCTATGTAGCCAGCGTGGAGGAAGAAAAGGAAGCCTAGCTTACTTACTGTGCGGAGGAAAAGCCTGCTTTAAGTCATCCAGCAGCTGTTTCCAGTGTATGAAGATGACCCTGCCTGGAGTCAGAAAGTGCATTGTCCATATACTAGGAAAGCAGACAAAAAACATTTTGAGACATCATTTTCAGACAGGCCTCTGTTTTTGTGAAACTCTGCTTGCAGTTTTATTTTGTAGGAGTAAAACACAAAATCACTTTTGGTAAATTTATAATCCTTATACTAATTAGATATCATTAATTTTCCTGGAATGCATCTAAGTTGACATTCTTGATTCAGTGTAACCCACTGAGGCTCTGTGTTTAAGAAACATGTTTGCAAAGCAGTTCAGATTATTCAGCAGATGATTAAGGGAAGCATAATATTTTTAAAAACAACGTTAAAATTGTTTCCTTTAGCAGCCCAATCCACTCTGGAGAGAAGTGCTTGATTGGAGGTAACCTTTGCAGCAGACAAATGCAATTTGTTGTCCCTGTGAAAAACTGGTCCAAATCCAAGTTAAAAACACCCAGCAAAAAATGAAGTCAGACGTACTCAGCGGCAGGCACTGGATAGCATATGGCAGCTAAGTATGCCAAGGATTCTTTAGAGCACACGCCATCGCTTCGCAGCTCCTAGCTGCCACACTGCTTGTGACACCCCTCAGGAACCAAGCTCCTACCCATGCTCTCCGCAGGCCCTAAGCTGGTCTTTCCCTGCAATTGCTCCTTTCCATAGACATGGGAAGCCCTGCTGTAAGAGCTCAGCTTCTCCATGTCTTTTGTGATAAGACTGCATCTTCCCTTGTGTGGTCTGTGCCATCATATATGTTACAAGGGATTCACCTCCAGGTTTTATGGGCTGGCTTAACTCAGGCATTTCTAAATGCTCCATAACTAGAGCTTTGCAGATTCATTCTTCTGATTTTAACGTCATCTTCATTTATGTGATTTTCTAAATGTTATCTGAAGTTAAAAAACTATGTCTTGACACACATCTGTGTGCTTTTGTCAAACCTGACACACTGGTGAAGAAAGAAAAGACCCAAACATTCCCACTGTAGATGCTAAAATCTTGCATAAGGCAAGGCTTGTATAAAAAGATCATATTTTTATTAGACTAATTGATATATTTGGGAAAATGCCCAAATTTTACAGTCATATGAGCCCTTCTTCAGATCTGAAATAAAAGCGGCAATCCTGAAAGATTTTCTAACTTCCATCAACTCAAGATTATATTTTATTCAAATTTGTCCCATATATTTTACTACTTTGCCATGATATTCTATAACCAATGTCCATATTAAATGCCAACAGCACAAGAGTCTGACACGGACTTTGGGTTTAGCAGGTTTTGATCTGAAGTGTTTACTTTTGGTCAAAGCACACACCATGCAGAGTGACCCTGCAAGTTCTCACACGGGCAGGTTACGGGTGCTATCTTTCATTCTTTCTGACAGAGAAATGATGGAGGGGAATATCATGCCATTAGTCCCGCACAGGAATCCCCCTCAAAAGGTGTGGAGAGTTTACATAAAACCTGCTGGCAGGAAACAGCCACCAGTGACTGACTTTCTTAACACCCCCCGTACAAAGCTGTGCGACTCACAGGCCAGCACTGCTGCTCCCACAGCGGAGATCCTGGAATGTTTATTCACAGTTTTTTTCACGTAGCTCACATCTTCCCACTAGGTTTACGCTCGTACAGCCCTGTGACTCTTCGTCAGTTCTGTTGCCATCAGGTTGCCTAGAATCAATGAAAAGCCGACAGGTCATAGTTCTGTGCAAAAGCAGAGGCATCAGCTCTGGTGCACACGTGTCAGAATTTGTACAGAACAGATTTAATAGGATCGTCTTTCACAGCTATCACTTTAAAATACCTAGCTGCTGAAAGCAGACATAGATCCAAAATTAATGGATACATAGTATCATTCTTGATCAAATTGTTATTGTTAGTATCACATAAATGAACAATTAAACCAATAAAGTTTCCTTGCATTAGTTTGAAAAGACCAAGGATATAGATATACTAAAAAATGTGAAGAGCCAAGAATATTGCACCTTACTGTGGCGCTACCTTGTAACTACGGCTGTAAATTCTAACATCAGCTGAGTGACTTACAACTTACAAAACAGGGAAGGATGCAATATATGGTTCCCACTTACAGGGATTCTCAGACTGACTCTGCAGTACTCTAGGGCTCTAAACTGCAAACCTTAGGGTTTGATCTGCATTTCTTTTGAGCCTCCTTGAGCAAAAAGCATTTGCTCTTTGATGACGTTTTTGAGGAATACAAATACCTACGTAAGATCCTAAGCATTATTGTCTTAGTGACCTCAGCATTTAAACACAAGTCAGTGGAAAAATGGGATCAAAGGCTGTTCCAGGGCATGCTAAAATATACCACAAGTAGCTGTCAATATGCAGAAAGGTTTTACACTTTTGTCTGTGTACTTTGACTGTCTGAGGAAAAAAAAACCCAAACCCACAAACCAGGTACCAAATCGTACATCAGTATTTGTTTTAAAGCACCATTGCTAATCCTGCTTACCCACTCATTTTTGCTCAATTGATCACTACGGCATAAGTAAGGCAAGATTTCTCTGCATAGCTTGTTAGACATGCCAATTCGACAGGCTGCTTTAGGAACAAGCTTCTGCTCTTGCTGTTTGGTTTGTCAGATGCTGGGTTGCAGTTCTGTACTCGCAGCGTAAGGGATTAAGGAGACAGAAGGATTTCCAGGAGGGGATATGGCCATTGCCCAGTGTAAACCCAGCTGCATCCAACAGGCATGTCCATCGAGGACAGTCCCCAGTTCAATTATCTGTATGTCAAATCAGCTTGACGTCATCTTCTGCTTGGAAAAATGACTGGCCTAGTTCTGCGTTCGAGGAGTAGGATTAGCTGCTACTGAAGACCTGGCGGAGAGGACGGGAGGAAGCAGCTAACAGTGCAGAGCAGATCAGTATGATAAGATGCAAAGGTTTCCAAAGTAGACTGCTTTGTACCATGTAAATTGCTGAGTACAAAGGAAAAAACAATGCATAGAGATTTCCTAGAATAATCACGAGCCAAACTGTAAGCCTTCCAAAACTTTATACCTCTCGCTGGCACAGCTTGTACATACGTGAGAGAAGCACTAATAAGTGGCGAGAAAACTGAGGGGAACCTTAGAGTTCTCCATCTGTTATGGGTTAAACAGGTCTTACTGATCATCTACCACTTGATTTACACTAAATGCTTTCAAGCATTTCACATTTGTAATTTTAAGATACAAGAACAATTAAACTTTGATTTATGGGAATTACACAAACACAGGTAACTTCGATTTTTGTCCAATCTTTAATAAATGTGTACCAACCAGCAGCACTCAGCTGCACCACAGATATTCAGAAAGTAAACAGAATGTTTTACCTTTAAAATAATAGCTGCCTGAGTTTGGGTTGTTTTGGGGGGTCTGAATAATGCAAAAGGAAGAGTGCAAAAGCTGCAGTGTTGGCTGTAGTTGTGTTTTTACTGTTTCTGATACTGGGCCACAGAAGAGACAAAGGTTTTACAGCCCCGCTATAAAACAGCTCTTTATCTTTTCTCCACTAATTCTCTGGTGTCACATTTAACAAAACTAGGAAACTGGAGATAATATGGATGTTTGCAGATTAGATGTCAGGTAATAAATAACACTAATTTCGCATACCTACAAATGCAAAGGCACCTTATCACTGTTTAAGTTTCTCACTCTTTGTAATGCCTGCCAACATTTTAACCCAGGCAAATTACGGTATTGTTTTTGCTGTTTTTTCACCAGGATAAAATACACAGTCATAATATCCTTTTATCAGACTTCATGGTATAAAAGGACTTTGGTGCTTAATTCAAGCTGTATGTTGCCGAGACAATTTCAGAGCTCCTGTTTTGGAAGATGTATTTATCTTACCTTTTAGTCGCTGTCTTTTCTTTTCATGGTGGTCTAAGTACCACTTGCCCCAGAAGATGCAGCTGTGACCCTGCCCAGTCAGTGCAATGCTACAGAGCTATGGAGATCCCCAGAGAGATTCCTTCCACCACCAGGAGACTCTACATCAGTCACAGCAAAATTAAACAACTCCAGGTAGGAAAAAATCCAGTGAAAATACTTCCTGTAGTGCACTGTAACCAAAAGCTGTGTTTCCCAGATGGTGGTGGCTTTCAAGTGAAGGGAGAATCTTATTCCACGTTCTAAAAACTGATTAAATGCTGCCAGATCTGGTTTTATATTTACTTACTTTTGAAAGATATGTAAATATATTCCTATAATGTTTTCATTATCCCGCAGTCTCCGAGCACTAGTTCACACTGCCATAGTGATATTTTGCATGCAACTCAAAAAATAGTAATTTACAACTAGGAGCCAAATGTTGACTTGTTTGTTATATGGTCAAATAACCACTGGCTTTTAAACTCATTAAAATATTTTGCTACTTTTAATGCAATATAACACTTTTTTCACAGTAAATGGAAAGGTTTTATCTAGCTCGGATCATTTCCCTAATGAATGAAATAACTGAAGTTTTTTTGCCCCTCTGGAGTTGCAAGTGCCAGGTACAACTGCTACTAGAAATGGCAGAAGGAGTAAGTTAGAGTCCAAGGCAGAGCATGAGATGTTTCTAAAAGCAATGCTAGGCCTACCTAATAACCCATACAAACAATAGCAGCTTCTAACTGAAGCTGCCAGCTACTTGTGTTATTAAAAAAGTTTGTTCTGGGTTTCTTGAGGCATCACTGGATCACATTATTAAAGGCATGATCAGTTTATGCTCATTTTGCATTGCACTCTGGAACGGCGCTTCTCTGTTTCCTACCCTGAAATGTTTTAATTTAATAAATTCAACTTCTATAGATAGACACAAGGGAAATACAAACACCTGTATTATTCATGCTTGCTGTGTATCAATTTACTACAAATAATAAGAAATGTTCAATTCAAAAGAGATACATTTTCTCTTAAGTATGTTTGTCATCTTACAAAGAATATAACTTTAACTGCTCTGAAATGCATCTTTCATTCTGTGCTCAGGATTGAATTAAATAGGCTGGAAGGCAGCTTAGAGCAGCATCTGGAATACCTGTTGCCCACTGAGAAATAGTAATTTTACAATTTAACTCCGAGAAACAGTTTATTTCTCTTTCAGCCGCTGCTACTATCTCTGGTTTTCTTGTTTTAGCTCCCATACCTACAAGAGTCATTAGTGTGATTTAGCTATGTTGATATGCTCTAGTTAAACAAAAGATCTGTCAAACAAATTCTTTACTAGCAGATGCATTTTCTGTGAAAAAAGACACTGATTATTTTCTTTCCAAGGTAAGGAAGATGACCTATTTTCCTTTCTTAGGCTAGTTGCCCATACCTGTCAGCTACTCCCCAGTTACTAGTAAAGTGGCCTTAGGTTGTGACTGGAGTAAAAGACAGGTGTTATAAAGCATTTAAATGTTGGATAGAAGTGAATAGAGTAGTGGAATAAATGTTTTATGACTGTTCAGAACAAATGGTGCATGAAACCATCTGAGGAGAGAGTTTTTCACTTTACACATAAATTCAACGGAGCAATCAGATGCCTTACTTCTACTTTGCACTGAAAGGAGATAGGTCCTTTGATGCTATCTGCCTGTGGCTATGTAGATTCTTTCCTTAAGATTAGACTGGGTCTGTGAATATATTTTTCACTTTTTCTTTTTGTGCAACAAATTATGCTTCTGAGGTCTTGACATCATAAATACGTATGCTTAACTTTACACAGCTGAGCAATTCCACTGGCACTTATCACAGTGCTTGTAGAAACAGGTTTTGATTTCTGCTTGTAACATACATGTCTGGAAGCACTAAAAGAACTCTGTAGGGGTTGGGGGGGGTTCTTTCTCTTTTTTTTTTAATTCCTTCATTTACCTAATGTTAGAGATAATAACATATTTTCAAAAAAAAAGTTGAATGGGAGCCTAGACTTCCCACAGCAGACCTCCAAGAGACTTTTATGTGTAAGCATTCATATATACTACGGTTTGGCAATCAGCTGCCTCAGAAGAATAAACAAATATTGTTTCAAACTAAGCACCAATTACTTTTGGACATTACTTTGCATTGGTTATTATTAAAATTGTAAAGAAATGAGAAAGAAAAGAAGATATGTTTGTACGCTAAATACGGTATGTTTGGATGAAAAACATGAAAATAGATCTTTTTTACCCAAATCAACATTGTATTTGTTCTGACAAGGTTGATCATCACTGAAAACACTGGCTGCGATTTTTGCTTTTGGTATTTTNACGAAGTGGGGTTTGCTATAAACANNNTTCATAATAACAAAANTAGATTAGTTTTAGCATCTTTTTTCAATACTTTCTGCCTCTTCCTTGATTTGAAGACCAGCGATAATCTGTTTACTCTCACTTTAAGATTTAGTTTCTTTCTAACTATATTAACACATGGGGTTTTATGTGCTAAGAGAAAATTGTTTATCTGGCCCCCACAATAGGGGGCTGGTTTAAGAAACTGCTTATAACAAATCCCAGTTCACAAAAATTCTAAAAGAAAAAAAAATAATTTAAAAAATGACAACATTATTAAAACGTTTCTATTAAAATAACAGTATCTTAGACCCATGTTCAGGAGATCTACTTTTTAAAATGTAAAACTATATTGTTATCGCTTTATAGACAGTCCAGTTAGAGAATAAAATATCACTTCATAGCAAAAAGAGAGGTGATAGGCTTTCAAATATCTCTTGATTCATATTAGAAAGACTGGGTGGTTTGTAACAGCACAGATAAATGTTTAAGTCTCAAAACAGCATGGTCACAAAGCCTAGCAAAGCATACCAAATAGGTGGAAAATAGAAATTATAATAAGCCACATTGAGAAGCCTAACATCATTACAGCATGAATGTCTGTACATTGCCCTTCATCTCGCTCTCTGTCACTTAGTAAGATGAAAATTAAGCTTCTTAGAGACATACAGCAATCAACTGAAGAAAAGCCTTTGAACTTACAGGAGAAAACCTGTTGAACTTATGAAGGTTCACATTAGTTTCAGTTTCCTTAAGACTGTTTTATCACTGACATATGACTACGCTTTTCTGCTCTTGAGCAATGCAGTTCATTCCTATGGGACTTCACAAGATACAGCTTTGCAAGATGAGCTTCCTAATCATGACCAAAACTGGACATGTAATTCTGTAATTGCTATATAGCAATAAATATATATTACAAAACTGCATTTATAGAAAAAATAGAAAATGGATAACTTTGTTATTTACTGTTGAGAATATGTTTTTTCCCTCATTGAACTTAAATGTAATTGATGGAGAAACCTGCATCAATAGAGGTTCCACATCTGTACTTCCTCACTAACTGCATCAAATCTTGTAATGCTTAGAAATGACTTTACAAGACAGAATAAAGCTAGTGACAACTAAGGATACCAAAGCAAAACAAAATCTGACTCGTCTTTCACAGCTGTGTGGGCTCTAATTTTAACAGAAGTTACAATGCAGAGTTTGTAGATAAAGAGATACAACCCTAAAACATGCAGGAGTTGGACAAATGAAGCTGGAAGGAATCTTTTAACAGTGACCTTTATAAGCTGATTTCACACACACAAGCATGATAGCCAAATGTATTCAATCTGGATCATAGAACAGAATTACTACCCAGTACGTGTGCTGCAAAAGGACTCGTACTGCCTTCCATGTATGTTCCTGACGGGGATGAGGGGTTACGCTACAGAACACGCGTTATAGCTTCTCTCAATAAGAGTAAAATGTGCAGGTAGCTCCTAAGCCTGGGAAAGATGATGGAGCAGCTCATTCTAGAGGTCATCATCAAGCAAGTGGAGGAAAAGAAGGTTATCAGGAGTAGTAAACACGGATTCACCAAAGGGAAATCATGCTTGACCAATCTGATAGCTTTCTACGATGGTGTGACTGGCTGGGTAGATGAGGGGACAGCAGTGGATGTTGTCTACCTCGACTTCAGCAAGGCTTTCGACACTGTCTCCCATAACATCCTCCTAGGCAAGCTCAGGAAGTGTGGGCTGGATGAGTGGTCAGTGAGGTGGACTGAGAACTGGCTGAATGGCAGAGCTCAGAGGGTTGTCATCAGCGGTGCTGA
>Ga0065711_1047276_pt1 | contig 12425 bp, 4 predicted proteins | sample Hoacrofraction12_FD_59098 | JGI IMG/M metagenome (GOLD analysis project Ga0065711, IMG submission 59098) | Hoatzin crop microbial communities from Cojedes, Venezuela - Epithelial fraction 12 v2 (version 2) | ecosystem: Host-associated > Birds > Digestive system > Esophagus > Crop | place... | reverse complement strand
GTCCCTCTCCACAGAGCTGCTCTCCAGCAGGTCCACCCCAAGCCTGTACTGGTGCATGAGGTTGTTCCTCCCCAGGTGCAGGACCCTGCACTTGCCCTTGTTGAACCTCATCAGGTTCCTCTCTGCCCAATTTTTCAGCCTGTCCTGGTCAAGCTGAATGGCAGCACAGCCTTCTGGTGTATCTACCACTCCTCCCAGTTTGGTGTGCATCACGGGCAGTTAAGTATATGGCTTCTCTGTATTCCACATAGCATGAATAAAATGCCACTGGCAGAAACTATAAATCAATTCTGAACAGTCGTTAGTACACAGGAAAATCTAAGGAGAGTTATGTTAGTTTGGTGTGTTAAGCCTGCACTCTGCTAGGCACATTTGTCACTCTGGGGAATGTGTTTAACAGGGAACATAAGACAGAACTAATGAATATGGGGAAAAGCAATAATGGAAGTAGCTGTCAGCTGTTAATTTTTGTTATTTAAGAAAGAAGTTCATACCGTATTAAAGATTTTTGAAGTGTTATGCAATAAGGGTGTTTAAAAGTGTATGTGAGGATGCTGTGCTGTTGCCAACAGTGTTTACTTGGGAAAAGAGTTCTTTTCTTCCACCATGTGTTACGTTTTATGGTTTGGTTGCCTTTATCAGCTCTACTGGCAGCTCTTCAAACCCTGTGCTCCATCCGGAATAAGCAGCCAGAGTGAAGCTGTGCCAAACCACAACTAATACAGTGATGATTTGTTCAGATTTCTTACAGGTACAATTTACAGTATTTAGCAAGAAGTCATTCACTGACGTTCACAGCAGTGGCTGAGTTTCTCTTTTTATGTGCTGAATTTATTAAAAAAAAAATCAGGAAAGGCCCAAAGCAATGTCTTGGACCTTAGTATTATCCATGTCTTAGATATGATCTGAACCTGAATCTACTCCATGATTTGGGGTCTGTTCTGGTTTTGTAAGGGAAGAGAAATTTTGGAATTTTTTTTTTTTTACGAGACTGTTTTCAAAAGCTTATTTTTCTTGTGTTTGATAAGATGGTGTCACTTGTAGTCTTGGGGTTAAAAAGTACTGCTCCCTTAAGCAACAGCTTGTGTTCACCCCCATGTGTCCATTGCCCTACTGCTGTCAAACAATCAGTAGGAATGTGAATCAAAAGCCAGATATAGTAAATCCTTTTTTTTTTTTTTTAATAAAAAAATGCTTCTTGAAGAAACATACTGTCAAGTTTTGTCAGAGTTTGAGAAATTAATCGCAATATTTGTACATTCACATTTGAGCATTTAGCATCTATGGATTATCATATTTTATTTATACAAAGCAGTCTGGTCTAATTTAAGGAAGGGAGGAAACATGCAAAAAACAGACACATGGAACTGAAAAAAGTACCTCTAAATAAAAGTATGACACGTAATTCAGAGACTGCCTGCATCTTTGTAATCACTCTGACAAGTGCTAAATGGCAGTGTGTTGTACCTACTTTTCATGAAGGGATTATGCAGAAAAGTATAAATGGTGGCTTTAGTCCAGTATTTGTTCATAAAAAAAGAAGCAATGTGTATATGAATAATTAAAAACTCCACTTTCAAGCAATGTGAATTCATTTTCTTTTTAACCACCACTCAGTATTAAAATTGTAAATTGATGCTGATTTTCTGTGTTGTTTTTTCCCTGCCTTTGTTTTTAAGTGTCTGACCTTAGATAAAGAATGAAATAACTAATCAAAGCCAACAGTGTTCAATGCTTCATGTTTTTATGCAGTTTGTAAAATAGTTTATCTGAAGTCTGGAAGTGTTGTGATAACTCCTGCATCCTAGAGCAGGACTGTAGGCAGAGTGAAGCTAAGCGTGGAGGACTAATTTGGTCGGAAGGTGTAGCTAATCTCTAGGTGCATCTTTTGGAAGGGTTGTCTCTGTTTTCACTAGGTTGAAGGAAAAGTCAGTAGCTTGATTTCTTCCCAGTTTTTTAGGGTCCTGCCAGAAGCTGTGGTGTGTGTGTATACACACACACACATTTATCTTTAAACCATATATTAAAATTCTTTAAGCTGATTTACAGCATGTGCCAGTGTATTGAAAAAACAGAACTGTGTAACTGAAATGTGAATATTCTTGATTGCCCATAAAGTCCTTGTCCTCATGCAGCATTTTTTTTTGGTGGGGACAAGGAGGAGGAGTAACTTGGCAGGAGATAGCAGCAGACTTTTAGTACACACTGCCGAAAAAAAGTGGAATTCTCTCTACATGCAGACACAGAGCTTAAAGGAGAAAAAAGGATGCATTTTGTGTCTCATCACCTTCTATGCATGAAAATATTTTTATTAAGCATCTAGGGCATAGATATGGTATTTCTTTTCAGTCTCCTCTTGTATTTTTTATTCTCCCTGAGGGTTCATTGAAATTTTCATAAATTGGAGTAAGATTTTGGTCAGCCTGTGCTTGCAAGAACAGGGAAGAGTGTCTTTCATACAGCTCTATATGACCTTCATTTTTTGTTAGAAGCTATTTAGATTTAAGTCCAAACCCAGTGTTTAAAATCCTTCACCGCTTACTTGTTTGGGTTTCATCTTTAAAATGTTGTGGTGAAAGTAGGATTTTTTAGCTTGCTGAGGTTACTTTATTCAGAAATGGAGAAGTCAAACTTCTAGTATTTCTAAAAGCAGAGATAAATATTTTCATGGTGATAAAGCTGGGTCTTTCTGTGTGAAAAGAGAGACTGAGTGCATCAACACATTTTCCTGTCATTTGTGCATCTTTTTAATGGGCTGAAATCTGTACTGGCAGCCTGGTGTGTCAGTCCTAAGTGGGGCTAATTTCAGTCTTACCTTAAGTCAGTTTTCTCTGGAAGCATTAACATTTGTCGTTAGTACAACAAGGGGCAGAACCTTTCAGTTGTGTTGAAAGTCTGACTTTCACACGTAGCTTTGGAAAAAGAAAATAGGGGCAATAAGTTTTTAATGTGGAAAGATCTGTCAGAATGCTTTCTGTGTTTGCGGAGAGGGCTTTTCTTGTGTGATGCCATCAGGCAGTTACTCCTTTCTGAGCCCAGCACATTCCTTCCCAACATCCTTGTAAGATATTAACGAAGGAACAATGAAGTTTTACAGGAGTTGCATGTTAGGAACACGATGGCAGCAGCAAGCCTGACGAGAGGCCAGTCATTCCCCTGCCTGTCTCTCCAGCTAATTGTGTCCTCCTCTGACACGACCGGTGTGGAACTACCATGAAGCTGAAATAAGATCAGCAAAAGATGCAGAAGCTGCAAGTTTCTGTTTGTTGTTAATAATTCACAGGGAGAATGATTAAAACCAACCTGGGAAAAGGCAGTGTCATGGATATCCTGTCCTCCCACTCCTGGGGCAACCAGATTTCGTGATGGAAGAGGGTGAGGGGACAACAAAAGAAATGGTTTCTGTTGCAATAGTCACAATGTCGGAGGTTTAATTTTTCCTACGAAATTTTCCTAGCTGGAGGCCTATGGAAAAGAGATTTCTACAGAAAAAAATCCATGGATACAGTGTGAACTCTGAGAAAGAGACTTAGCCTTACAAATGTTTGCAAACCTCTGTTTTCTCATTGGTTGAGTTGATTGAGCTCCCTCGTTCTTAAATGCTACCATTTCTAGCTCTTGTGTGTACAGCATGTATGTGAAATGGGAGGAGAGAATAGCTGGTTGAAGATAAGAGAGGAAGAGAAGATATCCTGCAAAAGAGAATTGCAGCACATGGAGACAAAGTCTAAGCTTGACATGCAGGAGTGAACGGGGAAATGAGAGGGTGCAAAAACTCTGTCTGTCTAAACGCAAAAGATGAAACACATGGAATTCAACTGAGGAAAAGCCACTCCACCCCCATCCGCCCAAAAAAAAGTAAAGGCAGAAGGAGGAGTGAGAAATGCCAAGGTGACAGAGTAAGTTACTTACCTCTTTCTGATTTAAAGAAAGAAGTGATTTACACTCTGTTGCTCAACAAATCACAAGGAAGCCTCTAAACTTGCAACTCTTTTAAGGGTTTTTGACCATTAAATGAAGAGCAGGGAAGACGCCCATAAGAATGGTAGCCGAGATGACTCTAGCTGCTTCATGAGTTTACTTTGCAGGTGCATAAGGAACTGGGGTCATGAGTCTCCATGTCACTCACTAGTCCTTGTCTTCCTGTTCACTAGTCCTAGGGCCCACTAGTCAGGAGTATTGTATTGTTGATAGTACTGAAAGTTATGCTGACAAGTGTGAACAGTAGATGAGCTCCGTACAGCAGGGGAGTCTCTCCGTTTGCTGGAATGCATCCTCTATGGCCTCAGTTAAAAGAATAGAGGGTTTGCAGTCTTTTTGAAAAAAAGGTGTTAAACAACTTTAAATTTCCTTGAATTTTGTAACTTGGAGCTGTCATGTGGTTGTCTGTGTGATATGCACAGTCCATAGCACGACAGATCACCTTGATTGCTACTGGATGCACAGCAGGCTGTAACAATAGGTTCCAAAATGTGCTGTGAGGCTTTGGGGGTGAATTGTGGACAGGCAAGAGACTTTGTGATGAGGCTGAGAGAATACCCCTCACTACAAGAAGGACATTGAGGTGCTGGAGCATGTCCAGAGAAGGCCAGTGAGGCTGGTGAGGGGTCTAGGGAACAAGTCTTACGAGGAGTGGCTGAGGGAGCTGGGGCTGTTCAGTCTGGAGAAGAGGAGGCTGAGGGGGGAACCGTATGGCTCTCTACAACTGCCTGAAAGGAGTTTGTAGTGAGGCAGGTGTTGGTCCCTTCTCCCAGGTAACTGACAATAGGATGAGAGGCAATGGCCTCAAGTTGCATGAGGGGAGGTTTAGATTGGAAATTAGGAAAAAATTCTTTACTGAAAGTGTGGTCAGGAATAGGTCTCCGATGGAAGTGGTGGAGTCACCATCCCTGGAGGTGTTCAAAAAACATGTAGATGTGGCACTTCAGGGCATCCCTTAGTATGCATGATAGTGTTGGCGTGACGGTTAGACTAGATGATCTTAGAGGTCTTTTCCAACCTTAATGATTCTGTGATTTTATGCACAATTAGTCATTGCAGAGGATTCACAGGTACATTTTCCCAAGTTTATAAGGTACTTAATTTATGAATCAGCATGGACAAAATTTTAAAAAAAAAAGTTACCAGGAAAGCATATGTTTGTTTTTGAACTGCTGACATCCAAAGGTACACAGGGAGCTACAGCACAGGAACTTTCATTTTGGGTTTAGAGGAAAGGAAGGAAAATAAATCCAGGGTCATGACTGCTTCTAGATTTTGCTTTACATACATTGCTTTTCAGATATTGAAGTATGTGACTGTGGTTTGTAGAGCAAAGGATTTGTACACAGGGTTTGTATTTGTTCTTTTAAACCTTCAGTATATGATAGAAAATGGGTTATACATAGTCTACCAAGTATCTTGAGAAAGCAGGAAGCTGTTTCTGGAAGTGGAAAGTGTTCTTTTCTTAGGCATGCTAAGCTTTGACATCTCCTTGCAAATTTTTCATACTAATTCTGTCAAGATTCTGTGAAAGTAAATGTAGTAGCTTTAAAAGACAAATATCACAGTTACTGATAGCTGAAGCATTTGAAAGTTCAAAGCTGAAGACCAGAGAAATAATAGTGATGTATAAGTCTAAGTAAATTTGACTACCTCTGTAACACCTATCTAATTATTGTCTGCATTTTGTTAGAGTAAAGGCTCCATTACACTCTGCTCATGCAATATGCATAACTGCAAAAGTACATTTCTTAAGTGCTCAAAATTTGGGAAGGTGGGTAAGGAAACAAGCTCGGTATGCTGATTTTTCTAGTTCAGAGTCTCCATGGACTTGTACGTGCTCTCCTCTTGATTCTGTTTAATATGGGCAAGAAACACTTTTCCTGTAGACATTAATGAAAAACTAAACTTCTGAAGATGCCTTTTCATTTTTGAGGTGTCCTTTGTCATCTGGTGTTTGGTAACCACTTAGTCTGCTCAGCATTATAAAGAGCTCCCACTTGGATACTTTCCTGAAGCTCATGTGGACTGGAGAAGACACAAGCCCAAAGTGTCAGACATGTAAGAGTATTACATCCTCTGCCAGGAGAAAATGGTACCTCTAGGTAGGAGAGGATAGGTTTGAATTTTGTACAGTGAGTAGTTTCCTATGTTCACAACATAAATAGGAACTCTTTTATTTGGCCCTATGATAATATTGAGAAAACGGTATTTTGGGGGTGCAGTGTTGTACGAGACTAAGTGACGCAGGGTTTTGTGCAATGTTAGTGTGAGCGTATGGCTCTGTACTGATATGCGGATACAAACTTAATGCTTCTGAGTTTGTTTGGGATTGTCGGAAAAGTCTTCTGGATACATTGTACTCAGTTTTGTTAGATAAATGCATGCTATAACACCAAACCACTTAAAGCTTTGTGTGAGTGCTTGGAATTCAGGTAGTGGAAGCAGAAGCCCCCAGACGGCAGCTTTGTCCACAGGGATTTCTCAAGTAACTTGACTATGTTTAGTCAACAAGATATCTCTGCAGTTTTGTGGGAGATGCTAAACAAATAACCTTCTGAATTTACCGCTGTGAGTTCAGAGAAGCTGTTTATCGAGGGTGGGAATAAGCAAATGGGTTACAAGCACTTGGTGTTTTCTTCTGCGTCACACAAACAAATGCACTTGTGCTTTCGCAGAATTGGCTTGGGATGTTCTAGTAAAGCAGTGCATTCGCAAGAAAGATACGGATAAGTTTAAGTCATCTCTGTCCTTTTAAGGATGGTCAAGCAATAGTGCTGTTTATAGTTTCCAATGCTATTCTGGAACTACATTATAATTTCTAAATCAAAGCAGATATCGTAAAACTGTAGGTCAGCTTTTCGTGTATTAAAACTTTAATAGAAAAAGGGTAGCCAGCTGATCAAAAAAGCTGTCTCCATGGCTTCAGTTTAAATAGTCACTTCGAGCGTGCTAGGGTAATGCATCACGTGAAAGTCTGTTCTTCCATCTGCTGGTCTCATGATACATTAAATTATAACAAAACAGTCATTACTAATACCTTGAAATCTTCTGCTGTGTATCACTGACATGATGATCCATTTCCTTCATGCATTCAGTCAGAGCTCTCTTATCAATTTGTAACTTTGTAAAATGGCTGCATGACTGTGATGTGTGAGGGGTTTTTCCTGGTGTTTTGTGGGTTTTTTTGCAGACTTTTCCTCCTTTCATTTCCTCCCTTTCCTTTTCTTTCTTTCCACTATTAGAGTAAATGGTGAAAAACTGGTGCTTTGAGAATGGAGATTTGTTTTTAGTGAAGTAGCTGCTGAAGTTCATGCCATAAAGCCTTAGACAGTGAAAGAAATTTTTTTTCCCCAACTATGTAAGTGAATATGAAGACACTACACTAAAGCAGATTTCCATTTTAGATCCAAGAGATCCAGTCCTCTAAGTGATGGAGGCAAATAAAACGGCTTGATAATAATCCACTGGTAACCCTTCCTCTTTAAAATGCCTCATTTTGAGTATGTTCTTTCTTTAGCTATGAGTCAGTATGTCTTGCTATGTAAGAGCTCGGAACTGTAGCTGTCTCTCTGTAAACACTGTGTTTCCCTCCACATCTCGGCATTTTTCTGTAGTAAGCTTTCTTTCCTCCCTACAACGACTTAATCTACCCCAAGCAAGACCAGGGTTAGAAACAAGTCTCACTGCAGGGAAGTTCTTCAGCCACTGCTGCAATAGTGCAGCCCATCTTTTCCTCAGCAGCTTTGTTTTTTAGCAACATCTAACCGAACCCACTTTGAGGTTCCTCAAAGAGTAAGCGGACCTTTGCTGTCTCTCTTCATGGGGCATTGTGCCCCTGTGCAGGCTGCTCTTACTCCACCAAGAGCTGTTTCTACCTGTTCTGTCCCTGTCCCAAACACAGACAGTATCTGCTGGGAAGATGAAGGTGACTGGGTGCACAAAGCAGATGCTCTCATTTCAAGCTCACAGCGATGTAAGGTGCTTTTGTTTTTTAAGACCTTTTAGAAAGCAGTTGCACTGTCCTCTCTGAGGGTGGAGTACTGCAGAAATGCTGAGTAACAGCACTTGGTTCACTTGCATTGAGCTCTGTGTATGCTCTGAAGTGCCTAGCCTTGAAATGAGTGACCTGGATAGTTACTAATTCCACAGCTAGGACGATGTCACAGACATACTTTCTATGAATTGAGTTTCAGCTTTATCAGTCTTAGAAGTGTTTATGATTAATTATTGCCAGCATTCTGGGAACATGTGCAGTTCTGTATTTGTGTGGACGTACAGTTGAAGAAACATGAAGTTCCTTTCCATTATCAAGAGTAGAAATATCCACGTAGTAAGTGCTGACTTCCTGCCTGGCAGGTTGCTTACAAATATCATTTACATTGCTGGCTTTCCAGGTGTTTTGTGATTACTTCGCTGATCAGATGCATTTGCAGCCTGCACTTCCACTGTCTCTAAAGCGCCTGTCCTTGTGGTATGCATATGCCACTGAAACAGTCACAGAGCAAAAGAAAAGAGCAGTAAGCTGAATTTAACTATTTTTTTGTATGATTGACTGGATGGTTAGCTGAATTTTTGCTGTTGCAAATCTCTGTCCTGCTATGTAGAGCTGTGGCAAATAATCAGTAGTGTAGGAACAGCATGATTTCAGTTCTGGCATTCTGTAATCTCAGCTGAACTGTTAAAAGAACTGCTCAGTCTGCCTCAATATTGGTATGACCCATTTCTGGCTGACTTAGAATTTCTAAGGTTTGAGATAGTGAAAGTAAAATTAGCCACCAAATATTTGACACAAAATAGCTGAATACCAAGTGAAGAATCAGAGAGAAATTGCTTGATAGTAATTTTGTCAGCTGGCACAAAGGAACTAAGTTTAATTGGTGTAAATTCTGTTTGTCAAGATTATTAGCATTTCTAATTAGCAATTTTGTGAACTGGGTTTCCAGTCTCGTTCTGCAAGCTTGCAGAATATTTGGTCTTGCCAAAAGCCTGCAGAGATGTCCCTGTTCGCATGCAGTAAGATGGTGATGGCCAGTGCAATGGGGCCTTACTTAACAGCAAGGATATCTTGGCCCAGCTGAAGTCCATGGCAAACCTCGCCTTAAAGTCCGTAGATTCAGAGGTCAGCTGTGGGTGCTGGATCAGAAGTGGTACTTTCTACCTATTCCAAGAGAAGGGAAGTTAATAACGTAAGATGATGAGGCCTCAGTGAGAGTTTTAGAAAGAAGATATGTTGCATGGAAAAAGCCTGTGAAAATTAGACATCACCTCGATGGCTGGATCTAGAGGATGGATGAGGAGCTGACCACCTGCAATCTGGATGTGGCTTCATGTCCTGTGGGGCAGAGCTGTGTGAGCATGTGGAAACTGCATTAACGCAGTTTTTGTTGCTGTTATTGTTGCTTTTGGAAAACATTTAAGGTACATGTTAATGTGTGGTGTATCTAAGATACCTGAATGTCTTACTGGGTCCCTCACACCTGGTCCAGAGTAGGGGCAGTGCTGAATCTATCACCTTAATTACAGGCCTTAGTGACAGCAAATGTGTTTGCTAGGAGACTTACCATTTCAAATGTTTATGATGGCAGATGTGCTGAAGAGTAATACCAAGGCTCAGTATAGGTGTTTCTTAAATTAGGAAAGCAAATGGCTGACAGCTTCTTGCTGTGGTGCTCAGACCGCATCCCTACAGGAAAAAACAGCCCTGAGAGTTGCTGGAAGTAGATGGAAAGCTCCTGGTGAAATATGTAGACTTTCTATACTGAGCTGGTCACCACGAAAGGATGGTTTTCTTTGTTTCTTTCTTCTGCTTTATTGGATTTGTGCCTGGCTAAACTCTGTCCTGCTGAGCATACCTCACTGTCTGCTGTTGTGCTTTGTTTCTGTCACACACTTTACAAAAATCGGGGGTTTTCCCAGTCTGGAGCTTTAAAAAAAGCTGTCATGGTTTTCAGGTGATATGTGGCTGATGCTGTTGTTGGGCCAGTCCAACAGCATGTCACAGGACCAAGCTGCTGGGCCCCATTCGGCTGCAATAAACTTTGGAAGCAAACATGTCTGTTGTTCCGTATTTTGCTGTATGGTGCCTAGGGATGCAATTATTTAAAAATTTAAAGTCTGAAATTAAAAATAGCATTCTTTTTGTTAACTTCAGCCCTTGTGGAAAATAAGTAAACACTTACATATGCAATCAGGTCAAATACTGTGCCTGAGAATACATGGATGTTTTTTTTTTTAAAAAAAAAAGAGAGACTAAAATAAAGTGAAAGACATTAAAAAATTGTGTTTGGCAGAAGGACAGAAATGTTGGATTACATCAGGAATGGGTTTAAGAATAAAATACTGGTAGATGCAGTATTAAGACTAGCCCCCCAAAAAAAAACTATGCCAAGCATTAGGGTGAAAGAGATCAAAAGTCACAGACAACACCCAGCCTCTGCCCACAGCCAAAGCTCAGGTTACTTCCAACAGGCTCTTACAAACACAAAAGTTCTCATACAGAATATTAAGAACCTTCCAAACTGGGAGGAAGTAAATTTCTCTCTGAAAATATATAGTTCTTCTTAATAAGTTAAGCACTAAGCTACAATGCTTACCAGTGGTGGAATAAAGCTGATACCTCCTTATCAGGTATGAAAGGAAAAGCTGTGTGTGAGAAGTTGTAGTCCAAGCTAAATTAACTGTTTTGTCTGCTTTTTAAGCATGCACAGAGGTATACAAACGTGAATTGCTTTATGCTTTCATAAAACTTAGCATACAGAGATTCCAGGAAGGTCTTCTGAAATTGAAGTGAATTAGTAACTTGATGCAACAGTCACGGCTCCAGCTCTCCAGATTATCCTGAGTTTTCCAGGAAAGCCTGTCTTCTGAAAAAAATGAATTAATATAGGCATTGTTTTAAAGTGACCAAAAGTCCTAATGTGGTGTCTCATTTTTCCATATAATTTAACTCTAAGTGCTTCTAAAAACTACTAAATATGAAGCATAAAACTCAATTTGGCTTGAGAAAACTGCCTTTCTTCCTCTCTTACTCTTTTAATTGAAATAAAATGTGATTTTCCACTGATTAGTATATAAGGAAGCAAATGTTACTGTGTTGTAAAAACAGGTCCAGGGGTTCTGTGTGAAAATCCCACTGACTATAGCCAAGTCCTATCTGCAGGTCATCGCACGCAGCAGCCCTACAAGCAGTGAGATAATGCACAAGTGCAACTTGGGCAAAGTGTACTGATCCCCATACTCACCCGTGAAATGGGTAGAACACTGTCAGTTTATGCCCAAATGTTAAGTTTTATGGGAGGGACTCAACCTTTTCCTCTGTAAATGCCTTTCTGTGATTATGTGGCAAAGCAGCTCCTTCACATATGTCTGAGATGCCCTCTCAGGCTTACTCAGAACTGAATTCTTTTCACAGCAACATCTTGTGAAGAAACACAATGTAGAGAATAAGAGGTTTAATGGATCTGGGATTTATTCTTTCAATCAATTAACAGCTCACTGAACTGAGGATTTGGTTATCGGTAGTGTCTGTTCTTTGTGGAAGAATAATAAAATCGGTAATAGTTGCCACTCATTTTTCTTTAATAGTGAGTGTTTTTGTTAGCAGAAATCAGGAAATGAACAATCTTGTTAACCCGACCGGCTCCAAGTTGTTGGTTGTCATTGCGACACTGCTCTGCCAAGGACAAAATAAAAACAAAATTTACGATACTGTAGGCTATAAATTACTTTCACCTGAAGAGTTAGTGTATTCCTGTTCTGAACAGATCCTAGAAAAATTAGTGTTAATTAACTGACTGGTAGACATTTGTTTTAAAGAAAAAAAAATGAGGAAGAAAAAAATGTTATTAAAAGAGAACAGAAATATCATCTGGTTTTAATTATTCAACAGTATTTAGTGGTGATTAATCCATTGCTGGCATTACCAAAGCAAAGACAAAATATTTAGTCTAACACTTTGTAAAAAAATCTCTAAATGCTCAAGTCAGATTTTGGATCCTTTTTCTTTGATTCTTGCAGATCTTTGCTGTGTTTTATCTTGGCTATCAACATTCCTAACAAAGTCAGAAACTCAACCGCTTGTGCACAAGAGAAATCAGCTGTGATATCATCCTATCATTATGTATTATACTCATCCATAACTTTTCACTATTGTTTGTTTTCCAGAATAGTGCACTGAAGGATTTATGTAATGATCTTTCTGGCTATGGCATGTTCACATTCTATTTCCCACAGCTCCTGCCATGAACAGTGACTGCTCGTCCCATGGAACTGCTAGCTACTTAACGTTTCTCTAGTTATTTCTATTCCAGACTAAATGACTCTCAAACCCACAAACCACTTTCAGGATAGTCATGCAAACATTTTTTGTATTTTTAGTGTGTTTGTGTATTTAGATTAAGCTGTGCATGAGGAGCGAGCATCTTCCCCCCCCCCCCCTTTTT
>Ga0065711_1047275_pt1 | contig 12425 bp, 6 predicted proteins | sample Hoacrofraction12_FD_59098 | JGI IMG/M metagenome (GOLD analysis project Ga0065711, IMG submission 59098) | Hoatzin crop microbial communities from Cojedes, Venezuela - Epithelial fraction 12 v2 (version 2) | ecosystem: Host-associated > Birds > Digestive system > Esophagus > Crop | place... | reverse complement strand
GGGGCAATGGGCACAAACTGAGGCACAGGAAGTTCCGTCTGAACATGAGGAAGAACTTCTTCCCTCTGAGGGTGACGGAGCCCTGGAACAGGCTGCCCAGGGAGGTTGTGGATTCTCCTTCTCTGGAGATCTGCAAAACCTGCCTGGACAAGGTCCTGTGCAGCCTGCTGTAGGTGACCCTGCTTCGGCAGGGGTGTTGGACTAGATGATCCCCAGAGGTCCCTTCCAACCTCTACGATTCTGTGATCTGGACAGTTTAGAAAGGACAACATAATTAAGAGTTAACTGTTACCAGAAGAATGGGAGGGTGGATCAAGTGAGGGACTTTCTGGATAAGTCAAATATAGGACTTAAAAACTTCTGATTTGTATACGCATACTGATGTTGATATGTCAGGGTTTTTGTCCAGTGGGTGAGTTTTTCCCTCCTCATTCACACAAAGTGCCTGCTCTGTGGAACTAATGAGTGTGAGATCAATATGAGGGAAGAAGTTGTTCCTTTTATAAAGATTAGTAATAGCAAAATTTAAGTAATGAAAAATAATGGTAACTCTCTACTCTGAACTTTTCCCCTCCTTTCTTTTCTGCTTGTATATGTATTTGGGTGGTAGTCAGGTGCTTCTGTCTTACAGTTTGGGCATCAAGATTTCTTACAAACTAAGGAACAAAGGCTTCTGTGTTGGGCTTTTTGCTTTGTTTTGTTTTGCTTTTGGGTTTCTACTTTTCTGTCCAACTAGCCAGCTCATTTAAAGTTAAAACTCTTACACTTGGCATGGAGGCTGTTTATATTCAACCCAGCTGATGTATCACTTAATAAAAAAGTATTCAGGGAAGCATGAAAAGATTCAGTAGGATTAAATAGCAAAGCATAAGAGTTTATTCCATGCAGGAGCAGCCGTGGAAAGCTAAAGGCAAGCTAAAGAAAGAGGCATTAATTGTGGGAAGTTAACATGTAAAATGGGAATCAGAAGAGAAGATTCTTCAAATGCTTTTAGTTACTGAAAGTGTTGATTGGGAGGTCTTCAGTTTACAAGTGAGCAAGTATAAAGAGAGATGGAAAAGAAGCCTATTAGGGATAAAGAAAAATTGTTGAAGTGGCTGTTGTGTACCTCCCTGTAATCAGCTGTGTGTGAACAGAGTCTTTTCTCTCCTACCCTTGAGTGTGGTTTTAGACATATTTGACCAGAACTGTTGGTTATTTAAGGTGTCATGGATGACATCTGAGAGCAAGACATAGCTGAAGTCAGTATCCATGTGCTTCTATAAATAAAGAAGATTGTATGCTAGGCCTTGCTGAATGCTGGCTTGTCTGTTAACTGAAATGGCTGACTATTCACAAGTTTATTTCAAATCTTCTTCCTTCAAGTGCTTTATTGTTCAAAACCTAACGAAACAGAACACAGGTCACTTTCTCTTTGTGTCTCTCCTTACCTATTTACTGACTGCTTTGAGAGCTTCACATGGAACTTAATGAAAACATTCTGGCTTTTCTAGTCATTTGCTTGGTTTCACCTGGGAAATCTACACACAACTATGTCTGACAATAACCAGGAGTTCAGTTACTGCTGAAGGATCCTTTGTTGTCCTCTGAAAATCCTTTTGTCTCTGAACACAAGAAGAATAAACCAAGACTGGAATAAGCTCTAAAATGCCAAGCTGAGTGCCTCACCATCTGCACTTGGATCGTCCGCGGCACACCTACTTGGACTGTGCACAAGTACATGTCCTTTCCATGGAAACTGGAATGGCGATGCAGAGAATGGGAATGCCTAGGTCTCATCCTGACATTTAATCGTGACAAGTCTTCAAAGTACTCATGAAACATGCAACTTGAACATAACTGCCATCTCTTTTTTGGTCTCACTGACTGGCATGTTTAGCTGCTTTTTCTACAGACAAATTTTTTTTGGAGTTTCCTCTCATCTCAAAATGACAGAAGCTACTCTGCCTGCACTGAGCAATATTCCAGCCCTTTTATTTGCTGGAGCCGCTCTAGCAGGATCTAACAGACAGTACGGCTTAGCCCTAGCCTTCTGATGAAAATACTTGTTTTGGCAAGTAATTTCCATTTCTACAATTGTTTGGAAGAGGATGTGCTTGGTGCTTTCTCATCTGTCTGAAGCAGAAGGGGAAGTACATACTTACACCTGAAGCTTGTCTCAACATGCAAATGTTCTGGCAGGTGCTTTGAGGGAACTAAAATGGCTTTACTTCAAATAATAACTGAAATAATTTTGACTCCTTCTTTAAGCTTCTTAGGAGAAGACATAGGCAAGAAAGAATTTTTGTCTCCAAGGGAGACTTTTTTTCTACAGGGGAGACTTTTTTTTTTAATGAAGTCCGTTTATTTCTGTGGAACTCCTGTGGTGTCCTTCTCATCTTCTGTGACCAATTTGCTAGTCTGTTTCTGTAACTATGGTTATGTAAGCTACCAAAAAGAGTGAAATTTGTTTGTCCGACTTGCTCAAAAAAACTTCTTTATCAAGAAGAATAAATATAATGACTTAGTTACCAAGGTCTATTGATCTGATATGAATCCCAGGCAAAACAGTAGAAAAAGCAATACTCTTTTCACTTACAGCTTTGAAGGACAGGATTATAATTAATGCAAAACACTGATGGTTAATGAAAAAAAGATCTTGTCAGAGAGACCTTGGCATGCTGGCTTTATGTATTTTGGAGGTTACAAGTTTGACTGAAGGAAATAAGATTATTAGTCTATTTTACTTGGTGAAAACTGAAGCTAATGTTATTTCATGTCTGGCAACTCAGACACCTCTTATGTTACCTGCCAGGTTTGCTAGTTAGTTCCAGATGCCAGGCAACACGGTGGTAGATAGTTACAGCAGAGCGTATGATGTGTTAAGTTCATACCTATGTCTTACCGACTTACTTTTCATATAGATGTGATGAATGTCTTCTCAACAGGTTCATGGTGACGTTTAGATCCGTACTGGCCCACACTATAAGCAGCTGCTTCTGGATTCACTGTGAAAAGATTTCTAGAAGATGGTGTAGTTTCAAGAGTCTTATTTGCTCAGAAAATACTGACGACTATCTGTCTGACGAGTATATGATTTTCCCTCTCTTGCTCAGTCTCTGCAATGGTCTGCATTATCTGTGGGTGTTCCCTTACCTTTCTCTCTCCTCCCTGTCTTCCACCCACACCAAGAAAGACAAGCAAGGGGGAAGTTTTTCCTACAGTAGAAGGTAGAAACAGAGTTCAGAAGTGCTCTAGAGAGCTGTGAGTATCTGGAGAGCTACATGATTTCATACAGCTTCCATATTTTACCAATGGGAAAACTTGTTTTCCTATTGCTAACTTACCTTGACACACAAACATTCAATCTTTCTCTTAAAATAAAACTTTGAAACCAAAGAAATGCAAATTAAATTTACTTGTTCAAAAGTGCTGGTAGTCAGAATGTTGTTTAAATATAGCAAATTTGTCAACAGTGTGCTATAATACCTGTTCATGAGGCTCACTGAGCATGTTTGCTAGATGAATTCAAAGACAGCACAAAGAGGATTAAGAGTACTCCCTGGCCATCTTAAAGACCTATATGACTAGTGTTTTTGTGGCTGTTTATATGTAATGCATCTGCAAATGTTCATTGCAAATTTGTGTTAAACCCACCAAAATGATCACTTCCTTTCTGGAAAACTGTGAAACTGTTGAAACACTGAAACTGTACATTTCTGTTTCTTTCCATGTGACTCATCACTTTGCCTCATTTAAATGTTTTACACCTCATTAATTCCTTGTGATTATGTTGTGTGTCTTAGTTCTTTCTACTTTGTACTGGACAAGATGAACTTTGTTTTATTTGTTTTCTTGCATTTTGAACTTCGGTACAGACTGTTCTCCATTACAGCTCCTTGTTTGATCTACAACAGGGTAAGATTCTTCCAGACATCAGGATGTTGCCTAAAAATCAAGAGGGGCGCTTAATGTCACATTATCTTCCCCGCTTCTCTTGTAGTAGATATAGTGAAGACTTGACCACTGTGAAAACAGAAGACTGCCAGCTGTGTCATATGCATGTTTTCTAGTAGCATGAAGAGAGCCTCTTGTATAAGTTGTAGCCAGAGGATGCTGACTGGGTCTTTCAAATTAATTATTGACACTGGCATGAGAAACACAGAAAAAACAGATGAAGAAAGGCGAAAAAAGGTCACCAGTTATAATGAGTAGGATCTTTTGAGGAGTCTCTGAGAAGCAGCTATTAAAAATATAAAGCATCAACAAAACAACAGAAAAAAACCCTTAATTTATAAAGTACTTGTTTTTCAGTGCTGTGGCCAGAACTCCATATGAGAGCTGCCTTTGTAGAATCCTTTGTCTTCAGCCTCTAGCAGTTTCCTCTCACTTTGTTCTTGTACCCCTCCCCTTCTTGTTTTCTGTCAAAAGGACAGAAATGAAGGTCAGGTCTGTGCTCTGGACCATATGTCTGAGTCAGTGCTCCATACTATACATCTATTGCTTTTTTCCCCCAGCTTCTGTTACAAATTCATAGCTGAAAAACAAACTCATAGGCTTTAAAAGTTCATAACTGCAAGACGCTAATGAGGAAATCTCACTGCAGAAATGCATTATGATGTCATTTTTTCCAGATGCTGCTAACAGATGGAGTTTCTTACTACTTTATTATTTTATTACTTGAAAAATTTATTTTAAAATAAGATCTTATTTCAATGCCTACTTGCCCTGTATATTCCTAAGGCTTTCTCTTGTGTGCCAGCTTATAATGGAGATCATCATTCTACCTTCTGTAGTATGCTACCCAGCTTGTAGATAATAGGTACACGTAAGACTTTATTAGATAATGTGTATGTGTTAGTAGCAAAATACACAGCAGTGTTTCTCTTTCAGCTATAACGAAGCTCAAGGCCAAAGAATGTGTGTTCTTGCAAATTTAGGAGTTAAATATGCAAATCTTCATCTTCTTTTGAGAAATTAAGTATTTTTGACTGTATGCGTGAATCTGATGAGAATTCAACCAGTGAAAATTCTCCAGTACAATTAATTAAAGCTGCTATCCTGAGAACACTTTGCATTAATTTTGTATCAGATTATACTTCTACTTTCTGCAACCTTAATTAATCAAATCTTAATTGTTACTCAATATGTAGCACTGTTTTGGGCTTAAAAAATATCAAGGGGCATGCTCCTAATTGAATATTGGGATCTGGGGAGTGGAGGAGTCGATATTGGTCCCCTTTTCTGAAGGGGAAATAAACTGAAGTCTGAGCAGGGGGAAGAGAAAGGTGAAGGGCAGCTTGTCCTTCGGGGCGAGAAATGGCAGCAGAAGACAGACAGCAAAGTAATTAACAGGTCTTTCTCCAGAAGAGAAGGTGGCCTTTACTGTGCCTAATTACACAGACTGTAATTTAAAACATGCTGTCTTGATCTCACAGTTGGATCTTTCCGTGCCTGGTTCATGCAGGCAGCCTGCTTAGGTTTTATGCCTGTGAGCAGATACCAAGGTAGTCTTTGCCTGAGACCACAAGCTGAGAGGACAGATTGCCTTGTGCAGAGTTAGAACTCTCATCCTTTGTGGATTAGTGTTGTACAGTAATCCTTTGTAGATTAATAGCTTTGGCCTGTAAAGTTAACATTTTGAATTGTACCAGGATACAAAGGAGTATCAATTTTAGACTAAACCTGGGCTGTTATCCTCCAGCAAGTAGAGAGCTAAAATCTGACTTTATAAACTCTGTGCAGATGTGTGATTAAAAGGACAATATCTAGTTGCTTGTGTTATATATCAGGAACAAGCAAGTCTCAAGCAGGCCAAATTAATTCAAACTCCCTAATAATGGATTAAACAATGTTTCTGTCAGCCAGTACCCTTTGGTTCTACAGTACTTTTAATGAGGCTGGGCTCTTGAGCCAATAAAATATCTGGGAACTACATGTACCTTTTAGGAGAATGAATTCAAGACTGTAATCTTTTCCTATTTTACTTAAAAACTGTAAGCATCTAGAGCTGCTGGCCAGACTATGTGCATACCATCTGCATCTCACCTAAGACTGTTTATGATCTGGTGACTAGGACTTTCTGACCCTAAACTCTCTAATAATGAGGCAGCAGTGTGCTGTTGCAGTCATTTGGAACCCTGGGTACAAAAGGGATACTGACATACGAACTCAAGTTTACTGGCACCCACCAAAATCGTTATGTGGCTGGAGCACATGATACACAAGCAGGGGCAGAGGGGACTGGGTTTCTTCTGTGTAGAGAAGAAACTACAAGGAGATTTAACTGCACTACCCAAGGAAGGGTTATAAGAGATGAGGTAGACCTTTCTTGGATGTGTACAATAAAAGAGTAGGTAGCAATGGTCACAAGTTGCTGTGAGAGAAAGTCCAACTACGTGAAGGGGAAATCTTTCACTGCAAGAATGGTTTAGTGCTGGTACAGGTTGTCCAAAGTCCGTGGGGAACCTCCATCCTTGGAGATACTAAAAATTCATTTGGAGTCCCTGAGCAACCAAACCGAAGTTTGAAGTTAGCCTAGCGTTGTGCAAGTGGTTGTTGAACTCGATGGCCTCCAGGTGTCCTTTCCAGCCAAAGGTTTTCTGGGATTCAAAGAGATCTGTAGATTTACTAGGTGTGTCTATACAGACCTAGCAGTCATGACTCAGGGCCTGAGTTTAATTTAATACCTTCTGTGTGGAGATAGGGAAGCAGAGAATCTTATTGCTCATCTTCCATCTAGTAGCTTCATGTCAAGGAAGGAGACCTGGACTCCAGACTGTCTTCAGCCTCAAAGAACCTGAACCTATGTCCAAGCAGAGAGGACAGAACCACCAGTATAAAAGGTATGTTGAAACTGGTTTGTTGTGTACAAGCACAATTGCTTTTCTTCTGGCCTGTGCCTTTTTGCAGACAAGAGGATGCTTGATGCTGTAGTCTTGTGATTTGTATGCTGAAAAACAGGAAGCCTCCACTTCTGGATCATGCTCCTTAGATTATTTTTGTTGTTTCTAATTGACTCTGGAGTAAAATACATAAGCAGTTCTGGAAGTCTTTCTAGCTCTAGGTGTTATGCACAACACAGGCTTTTGTGTCACTCAGTGCTTATTTCACAGGAATAAGCTGATCTAAGATCATGCAAGAGACAGAGCTTCAGTTAAACCTGCCCCACAGAAAGTGTCCAAATGCAGCAGAAAAATACTTAAGTACCATGATGATACGGTTCTCAAACTTCTACGCGAGTAACAGAGTTATGGCAAGCTGGTATTTGCCTGAACCTGTAAGACATGACGACTGTGTTCTTTGTGAAGAGATTGCTTCTATTTTCCTCATGCTGCCATGTGAAGTGAAATTCTCACTAAGACAATGAGATGCAAACCAAATAAGCAATTCCATATTTCGGTGTTAATGATTTTGTCGTTGTTTAATGTACGTTACTCTGGTGCAGAAAAACAGATAGGTGACAACAGGCATTGCAAACGAAACTTACCCTTCTATCAAATCCACCCACATGGAAAAATATTAAGAAAAGCTCCATCACATGCTGGAATCTGTGAAATCTAAAGCAACCCTGGGAAGTAAATTAATTTAAATTAGTAGCTGTATATCATTCAAACCGTACTGGTGTGGGACAAGAAACAACAGAAATTAAGCAAAGAGTATAGAAGTTCATGACACTTGTTTTTTTGTGTTGCGTTGGTTTTTTTATTGTGAATGTTGCCAACACTGTCCTAGGAGACCTTGTAGCTCCCTCTTCTGAAGTATATTCATTTCCAATAGCTGTCAAAGTCTTTCTGCACAGGCTTGTTAAGGAAAGCTAGTGAAAAATACTTGTTCTGGATAGAGACAACACCTTTTTGTTTTTTTCTGAGAATCACAAAAGTTGGTGTATTTGCAGCATTGTTCCTAGTGTCATAACGTGAAGTAATCACTTCATATACAGCACAGTTTTTTTGTCTAATCATCGTGTACTATTATAGTTTATACTTTTACCTACTTATAATTCTTGCTTTCTTATAACACAACTAGCATAGGATTATAGCTACTAAATTCTGTGCTGATCTATTTGATGTTAACCATGATCAACACAGTATTTTCAAGACTGCTTCACAGCAGGTACAAATAGACTTGCAATGTAGCGTGTTTTTGTCTCTGTGTGTTATAAGGAAAAAGATATTCAGCCTATATTAGTATACTGAGTAATTTTCTTAATGAAGCACGTGAGCTGACTTAAAAGGTAGTCACTCTTCTAGGTGTACATAATCAGCCCTTTGTTTCTAAGAAAGAACATTCTTTATTTAGCATCAGGCGTGGTTCTGTCTTTGGAACTCCTCTGCCGTATTATTGTTTTATAGTGCCCAAGATTAATAGGAAGAGTGCAGAACAAAGAACCCAATATGAAGCTGAACAGAGCAAAAATGTCTGAGTTGCAAGGTTTAGCTCTGAAATACTTGATTACTACTGTTGTAGCATCTGCAAGACACAACGCTATGCAGCTTCATAAAAACTTTATGCGGTAACATTAGAGCTCACTGGAGTATTCTATTACATGCTTGATAATCAGACTAAACCAGTTTCCCTTTGTTGGCAGTGTAATCACCATCTCTATTGAATGAAATTAGAATGGTGGTTTGTTTTGTTTAGCTTACCTGGGAGTTTTTTGTGTGGTGGTGTGCTGAGTTCGGCCAGGACAGGGTTAATTTTCACCGGACTCCAGGAAGGGGCACAGCCGGGTGGGCGGACCCAACCCCAACCTGGCCAAACAGAGTGTTCCATACCATGTGCCGTCATGCGGGGTTCCGGTGGGGAGGGCGGCGCGGCGGGAACTCACTCACGGCTCGGGAGCGTGCGGCGGCGGTGCGGTCTGAGAGAGCGGGTCTGTTTTTGTGGTGTATTCCCCTTATCTGTATCATTGTTGTTACTGTTACCTCTGTTTGCTGTTCTGTTAAAGTGCCCTTATCCCGACCCACCAGTTTCTGCCTGCTTCTTTCCATTCTCCTCCACACCCCGGCGGGGGGAGGGGCGGCCGCGTGGCGCTTTTGTTGCCAGCGGCAGCCGAAACCAGAACAGGTGGTGGTCTTGGTTTTATTTCTTTTTTATTCAAGTTATTTAACTGGAAAGTTGACTGAAAATGTTTCAAATAAACTAAACTGGGAAAGAAGTATTTGTTTGGGGTTGTGAGTGATGAGAGGCGAGGGAGAGGCGTTGTTGTGTTTTTCCTGGGAGTGTGTGGGGTTGCTTTGTTTTTTAAAAATAAATAATCCTATTTCTGCTTATATTCCTAAGGTGAATATGGTGTCTGCTTTTTTCCATGCTACTGTTTTTGTCATGAGGATGGCATAGCTCTTCATTTTAATCCTGTCTTCAAATAATATCCTCTTCCAGTTGTCAGACTTGGAGAATCTGTGCACCTTTACACACCCTGCAGTTTATGTATCGTTTTTAAGAAAAGAAAAAAAATCCATCTGTATTTATTATTTTTGTGGGGGAAACTTGATTAAGCTTGTTTTTGCTTTCTGTTGAACCCATTAGCTTTGGTAGTCCCTTAAATGGTATACCAAGATATGCCAAACGAGAATAATTTACTTAAAAAAGCTTTATTGAACCTAAGAATCGTCACGTTATGTGATGTATGTGGAATTTCAGGGAAACAGCCAAAATCCCTTTGTCTTTACAGAAAAGTTTACTTCTTTTGGCACACAGGCCAAATGGCCAAAAGATTTGTAGTGATTCCCAAACAACACCTTGGCATATGTAGATCACTGTTGTCTGGATGTATTACAAATACATTATTCCAGTAGTGACATCATGCAGAATAGCTCTGTGGAAAGGAGGGGACCCATGTCAAGACATGGGCATTCAGCGGTGCTTCACACAGAATTGAAGTGCCCAGAGTGTGTGAGTCTTCATCCAAAGGTCAGCTCTGGGGAAATAGTTTTCTATTTCAATTAGCCTTCCAGATTCTTGATTACTTTTTTCCTTTCAGTGTTCTACATGTTTAAACTTTTTAAAAAGTTTGTATTTAATAAGTTTGTATTTAATAATTACTAACAGAATTAGATATTTTAAATTTTCATTTATTTTAATATTTGAATATTAATATGTGAATAATCCCTGTAGGATGTTGAGCAAGAAGAGTGGCAGAATACAAAAGGGGGGAAATATTGCTTGATTCTGAAAGTCAAAGATTTCTGACAAAGGTTTAACAAGCAAGTTGCTTAGGGGAAGGAGGAGCATTTTGGAAAGAAAGATTTAAAACAGAAAGGCACCTAGGCTGAGCAGGGTGTAGTTAAGATCTCTCTCATCTGAATGTTATTTCACTCAGACTGTGCTGAAAAGCTTTTGTGAAATGAAGATGCATCTTGTCTTCCCATTTTTAGTTCACCTCTGATTTCACTGGGGTTTATGATGAAAACAAATATGGAATATTATCTGTTATGCAAACATCAGTACAATTTATTTGAAAATAATGATGCTGTTTCTGTTAGATCATGAAGAGGCTGTAGGTGTAAGGTATGCAGTAGCAATGGAAAATTTTGTTCAAGGGAAGGGTAGAAAAGATCATATCTGGTGGTTGGGATGGTAAATTTCAAAGACATTGCACTAGAAGTTAAAATACTGAAAGTTTGCCTATGAAGCACACGTTCAGCGAAGTTTTTAATTCTGCATAAATAGTCGTGCTAGAAAATGTGGGCTTTAATTGCCTAGTAGTAGAAATAAAAACGTCTTTGTCTTCTCCCCCCCATCCCTTTCTTCCCTTAATGTTTCTTATAGTGTGGGTGAATTTCTGACTCGGCTGAAATCAGTGGGTTTTTCATCAACTTCAGGTCTTGAAGTTTGCACTATATCTTCAAATTTCATGGGTGGTGTCCTACATTTCAACATTACATTAAGTGAAATTTTCAGAAGTGAGAAGAGGCTTGCGCTTGCTAGCTTATTTCACTACTTATCCCAAGATACTTTTTTAAAAGTTCATTCTTAACTGATGTCTGAAGCATGAGGTCCTTTGTTGGTCACCTGAAACTGAAAATGCGAGTTTATACATACTGTGTTCCTTCACCCAAACTTGGCATGTTACTTGCATGTGGGCAAGTGTCATCTTTTTACCTGTTGTTCTTGTGGAGTACTTATTTTTTAAACAAGCTAACCAGTGTTCAGAGTTAACCCACAAGCAAATGCGTCACCTCTTGCAATGTACTTGCATCTTTGGCACTTCTTGCTCTTCTGGGAAGCCGTAATTCAACTGAATAATGTGGTGTGATCTTGAAAAAACTCGTGATTTTGATTCTGTAGTGAATGATTTCTTGGAAGTAGCTATAGGCCTCAAAAGCTGGTATGTACTGTTTGCTACCTTTCTTGGTACAGAAACCTAAAAACGTCAAAGCTAATCTCATGTTTAAGTTACTTCAAATAACAGAGAAAAGATTCCTCGTCTTTTATGGTGTAGAACAAGGGCTTCAGTCCTGGGGAAGAACACATTGCTTCTGGTGTTTGTAAAAGTGGCTACAGTGATCATGACCTTTGAATGCACTGTGATTTTCTTGGTCTGTGATAGTAAAGACTGGCGAGTGGAGAATAGTGCCTTATTGTCTGTCTCTGATGGTATTAACCTACTTGCCACATAGCCTTCGCTTGGTAAAAGACTGCATCGTATCAGCTGTGAGGTATCACATGTAATGGATGATGACATCACATGCCTGTGACGTCCCAGTCTGAAGTGAAAGAAAGTGACAGAGGGGCAGTCTCAGCAATTAGTGAAACTTCAAGGAGGACACTGAAAAGCATAGTATGTGCTTCTCGTGGCTGTTTCTACCCACTTAGTGTCTTGTAATGAACATGAGTTGTGTTGGTGGGTATACTGGGTGTTGGTGTCCAGGTGTTGGCAGTGAGGTGGCTGCAGGACCAGCCTCTGTGAGGAGAGGCTTGGGCTGCCCTGTGATGGACACAGCTGGTTCCAGTCAGCTCCACGGACACGCAGCGGGCAGCCAAGATAGTGGCGCATCTGGGAAAACATATTTAAGAAAGGGCAAAAAAAAAATGCACACAGGTAGAGGAGGAGGAGGAAACAAAAAGAGCAAGAAACAGCAGAGGGAACACAAAGGTTGAAGGAAGAGGAGGAGGTGCTCAGGCACCAGAGCAGATTGCCCTGCGGCCTGTGGAGACCACAGTGGAGCAGGGATTTGCCTGTCAGTAAGTGCCACACCGGAGCTGCCTGATACTTGCTGAAAGAACTGCAGCCTGGGGAGAGCCCTCGCTGGAGCCCGTGGGAAGGACCTGTGCTGGGGCAGGGGAAGAGCGTGAGGGGGAAGATGCAGCAGAGGGGAACTGTTAGGGACTGACCTGACAGCACCCTCCCATTCCCCATCTTCCTGGGCTGCTGGGTGGTGGGGAGGAGGTAGAGCAGTCAGGAACTGAAGGAGTGAAGCTGAACCCGGGAAAAAGGGGGG
>Ga0065711_1047274_pt1 | contig 12425 bp, 9 predicted proteins | sample Hoacrofraction12_FD_59098 | JGI IMG/M metagenome (GOLD analysis project Ga0065711, IMG submission 59098) | Hoatzin crop microbial communities from Cojedes, Venezuela - Epithelial fraction 12 v2 (version 2) | ecosystem: Host-associated > Birds > Digestive system > Esophagus > Crop | place... | reverse complement strand
CCCAACCCCAACCCCCCCCCCCAAACAACCAAAAAAAGAGCCACTGAGTTCTGCACACCCTTCAGTTCATGCAATACACACTTAGATGTGGAATTGCAATGCAGGCTACACAGCATTGAAGCAACTTTCCTCCCACCCCAATCTCATGATCATCAACAGTTTTTCCTACAAAAAGAAGCAGTTAGATAATCTCACAAAAAGGTTACGGATAAACAATCAAAGTTTTTAATCTTAGTATGGTTCTATGACCTGCTGTTTTGTAATTCAAGGCTGAGAAAAATAATCTAGGTTTTTTAATTTACTTACAATTATATTTCTAAATTACAAAACGATTTTTACCTCTACAATCCAGAAATCTGCCCTTGAGTGAGCAATTCCTCAACGGTCTCAAAGACCACTGAGAGACTTGTGCTTACCTCAAAACTAAACAATAACAAAAGCAAAATTATACCATTTAGGTACTCCAGCATGCCTGCAGTATTTTAAAGGTTTGGTATATTAATCTAGTAGTTGAAAATTATACCCACATAATATTTTCCAAATACATCCAAGTGACTTTGAACCAGATTCTATTTCCTAGAGAAGCAGGCAGCTACAGAAGTTTCTTAGTCTCAACAGAGAAAAAGCCGACCCACACCCAGCTGCTGCAGCTCTGCTGCTATTGCTGTCTGAAGTGCTTTAATCCAAGTGCTGTGCACAAAGCAAATGTGTCACAACGGTCCAAGACCTGCTAACTTTTAATGTCAGGTTATATACCATGTACCCACATTACCTCCTGAAACTGGACCTGTAGTCTAAATCACCTTGGCACGCATGAAAATACTATGGACAGTTTGCTTAACTGTTAAGAGCCCAGTTAATGGAATAGCTACACTTCAATAAAGAAAGTGGAAGCGATAGCTTTAGGAAGGTTTTAAGCCTCCTGTAAAAAAAGCAAGTTTTTTCATGCGCTACACTGAGATTTTCTGTAAGAAAAAAACACTACTAATTATCAGTTCACAATTCAGTACAAAATATGCCTTCCAACATCAAAATCCTACATAGTATCTACCTGGAATATCAAGGAGATTAAAATACAGACTTGCAATAGAGAATCTGAACCTTGAACATCTCCGAGCATCAAAAAGAAGACACCGCTAAGATAAAAAGAAAAAAAAATTAAAAAGAGGAGGGAGAGATTTTTTAAACATCCAAGGGAAGATGGAAAATTCTTGTTCCCAGCATCCCTTTCAAGAAAATAAGCTTTTACAGAAAATGAGGTCTCTCAAAGAGATGTAATACAACAGAAAAAGAGCCAGTGCAGAGAAGCCATCCAGGCTAAATGGTATTTGTACTACATGTTTCTGAAGAAAATGAAATGAAATAGCTGTTTTGGATAATATAATCTAAGGGACAAGGAATTGTATGAGGATATAAGACATCCTGAGTTCAACTCCTTCCTCTGCCATCTGCATCTAAGTGGCTTTGGACTAGTAACTTCTTTCCCTATTACTCCTTTATCCCCACTATCTCAAAATAGGGACAAAATACTTACTTAGCAAGCACTTTGCTAATAAACAAAAAATGGGACAACAAGCTGTAGCTATAGGATCAGTTTAAACAAGCATTGAAGTCAAACAGCCCTACCCTCAGTGTTTGTGTACTGTGCAGCAAATAAGATCACAAAACTGATGCAGTCAAAAAAAATAAACTAGCACCAAAACCAGTCCTATTCCAGACCAGCTTGCAAGGACCGCTTCTCTGGAGGTACTGCTAGTTTGTAGCAAGTTAAATTAAGTAATTATGGTATGAAATGTTAGTGGTGCACCAAGGTTGTCTGTTGTCTTACCTGCTAACACTGTTCTCTGTATTGTCAGAGTTTTCCACACACTCAATTTTCAGGACACCTCATGAAGCAGTTTGCAAAGCTGCTAAAGCATGTCACACACTGGAGTAGAAAGGCTACACAACCACTGGTTTTGACTAGAACCACATTCTGAAACAATTCCAGCAGGGACTGCATCTCCAAGCCCTTTCAGCTTGGGTCTACTTTAGACAAAGTACCTTTAAAGAAGACCCCAGCATCTTTAATATACTATCTGCCTTTAAAATAGAATAATGCCCTTCCTCCAGAGCTTCTCTCAACTTTGGGGAAGCAGAGAGGAAGCTTGTCAATGCAGACAACTGCAAATGCCTGAAAGAGTCAGCGCAGATAGCTTAAAGAATCAATGGCTATTCTGGAAGAAGAAGAAATCTAATGCAAGATAAATTTAAGGGCCAAAGGAGCAAAAGTATTTGTTTGAATTATTTTACAGTGTTTGTTATTAGAGTGTGGCTGATTAACAGTTATCACATGCTGAAGAGAAATCAGTGTACTGCTGCACATCGCAAAGCAACATTCACTACTTTCCTCTATTCCAGATGATCTAGAAAGCTGTGTGCTGTAACTCACACACACTGTGTGGGTGTTTTCTCCCCACTCCAACTCCTTTAAAACTATCCCTTCCAGTAAACTCTCTTTCCAATCCTCTGTCCTTTCACTCACTTATCTCCCGCTCCATCCCTTCTCCTTGAAGTACCAGTTTCCTTCTTCAGCCAGTCCTACCATGGTACCTAATTTCCAGCATGTCCCTCTTCCCAAATACAATCCCATCCTTCTTGTCAAAATAATCTCAAATACTCACGTCCACCCCAACTCCTTCTGCAACTAGTTCCTGAGTCTTCTCTTATTGCTAGTCTGCTCTACATGTCCATCACACCATTGTCTACCAACTTACTGCCTGTTTGTCTCAAGATGGTTCACGTTCAGGCCCATCTTAGAAGCACATCCCCTGGCACGGAGGTTGTAGCACTGGGACGCTCCCAGACAGCAAAACCCCAGCTTTCACTCACTCTTTGGTTATGCAGCAGTTTTGCTCTGTTACTCTGCTGTGGAGGGAGGAGTACACTCAATCAAAAGTGAATGTGCTGCTCACTTTCAGCCTCTCTTCTTTCTCCCCAGTGAAGGAAGAGAGGCTAACCAGACAGGGCTACGATCTCTGAGGAAGAGGATAAGGAAAGAACTGAATGAAGACAAAGCTGACCTATGTTGTGGAGAAATGGGTCAGGCTATCACAGAGATATTGCTGCTACAGTGTTACTTTTTTTTTTCCCCACCTTTTGTAACAGTGGTCAAATACAGGAACAGATTGCCAAGAAAGGTTATGGACTCTCCATCCTTCTAGGCATTCAAGACTCAACATGACATAGCCCCAGGCAACCTCGTCTAATCAGACCTGCCCTGATCGGGGCCAGAATAGGTAACCTCTGGAGGTCCCTTCTGACTTAAACTGTTCTATGCTATCTAACCATTTTAATATTGTATATATTTAAAACAGTATCACCATGCTGTTGGCACATCACCAACCCTGCAAATCTAGTCTCCCATCATATTTTTATTCATTTGCCTTGTTTTTTTAAAACCAGTCTGTTTTCATCAAACTCAAGTCTCTTCCCTTACCTCAGCTTTAGGCACTTTCTTCACCTCCTTTTCTGCTAACTGTCTTATATGCTGCGTTCTCCTCAGCTTCCAGCAAATTTGTCTTCATGCTTCTTCCAACCCAAATCTCACCAGCTTCTTTCCATAATCCACCTCATTGCTTTTATTTCTGTGCATTTGCATCACTAAGCTTTTTCTTTAAACCGCCCGTCTGCCAGTAGTTTTGTCAGCAAGAATCTGGGAGAGAAGGATTTCCTTTACCCACTTCAAATATTGCACCTCATTAGTTAAAAAGCAGTTGAAAGCATCCATTTTTAGGAAAATACATGAACCCTGGGGTGGGGCCTGCATAGCTGCTCAACATGACAGATGCATGTGTATTCTGCTTAATCTCAAGAGCGGTCCTACAGAAAAGACACAAGTGCAGCCTTAGTCACGAAGCACTTACTGAAGTGAAAACCTGAGACTTGACTTTGTAAACTCTTGCGTATCTTCACAGATCATACACAAGCTGCAGTTTTCAAAGGCACGTTAATGATGATATTTGGGAAGGCTTTCACAAGGACGGTAATGCATATTGCATTCCTGAAATGATTAGTCACCAAAATACTCCTATGCTATTCATGCAGAGAAAATCTTACCATTCTTTAAGATGATTAAAATACTTCCCACAAAAGAGACCGAGAATTTTCTGAGGCAGAAAATTATTAAGACTGAAAAATCTGAACTGAAAACAGTATTTGATTGGAGGAAGCAACAGCCAGTCACAAAAAGTGATGCTGAACAAGTCTTGCACTGTTAGTTACAAAGCAAAAGCACTGAGTTAGTGATATGTATTGCTGACTTTATTATGTTTTTTGACAAAAGTTGCACCAGCGAGGTAAACCCCTAGTATAACACTGATAGATAAAATATGCCATCCAGCAGGGTACATAGGTGTAATTTTTTATTAAAAAAACAAACCACCCCCCCAATTCTCTAAACAGAAAAAAATGTGAACTCAAGTATGCTTTAAATTCTCAACACTCAGAAACCAGAGGGATGCAGCGGTGGAGCAGAGGAGAGAGGCTGGTTTAAAAAAAAAAAAAAAAAAAAGGATTTTTCATGAAGACTTCATCAAGTTTCCTATCTAGAAAGCACCTCCTGTATTTTTCCTTCCACTACTACCCAAACAAACAGGATCTTTTGGGTGCTGTCACTTGTTTTGGAGAAACGATGCAATGTTAGAAAAGATAAACTCAATCTAGCAGCTGGAAACAGGAGTCTCTGCTGAAAACTAAGGATCAAACAACTAAGAAACAGCAGGTGGAATTTAGGCAACTGAAGAGCAAAGCAGGAGCTGGTAGAGCACATGCTGCCACAGAGCAGAAAGTGGGTCTGGGGAACTTGGGAACTGTGGCAGCTGAGAGGACAGCACGAGGACACCCCATGTAGTAGAGAATGTGGCAAGTAACAGCTGGAAATTAGGAGGAATTTGCCATTTAAAGAACAACTATACCACTGTATTGCTGGACAAAGGAAAAAAACCTGCACTGACAATAGCAGGAACTCCTTAAGAGAAAAAAAAAAAAAAAGATGATGCTTAGATGATTATTAACAGGAAATGGAATAAAGTTTCTAATGGCAGTCATGGAAGAAAACTTCCAGTTATAAAATGCAATCTAGAATGTCCAGGAAGAAACAACTTGGAAAGAAAGACAGGAAAAAAGCTACTTCCAACATTTAGCAACCTTGTGAATTGTTCACCCTGCTTGCGCAGACAGCACTGAGAAGATTGAAATTCTATCCATTTATTTCATCTGGAAAAAAAAAATCACTTTTATTTTTTAATACACTTCTAAATATCGGAATTTTATAAAACTTAAAAAAACAACAAATAAAAACAACTCCAGAAAAGGAAAATGTCAAATGACACATAACTCCACAATACTGAAACTTGCATGAAGGAATTTTAGGAAACTGCCATTCCCATGTTTAACAAAGCTGCATCCCAAAATCAGTTAAAGTATGTCAGCACAGTAACATAATGTAGGTTATATAGCAAGTTCTCTCTGAACATGAGGAAGAACTTCTTCACTCTGAGGGTGATGGAGCACTGGAACAGGCTGCCCAAGGAGGTTTGTGGAGTCTCCTTCTCTGGAGATATTCAAGACCCACCTGGACAAGGTCCTATGCAGCCTGCTCTAGGTGACCCTGCTTCGGCAGGAGGGTTGGACTCGATGGCCCACAGAGGTCCCTTCCAACCCCTACCATTCTGTGATTCTGTGAATTAAATACTGGCTGCACTAGGATCCTTAAACAACAGATATGATTGTAAATATCAGTAATTTCCCAAAACTAGTCCAGTTACAAACATTTGTGAAAATCAAAATTTGTACCTATAATTAACATTCGGGTTAAATACATTTCAACTGATAATTAATATGCATTACAGTTCCAGGTCTCACTGCAAAAAATGACGGACAGACTGAAAAACTCTCTAGTCCAGACAAAGTTTTTTTAGAGGACCCAAGTATATAGCTTACTAATTACATAATGGCATTTGACACCTGTAAGCTCAAAAATAAAAACACAGCAGAACTAAGGTTCCCTAAAATCTGTTCCCATATATACCTGTATGATAATCTTTTCCAGTGTTACACTGGAAATCTGTAGCAGGGTCAGAAATGAAATCTAGAACCTGTGGATGCTTTGATCAAATGCTTCAATAGATGAGACTTGGATTTCTTTCTTCATCAACAGCCCTTACCTTTTTCAGTATTTCACCACTGCATTGAAACACTGATTTCATGCTATAATTGGTCAAGACTGACTTTAAGTGAATAAACATAACAAACAACTTAATGTTAGGCATTTCTAAACTCTACATGCTTTCTCCTACAATCTTAACTTCTTTTACTGTATTTTTTTCCAGTCTCTTGTAAAGGCAAGCAAAACATACTTAAACAGCACTTTCCACCACATTAATCATCCATTGTATAAAATGGAAACAAGGCTGAAATACAGAACACAAACCTCTGCTAAAGAATATGGTAGCAATAGCTGGATTCAGAGGGGTAAGATATGCAATTTAACAGTGAATTGCACAATTATTTTCTAGATAGCAAAGAAGTGTTGCGAATTACGAACCACGGGTTCCAACTCTGGCCCTGAAAAACCTAGTCAAGACTGACAGCACTGTCAACTGCTTAAGCATGATGCATACACTCTAACTGGCAGCACAGCTAACTTGCAGAGACTTATGTTACCCAAAGCAGAGGTTTGCAGTCAAACTCAAGCCTCCTTTTTACTCTTTTTGCAGTATTGCAACCTTCCTGTTCCACCAGAGATACATCCTGGTTGTAATGCAGTTCAAGACTAATTCGCTGCCACAGACTTTAATATTTCTTCACAAAAACCATATAAATGCAAGACCAAATTTATCACTGCCATAACCAAGCACAACTGTTCTGACTTCAGCGTGAGCTGTGAGAACCATATTTAGCCTCACATAACTACTTTATGTTCTAGTAGTTTTTTTCCCCAGTCATCACCATACATTCAGTTTACATCTACGAATTGTGAATGTTAAAAGTATTGTCAGAGACCACTGTGTTTTACAAACAAAAAAAAATTGGATTAACCAGTGCAAGTAAAGAATGTTTACAAATCCTTACTCTAATATTATGAGATTATGCATATATGTGCAATTTCACATTGTGGGAGTGGTCAGGGTGCCATGATTTTCAAATGTACGGCACAAAAAAATGCAGTCAGATCAGAAAGCTACCCACCAAGAAGTCCTGATACTCATTCAGAGAAGACTCTGGTTGATCCCAAATATGACTGTTAACTTCTCATGTTTCTTGAATATATTAAAGAAGAAATTACTGGTCAATCAGTGGAGGTCAGAGTAGTTCCATCAGTGTATTAACTGTCAGCAGTGCTGACAGAAAGCTAATTAAACTCATGCTGCAACTCTGGGACAAACAACCTGTCAGGAAACACTTAGTTCAATGATCACATTTGCCTTGAGTGGCACTATTACAACAGCACAGTTTTTAAGTAACTACCGCAGTGACCAGCACAGCCTCCTGAGCCTGAGATTTGAAATGTATTCAGGAGCTTTCCAAGAGATTCGATTCCAAAAATCCTGCACAGAAAGTAATAAGCAATTGAGATCCATACAGCACAGTTTGCAAAGGTACATAGACCAGGATTCTTAAAGTTTTATTAATACAGAAAAAACTATACTAATGTACCTGATCAGTGATCAATGCACTAACGAGACAGTTATTCTTAGCACACTTGACATATAGATTTAGCATGAGAAAAGAGACGTATAACCGATACCAAAACACCAAATTCAACTGAGACTGAAGATACCTATGCACCATTTGGAATCCTTGTTTGTTTGCACAGAATGGCTTGCAAGTGTATTGCGACAGGAACACCACAAACTCACCTACCACAACAAGCCAGCAAGTTTCTCTGGACTCAGATGGTATTCCTTGCTCAAAGTTGACACACATTTCTTCTCTCCCAGGCAAACTTGTATTATCAATGCTCACGCATACCTTCACATTTCTTGACTGAAGACTGACTGGTAATAAATTACTTTTAATAGTCAAAAAAGGATAAATAATTATAACATGCATGCATGCTCAGAAAAGAAGTTGGGCCTGAGATTAGAAAAAAGTTGAACCTATGGCAAGTCATCTGATTTACTGTATTATACTTGAAAAACTTAGAACATCATTAACAAAACTTAAAAAAAAAAATCTCGATTTTTCAGCGCACGTTAGTGAGATAAAGCACTAGATTTCATTTCAACTGGATTTTCCCCCTGGAAGTCACAAAACGAGAAACAGACAAAGCGCTTAAAGAATGAACTTGTGTTTTTAAAACTACGGGCTTTTGGGATTTGTTTTTTACCATTAAGTATATATACACAAAATACTGGCAATATAAAGAAGGCATCCAGATGACGTGTGTCAGAACTGTCTTCAAATTACTCCTAGAAATAAGCAGCAATGCCCATCTGCAGGAAAAAAAAAGTTCACTTCTGAATCACTTTAGAAGGCTACTTAATCCTTAAACCATAAAAAATCATAAAACCTCCAGTTATATCAATGAGTGTTAAACAAAACAAGGAACATTTGGTGAATAGGTGAATACTTAAGGGCTAAAAATCTGAAGGAAATTGAGACCAACTATTTCTATCAACGTTTTACTTTTGTGTCAAACAGACTTCTACTAATTGTCAAGAAATCGCAAGTGTCTAATTTACATCACCAAAACAATTAATCCTGGCTACACCCTTTCAAATCCTGCAAAAGTACTGAGACTGCCAACAAAACAGGGAATTTTGAGTGGGTTGTTTTGTGTGGTTAATTACTAATCTGATAACTACATTACAGATGTATCAGTATTAGCCATGACAGTTAACAGCAGTGTCTATGCTCATATTTCAGGAACTAAACGGACAGCCTACTGAACTGCCAACCTTTACTCTTGAATTGCAAAAAAATAATTACAAATGTAAACTGAAAAACAGTAAATCTAAATATATTCTAAGAAACTCTGTGTTAGCTGTTAGTCCATGTTAGCTGAGTATGAATATACTTAAGATACAGGCAACATCAACTAACTTGCAAATACAGACCATCTTCCAATTCTAGAGAAGTCTGTAATCAGAAATGAAGTCCAAGAGCATTAACCAGATAACACAATTTTCCCCTCAACAAGTGTATAGAGAGGGAAACATTCAGCAGACAACAAAATACAGACTGAGGGAAGCACTAAGTAGTTGCAAGTGTAACTTTGATATCAGCTTTGAATATTGCAGAACTTGCTGGAATTGTAAACTCCTTTCAAAATCAAGAACTTCGTTTTATTTAACAAGCGCTGTTTTGGTGGAGCAAAGTACAACCCCACTATCCAATTAAAAAAGCGGTGTAACCCAGAAAATTGCAGCAGACTAAGTCACTGGAATCATTCACTAGTTTAGTCCAATTCCGTTTTTGAGTAACTGATGAACAATTCCTGGTGCGCAGAGCACAGAGTGAGAGGACCAAAACCATACTCCCTTCAGTAAATACAACTAAGGGCAGACCAAGTTACAAATGTAAAATACAGGCAGAATCCCACAAACCCCACTGTGCAAGGATGTGTTGTAAGGCTTCCTTCCCTTCCTCCCGCAGAAATATGGTGTCCATGGACAGGCACCTCCCTCCGATTCTTCACTCCATCCTCAGAACAATGCCTATGCACACATCTATTTACAAGAACTCGCATTTCAGAGCCGAGAAGAGGATCTGTTAGGATCATGATGCACCTCGGGCATCCATAAGCTAAGCAGAAACCTTCCTTCAATCTTTTGGGATTTTTTGTGGCACAAGGCACAGAACAGGCTACCCAATTCACATTCTTTTTACCAAGCGCACCAATTTCCTTGTGGCACAGAAGAGATGAAAAAACAAACCGCCCACCAGTTAATGCAGAAAGATCAGAAAGCATGCTGTTGAGCTGTAAAAACATGCAAGAGACAATACAATACAGGAAAAAAGCCAGTGGCAAGCAAAGGCAAACAAAGGTTGGCCTAGGATTCTATGGTATGCACATACACAGCAGAGGCATCAGGAGTTACAAAAGATAGCACGGGAAGCAGAAATCGTGGGGATGATCAAGGACAACCGTACAAGTCAAAATATAGACAGGAAGAAATCTACAAGAAAATACAAGAGCACAGAGACAAGTTAGAACTTTCTCGTATTTGCATTCTGTCCATTACAATGCTTGAAACTGGAGAATTGCCCTGATTATCAGGAATGTGCTGTTCGCTTTGTGTGTGGAAACTCACCCAAATTCAGCTAAGCACTACGCTTTGGAAAACAAATAGTTTCCCACGTGGCAACTAAAGACTCCTCAGAATTTAATAACAGTGTTTCTCAAAGACTCCACCTACGCTGAGCATGTTTTCACCCAAACATCTTAAGGCCAAGATTTACATGCAACAGCAAGGAAAGATCAGCATCCCACACTCAAAACGAAGCCAAATTACAGTGTAAGAGAAGCAACCCAGTTCTAAACCATTGTCTTTCTGGCTTTATTTTAAAACAAACCCCATACATTTTGTTAAGACCACTACATAAGTCTGCAAGAATACACTCGCAAATGATGTTTTAAGGAATGCCCAGGGAAGATGGTCTTCAGGGAGAGACCATTACCACCACCAAGCCTCAGCTGAGGAACCCACTGCACTTCCAGCAGAACTGTAGGTGTGAAAGCAGCCCGCCAGCACCCCACGAAGCAGAAGCGCAGCAGCAAGCATCCTGCTGCTTAGAATCTGATGACCGACTGCTCCAACTCCCACCAATTCCCTTCTCCTGGATAGTACAGGACAGCAAAATGTGGGCCAGCAGCGGTCTGCTGAGCTGAAGCAGTACATAATTTGAGATATTCTAGAGACAAAAACAAATTTACAGCCTAATTTTGGCACCCATTACCAGGGAATATTCATCACTTTTTTCTCAGGAAATGGGCACAGGGACAATAAAGATTGCCAGCTCACGACAACCACATCAAATGCTACACAGACACAGAGACAGAGTGAAGCCCGTGTGACTTTCCAGCTAAAGAAATTTTTACACTTGCTTAACTATTTGCTTTTATTTGAGCTTCTAATATAAGACAAAATAACGCTTCCAGAGATAGGATACTAGACATGAAGCATTATTTGATTACAATAATGAGAACAGTTTATGTAAATTATGCAATCAATTTGAAATACATTTCTGAAAACTGTTTAAAATGTGTTTTACATCTCGAACAAACATATATTATTTGACTACGTATTGTTGAGTTTCATTTTGCAGTGATTCAGATGAATAGCTTCTGACATACATACAGCTTGAAAGCTCAAGACTTTAATGCATAAAATACAGAAAAAAAGCCATGAAAACATGGTTATGTTGTACCCTGCCATTCTAAAGCTGTATAGCAAGTACACTTACACAAAGAAGCTAAGATGTACTACACACATACTACATCTCTTAAAAACCTACTAGTTAAGGAAAAACAAATTTAGTGTTTCAGGTACATTCACCCTGAAGCTATGACATAAATATCTGGTACATAGTTGTCTAAGGCACAACAGATTTACACCACCTGAAGCAGGTTCTTGAGAAAACTGGATGACAAAAGAAAACATACTCTTTGAAAGACTGTAAGGTTGAATTTTATGTTTCACTGGTAAAAGGAATAAAGTTCCTTACAAGTACTGGTATCATTCTACATATAATGTCAAATGTAATTCTTTGGTAGTTCAAAACAAACCCATAAGATATTTTATACATAACTGGAGCTGCTCAACTGCAGGCGTATTTTACCATAAAATTTAAATAGCACGAAAGTCACGTAATTTTTTCTTGACAAATAAGCACCGCAGATAAGACCTTATCAGAAAAAAAAAAAAAAATTGCGTTACTGCAGGTAATTTTTCTAGACAAGGAGCTTCTCGCTATCCTGTTCTATTAAAAGTTTAAACAAGAAAAACTGAAGGAAATGAGACGAGAGAACAGGCTATAAAACGCTTAAAATGATTTTTCACGGTATTTTGGTGAACTGCAAGAGATGAACTAAAATAGGTTAACTTCACAAGCTCCGTGTGAGGACCTTCTCCTGTCTTAGCACAGCAACAGCCGCGCTCTACAATAAAGCAACGTCAAAAATGAGCAACTTCATGCAGTAACAGTGAACTATTTCCTCCCAAATGCGCACGTATCAAGCCACACGTTAGGCCGCGAGAGCTCTTTAAGGCAGTTGTTTTGCTGCCGCTTTCCAACTTTGCCCTTCGTCAAAATGGAAACACCTCATGTTAAAAAAAAGTAAACGAAACCTCGAATTCATGCACGGCGAGCGCCAGGACCCCCACCAGTATCCCCACCCGCCCGTGCCGAGAGCGCGCCCGCCGCCACCGGCTGCCCCC
>Ga0065711_1047273_pt1 | contig 12425 bp, 11 predicted proteins | sample Hoacrofraction12_FD_59098 | JGI IMG/M metagenome (GOLD analysis project Ga0065711, IMG submission 59098) | Hoatzin crop microbial communities from Cojedes, Venezuela - Epithelial fraction 12 v2 (version 2) | ecosystem: Host-associated > Birds > Digestive system > Esophagus > Crop | place... | reverse complement strand
TGATTATCTTGGTGAGGAATTCAAGGTTGGCGGATATACTGATGAATCTGACAGTGATACATTTGTGGCGGGCCTTGGATATGACAATGAAAGATATTTGCAGCTTGTAACTATCAGATACAATATGAGTCTTAACAGCTATCAGAAGTATATAGATACTACAATTGCGGAAGATGTATCTGATGAAACCGTATCTGATATTATGGAAAATTCCGGCAGTCTTGAAGGTGTAAGCATATCAGAAGAAACAATCAGAAAATATGTTGATTCTAAGTATTTTGCTCATATACTCGGATATACCGGTAAAGTATCATCTTCAGAGCTTGAAGAACTTCAAGAAGAAAATCCCGACATGGACTATGATAGTAACGATACAGTAGGTAAGTCCGGAATAGAACAGGCACTGGAGACAACTCTTCAGGGAACAAAGGGCTCCGAAACAATCTATGTAGATAAACTCGGACAAGTTCTTGAGACAACAGATTATGTTGAGTCTGTTGCGGGAAATGATGTATATCTTACGATTGATAAAGATCTTCAGGAAGCTGCTTATGATATCTTAGAGTCAAGACTTGCAGGTATTCTTGTCGGTAAAATTGTAAATACTAAAACAGTATCTACACCGTCGGATAGTTCGGATTTGCAGATTCCTATTTATGATGTATATTACAAATTGTTTGCAAACTCTGTAATTGATATACCTCATTTTGAAGAAGACGATGCACAAACTACGGAGAAAAAAGTTCTGAGCGCGTTCAATACCAAACAAGAAGAAGTTTTGACAACTTTAAGACAAGAACTTACAACGACCAAAACTCCGTATGATGAATTATCTCTTGAATATGAGAACTATGAAACATATATTACGGACGAGCTTAGAGATGATGGAATATTGACCGGCGAAGATACATCTGATGAGACATATATCACATATACAAAAGATGAAACAATATCGCTATATGAATATTTGCATTATGCAATATCCAAAGATTGGATAGATATATCTCTCCTTGATTTGGATAGTCAGTATTCTGATTCTGAGGAAGTATATAGCAGAATCGTTGACCTAGTGATTGAAGATCTTTCTGAAGATGTGACATTTAGCAAGATGATGTATAAGTATATGCTTAGTAGCGACATGATAAGCGGAACTGATTGTTGTAATCTTTTGCTTGAGCAGGAGGTAGTAACACTCAGTGATTCAGAACTTGCGCTTTGGAATGCAGGCTCGGAATCTGCATATACATTTATGATGAACAGAATAGAAAATATCGAGATTACACCGGCACAGCTAAATCTTGATCCGTGTACAGGTTCTATAGTTATAACTGACGTTAATACAGGTGATGTTTTAGCTCTTGTTTCTTATCCGGGATATGATAATAATAAGATGGCAAATGGCGTAGATGCTACATATTATGCTCAGCTTCGTTCTGATTTGTCCAATCCTTTGTATAACTACGCGACTCAGCAAAAGACGGCACCGGGTTCTACATTTAAACCTGTTTCTGCGACAGCAGGTCTTTTGGAAGGAGTTATTACAACAACATCAACGATTACTTGTACAGGTATATTTGAAAAAATATCTCCTTCAGCAAAGTGCTGGGTGTATCCAAGTTCGCATGGTGCGCTCACTGTCGCAGGCGGTATAACCAATTCTTGTAACATGTTCTTTTATGAAGTCGGATATAGACTTGGTAGTTTGAATGGAAGTTATGATTCTGATGAAGGCCTTGAACTTTTGGAAAAATATGCTGACATGTACGGACTTACTGAAACAAGTGGTATAGAAATAGAAGAAAACGAACCTACCGTTTCAACACAGGATGCTGTCCGTTCTGCAATCGGTCAGGGTACAAACTCATATACAACCGTTCAGCTTGCAAGATACGTTACAACAATTGCAAACAGCGGAACATGCTATAATTTGACACTAGTGGACAAGATTACAGACTCAAACGGAAATACTCTTGTTGATAATTCGGCAACTGTAAGAAATACCATTGATATGTCATCTGATTATTGGGATGCCATTCATGAAGGTATGAGAGGCGTTGTAGAAAAAAGAAGTGATTATTCGGATTTGACTGTAGAAGTAGCGGGCAAAACAGGTACAGCGCAGGAGAGAACAGATAGAGCCAATCACGCGCTCTTTATAAGTTATGCTCCATATGATGATCCTGAAATAGCTATTACTACAAGAGTTGCATATGGATATTCATCAACATATGCTGCAAAGATAACTCATGATGTATATGAGTATTATTATGATGAAGAATCAAGAAACGAAGTTTTGGATGGCACAGCACAGGAGCTTACAGGCGGAACAACCGCAGATTAAAAAGAGGAAAAAATGAAAAAGCAATCTATATTTACAAGATATAAATTAAAGAATTATGATTTCGCACTTGTTTTCTTTGTGTTATTCTTATCTGTTATTGGTGTCGTAGCAATCAGTTCATCTGATAATAGCCTTGTAACCAAACAGATAATGGGTATAGCACTTGGATGTGTTGTGATGATAGTGGTATCACTTATTGATTACTCGAGAATTTTGCAATTTTATTTGGCTTTTTATATTCTTGCAATAGTGCTGCTTCTGGGAGTGCTTGTATTTGGAAGCAATTCACACGGCGCTCAGAGATGGCTTGAAATTGCGGGTATCACATTTCAGCCATCTGAGTTTTCGAAGATACTCTTAATTCTTTTCTTTGCACAATATATTCAGATAAATAAAAAGAATGTTGAGACTATTAAATTTATTTTTACATCTGTTTTGTTTTTGCTTCCGCCTCTTGGACTAATCCTTCTTGAGCCGGATCTTTCGACAAGTATTATGATTTGTATTATTTTTGCATGCATATTGTTTGTCGGAGGTATTAACAGAAGATTTGTTATAGCGGTGTTGGCTGTATCCGTGCCACTTTTTGCGGTGCTTTTTTATCTGATACTTCTTCCGGATTCGCCTATTTTGCAAGGCTATCAGCAAAACAGAATTCTTGCATGGCTTCATCCTGAAGATTATGCCGATTCTATTGCATATCAGACTATGAAATCTATTATGGCAATTGGTTCCGGACAGCTCACGGGAAAAGGCTATGATACAAACGAAATCACATCAGTTCTTAATGCGGGATTTATTTCCGAGTCGCAAACGGATTTTATATTTACAGTCATAGGTGAGGAGTTTGGATTTATAGGAGGCTGTCTTGTAATAGGACTAATACTTGCTATTGGTATAAACTGTCTTATCGTGGCTCATAAAGCCAAAGATAAAGCGGGTGAAGTTATAGCAACGGGTATTGGTGCTTGGATTTGTTTTCAAGGCTTTCTTAATATAGGTGTTGCTACGGGCGCTATGCCAAATACAGGAATACCGCTTCCGCTTGTAAGTTCCGGCCTTACGTCGCTGGTCAGCGTTTATTTGGGCGTTGGATTTGTTCTTAATGTAAGTTTGCAACAAGTAAGAACGTATTAAATATTTAAAGAAAATACACAGTGCGGGGGTGAAGTGTGATATAATAAACAGAGTGAGTTTTTTAGGAGGTTTACGGGCATGAATATTGCACTTATAGCTCATGATGCGAAAAAGAAACTTATGCAAAATTTTTGCATCGCATATAGAGGAATACTTAGTAAAAATGAACTTTATGCTACAGGTACAACAGGTAGACTTATAGAGGAAGTTACCAATTTAAACGTTCATAAATATTTGGCCGGTCATTTGGGCGGAGAACAGCAGATAGGTGCTGCTATTGAACATAATGAAATTGATTTGGTTATATTCCTTAGAGATCCTCTTACTCAAAAGTCTCATGAGCCTGATATAGGCAATGTTATGCATCTTTGTGATGTGCATAATATTCCGGTAGCAACTAATTTAGCATCAGCAGAACTACTTATAAAATCACTTGATAGGGGAGATTTAGAGTGGCGTGAAATGTATAAATAAGTTTTTGGTCATATGTATTTTATGCAGCACACTTCTTTGCGGATGTGGTGCTGCTTCTTATGATTTGGCATATGATTGCGGGGAAAGTTATAAATTAAATACAGGGGATATTCTTGAAACTTTCGCAGCAGATATTTGTGTTGTTGGAGGCGACGTTGCTGTAGATACGATTTCTATGTCTGCCAATACGTGTGCCGGACTTTTTGATGTTAATCAAAAAGAAACTCTTTACGCATTGAATGTAAGTGAGCAACTCGAACCTGCTTCTTTAACTAAAATCATGACAGCACTTGTTGCTCTCAAATATGGAAGTCTTGATCAGGTTTTAACTGCAAGTGACAGCGTTAATATTACTGAGAGCGGGGCACAGCTCATAGGGCTTTCAAAAGGTGACTCAATGACGCTTTCACAAGCTCTTCATATTCTTCTTATTTATTCGGCCAATGATGTTGCTATGCTTATAGCAGAAGGCATTGGAGGAGATGTGGATACATTTGTTGATATGATGAATGAAGAAGCAAGAGAAATAGGAGCTACCAAGTGTAATTTTGAAAATCCTCATGGCCTTACCAGTGATAATCATTATGTTACAGCATATGATATGTATCTTATATTCAATGCAGCTATGCAATATGACACATTCCAAGAAATAATAAATATGGCATCTTATTCTACCTCATATACAAAGAGTGATGGAAGTAGTCAAAGTGTAGAAATAAATTCTACAAATGGTTATCTTAGAGGAGATAGAACAGCACCGACAAATGTTACTGTTATTGGCGGGAAAACCGGAACAACCAATGCAGCCGGACATTGTCTAATTCTCCTTGCCAAAGATACATCCGGTAATCCTTATATTGCTGTTGTTATGCGTGCGGAGGATTCTGATACCTTATATAATGAAATGAATGCTCTTTTGGCAACTATACCTTAAAAATGGTTGTAAATTAATAGTAGCTAAACTATAATAATAATATAGATTTAACCAAACTAAATACAAGGGAGGTTTCGCTTATGGTACAGCTTATCGTGGGTAGAAAAGGTAAAGGAAAAACAAAATGTCTTCTTGACAAAGTCAATTCTGATGTAAAAGACATTCTCGGAAACGTCGTATTTCTAGACAAGAGCACCAAACATATGTATGAACTTAATAATAAAATACGTATGATAGTTGTTCCGGAATTTATGATTGAAACTCCGGAAGAATTTACCGGTTTTATAAGTGGTATTGTATCTCAGGATCATGATCTTCAAATAGTATATCTTGACAGCTTCATAAATATAGCAAAGCTTGAAGATAAGGATATGGTTCCGACGATTGAGAAACTTGAAAAAATAAGCGAGAAATTCGGAATAGATTTTGTTCTTAGTGTATCTAAGGATGAGGATGAGCTTCCGGATGCTGTACGTTCTAAGATAGTTATTTCTTTGTAGGCGAAACATTTTAAAAAGCCGCGACATGTTGCCGCGGTTTTTTTATGCAGGGTGATAAAGACATGAAAAGACGTAAATCAAAAGTTACAAGCATTAAAAGGACAGTAGCAACAGATAAACTCAGTGTTGCCGTTTTTGCTTTTATACTTATATATATGCTTGTATCGATATTTTCATATTTGAATTCTAAACATATAGTTGGATATGAGGTTGTTCAGGGATCTCTTTCGGAAAATAATATATATAGGGCAGTGGCGCTTAGAACAGAAACTGTTGTTAATAATACGTCATCCGGGTCTGTTTATTATTTTGCAACCGAAGCAAGACATGTAGCTAAAAATGACTTGGTTTGCATAGTCGATGAAGCAGATACCGTATCGCAGAACAATACACTTGTTGGTCAAACGGATTCTGTGACTCTTGATGAGGATGATTATAGCGAAATTCAAGAAAGCGTAGTAAATTATCTGAGCACATTTGATAAAAATAATTTCAGTACGGTATATGATTTCAAGAAAAGTATATCCGGAACCGTATCAAAACTTGTTAATACAGCATATTTAGAGAATATTGCTGAGCTTAATTCATCTACTGACTCATTTTCTTATCAAAATGCACCGGCAAGCGGAACGGTTACATATTCGATTGATGGATATGAGAGTTTGACACTTTCTGATATGACAAGTGAATTGCTTGATGAAGATAATTATGAACAGACATATTTGTCATCGGGAGATCTCATAACAACAGATTCGCCTGTTTATAAACTCGCAACAGATGAAGACTGGTCTATCGTTATTCAAGTAGACAGCAGTGATACGCAACAAAAGCTTGCAGATGAGGGATATATACAAGTTAGATTTGTCAAAAACCAGGTGAAGCTTTGGGGCGAAGTTGAGACATTTACCAACTCGAATAACGAATATTTCGTAGAACTAAAGTTTACCAATTCGATGATTACTTTTGCGACAGATAGATTTTTGTCGGTTGAACTTTTAAGCGATACAACAACGGGACTTAAAATTCCAAATACGGCTATTTTTACAGATGATTTTTATCTGATTCCGAGTGAATATATAAATATAGTAAATGGTGATGAACTTGTAGTCAGCAGAAAAACAACGCTTGAGAACGGTGAATCTTCGACAGAACAAATTGAAGTAGAGGCTTATTCAAAAGTAGAAAATACAGATGATGACGGCACAGGACTTGGCACATATATCTACTATATAGATAAAGATGCTCTTCAAAGCGGAGATATCCTCATAAACAACGCAACAGATGAAGAATTCAGTGTTGGAGAAACAGGTGAACTTAAGGGCGTTTACAACATCAATAAGGGATATGCTGATTTTTGTGTTATAAATATAAAAGCATCAAATGATACATATTCAATCGTCGAATCTAATACAAAATACGGTTTGCGAGAATATGATTATATTGTTCTTGATGCAAGCAGTGTTGACAATGATGAATTTTTATACGAATAAATTAATGATTTTAATATAAGTATCATAAGCGTTATTTATAAAACTTGACATATTTGAATAAAAAATAGATAATAGACATGGAGTATGTAACTTATCTATGATGTAACAATGTTGATAATTAATATTGACCACACATGATGAGTGGAGTGAGGAGAGAAATATGGGAATATTAGATAATATCATAGGCGCACTTAATCTTGACGGCGCAGAAAAAGATGACTATTACGATACTGACGATGAAGTATATGCAGAAGAAGGCAATGTAGCATTTAAATCAAAGCCAATCGGCAAAGATGATCCTGAAATAGAAATCAGCAGAGAAAAACAAACATCTAAAAGTAAGCCTGTTGCAGCTTTTCCTAGTAAAAAGAGAGTTGCATCTGTAGAAGGAATGGAGATGGAAGTAATTAAACCTACATCTTTCGAACAGGCAAATGAGATTACAACTATTTTGCTTGCAAATAAAGCTGTAATTTTAAACGTTGAAAATCTTGATATGGCTATTGCGCAGAGAATAATTGATTTCGCATCAGGCACATGTTATGCAATAGGCGGACATTTACAGAGACTTTCCAAATATATGTTTGTTATTACACCTGCAAGCGTTTCTGTAAATGGTGATTTTGAGAATTACTCATAACCCGGAGATGCGAAGCAATAACTTATTCGTATTATATATAAAATGTACTGCTACATTTTATGACTTTTTACGTAAATATTTATAAAACAGAATGTAAAAGTAGGAGGGGCATTGCCTACCTCCTACTTTTTTTGAATTGAGAGGACAACATGCAAGATATACTAAAAGTAAACTATAACAACGAACATTGTTACGACATTTTTTTCGACACAAATTTTACGGCATTAAAAGACAAAATAAAAGAACTTGGCTTTAAAGATAGAAGAATAGCTATTGTTACAGATGAAAATGTCTCAAAACTTTATTTAAAGGATGTAGAAAAAGCAATCTCAGGCTTATCTAATAGAATCTGTTCTATAGCCATAAAACCGGGAGAAGAGTACAAAAACCTCGATACGGTAAAAGATATATATAGCTTTCTTATTTCAAAGCACTTTGACAGACATGACCTTATAATAGCTCTTGGCGGCGGTGTAGTAGGAGATATTACTGGATATGTTGCCGCAACCTACCTTAGAGGCATAGCATTTATTCAAATTCCTACGACACTTCTTGCACAGACCGATTCATCAATAGGAGGCAAGACAGGTGTAGATTTTGATGGCTACAAAAATATGGTTGGTGCATTTTATATGCCAAAACTTGTTTTTATTAATATTTCAGTATTAAAGAGCCTTGGTGGAAGGCTTTTTGCAGAAGGCATGGGCGAGATTTTAAAGCACGGACTTATAAAAAATCAAGAGTTCTATTTTTGGCTTGTTGAGAACTTCAATGAAATTATGGATTTGGACGAGCAGACAATCTTTTATATGCTCAAGACATCATGTAATATCAAGAGAGAAGTTGTCGAAAACGATCCTACGGAAAAAGGCGAACGTGCACTGCTTAATTTCGGACATACCATAGGACATGCTATCGAAAAGTCCAGAAATTTCGAACTTTTGCACGGCGAATGCGTAGCACTTGGATGTATTGCAGCTGCATATATCTCCATGAAAAAAGGCCTTATAGATACCGGAACATGTTATGAAATCCGTGATATGTTTGTTCCATTTGGACTTCCAATAAGCGTTGAAAATGTTGACGCAGATGAAATCGTAAAGATTGTAAAAAGCGATAAAAAAATGGACAATGGCAAAATAAATTTTATTTTGCTACACGATATAGGAGATGCTTTTATAGATAATAGTGTTACAGATGAGGAGATAAAGGAAGCAGTAAAAGAAATTTTATATTTTGAGAATGGGGATTGATAATGAATAGACTTACCAAAAAAAAGAAAATAATGATTTTGATAGATTTAATTATCTTGGCTGTGCTTGTTGTACTTGATCAATTTACAAAGCTTTTGGCTGTTAATAATTTAAAAGATGCGTCTGCGGTAGCTATCATAAGAAATGTGTTGGAATTACAATATCTTGAAAATAATGGTGCTGCATTCGGAATGTTACAAAATCAAAAAGCTTTTTTTGTACTTATCGCTGTTCTTATTTTAATAGTTATATGCTACGTTATTTTCTTGCTACCCGATGATAAAAAATATAATTATTTGGATTTTCTTCTTGTTATGGTTGCATCGGGTGCAATCGGAAATATGATAGATAGATTCAGAACGGGATATGTGGTTGATTTCATATATTTCAAGCTAATCAATTTCCCTATATTCAATGTAGCGGATATTTATGTAACGGTTTCAACTATACTTCTTATAATACTATTTTTGTTTTACTATAAAGAAGACGATTTTGCCTTCTTGAGTTTTAAACAGCAAAGAAAATACAGACAGCCAAAATAAGGAATAAATTTATGCAATCTGATTATGAACAAACTTTATCATTCAAAATATCGGCAGATGATGATGGAAACAGACTCGACAAGATGCTTGTTTCTTTGGATAGTGGTCATTCCAGATCATATCTGAAAAAACTTATAGAAGACGGCAAGGTACTTGTAAATGGCGTAGTTGCCAAAAAAGGCTCTATGACAGTTCATAAAGATGATGAAATAGTTCTTGAGGTTCCGCCTGCAACCGAGCTTTCTATAGAAGCTGAGAATATTGAGCTTGATATTCTCTATGAAGATAGTGATGTTCTTGTTGTAAATAAGCCCAAAGGCATGGTCGTGCATCCTGCGGCAGGTCATTACAGTGGAACACTGGTTAATGCTATTATGTATCATTGCAAGGACAATTTATCAGGGATAAATGGTGTTTTGCGTCCGGGGATTGTTCATAGAATAGATAAAGATACAACCGGTTCTATAATAATATGCAAAAATGATATGGCACACAGATCTATTGCAGCTCAGCTCAAAGAACATTCCATAAATCGAATTTATCATGCGATATGCTATGGAATAATAGAGGAAGACGAGCTTACAATAGAAGGTCCGATAGGCCGACATGAGACAGATAGAAAGAAGATGAGTATTAATTATAAAAACGGAAAAGAGGCCATAACACACGTGAAAGTCTTAAAACGTTTTTATAATCAAAAAATGACATATATTGCATGCAAACTAGAGACAGGCAGAACGCATCAAATAAGAGTGCACATGGCATCTAAAAATCACCCGCTTCTTGGAGATGAAGTATATGCGCAGGGTCGAAAGTCCAAGTATAAACTTGAAGGACAGTGCCTTCACGCTATGGTACTTGGTTTTGTCCATCCAAGAACAGGAGAGTATATCGAAACAGTAGCGCCGCTTCCGGACTATTTTAAACATCTTCTTGATATTCTTGATTAAGCTTTGACTATATGACTTATATTTTTTATATTTTGTCACTATAATTTACAAGCTTTATTCGCTGGAAAAAAACTATAAATTCGACTATAATGTAATTAAGTTGGAACATAGGAGGAATGGGCGATGAATACAATAATTACGATTGGTAGAGAATTTGGATCCGGTGGTAGACTTATTGGCGAGAAACTTGCACAAAGACTGGGAGTAAAATGTTACGATAAAGAACTTATCGCAAAGGCAGCAAAAGACAGTGGTTTTTGTCAGGAAATGATTGAATCACATGATGAAAGACCAACTAATTCTTTTATGTATAATTTGGTTATGGATACATATTCATTTGGCTATAATTCATCCAGCTTTGTAGATATGCCTATAAGCCATAAGGTTTTTTTGGCGCAGTTTGATGCTATCAAATCAATTGCCAAAGAAGGTCCATGTGTAATCATTGGAAGATGTGCTGATTACGCGCTTTCTGAGATGCCAAATGTTGTAAACATCTTTATAACAGGCGAAGAAAATGATAAGATTAAGCGCATTAAAGAAAGATTTGATGATATCAAGACCGACGAACAAGCAAGAAATATGATGAATAAGAAGGATAAGCAAAGAAGAAGTTACTATAATTATTATAGCTCAAAAAAATGGGGAAGCTGTGATAGTTACGATCTTGTTGTTAATTCAACAAAACTTGGAATAGACGGTACTACTGAACTAATCGCTAGTTTCGTTGAGGATTTTGAAAAATATACCAAGCATTAATCTTTGGATAAAATAGGAGCAACCAATGTATAAAAAATATATTGGTTGCCCTTATTGTATACATTTTGAGAATTTCAAGTGCAAAATCATGTGCATGCAAAAAGCCCTAAGAGGGCATAAAAAATATGCAGTTTTAACTATTCGCTAAACGACAGTTTAACGAAGTGTTGGATAAATGGAGGAGGCAATGGCTTCAAATTTAATTCCTGATAATGACAGATATTATGTTGAAAAAGACAAAGAAACAATCGCAAAACTCCGTGAAGTTCTTGCTACGCTTCCGGCTTTTTGTAAAAATTATTTTAGATCGATTGCTGAAAGTACGTCAACAAGAACAAGACTTGGTTATGCATACGACCTCAGAACTTTTTTTGAATTCCTGCATGAAAATAACCCTATTCTTGCAAAAATAAATATTGAGGACTTTGAGCTTGATGTTTTAGACAAGGTTGACCGAACAGACATCGATGAATATATGGAATATGTTTCCTTGTATGATAAAGATGGTAAAGAATTCACCAATAAAGAAAACGCCAAGAAACGTAAAATTTCAGCGCTTAGATCCATGTATAACTATTTTTTTAAAATGGATCTGATAAAAACAAATGCTCCATCAAAGGTAAATGCTCCAAAAATCCATGACAAAGCTATTATAAGGCTTGAACCTGATGAAGTCGCCAAGATGATTGATGCTGTCGAAGACGGTGAAAAACTAACTAAAGGGCAAAAACGTTTCCATTCAAAGACTGTAATCAGAGACACCGCAATCATTACTCTTCTACTTGGTACCGGAATCCGTGTATCCGAGTGCGTTGGCCTTGATATCGATGATGTGAATTTTGAAAATAATGGTATAAAAGTTCACAGAAAAGGCGGAAATGAAACGATTGTATATTTTGGTGATGAAGTAGAAAATGCCTTAAAGAATTATCTTGATCAAAGAAACAATATTGTTGCGCTTGATGGGCATGAAAATGCACTGTTTTTGTCTCTTCAAAATAGGCGAATAACAGTCAGAGCCGTTGAAAATTTAGTAAAGAAATATGCTCAGAATGTTACAACATTAAAGAAAATAACACCTCATAAACTTAGAAGTACATTCGGTACTAATCTATACAATGAAACAGGTGATATATATCTTGTAGCAGACGTACTTGGACACAAAGATGTAAATACAACCAGAAGGCATTATGCTGCGCAAAGCGATGCCAACAGACGAATGGCTGCACGAATGATTCATCTTCGCGACGATGGCACAGATTTATAAAATTATACATTTTGAGAATACGAACTGCTCCATGCTTCGCATTCCCGCAGTTCTGCGAATATTCGTAAATCGCCATGCTCATACTTCGCATGTCTTTTTTACTCATATTCGCTTCAATTTCAAATACGAAATCATGCT
>Ga0065711_1011971_pt1 | contig 12425 bp, 15 predicted proteins | sample Hoacrofraction12_FD_59098 | JGI IMG/M metagenome (GOLD analysis project Ga0065711, IMG submission 59098) | Hoatzin crop microbial communities from Cojedes, Venezuela - Epithelial fraction 12 v2 (version 2) | ecosystem: Host-associated > Birds > Digestive system > Esophagus > Crop | place... | reverse complement strand
ATAAACGCCATTTGCCGTCCACCACATTGGTGTCTGCGAGCTGATGGCCCGAGCGGCCTGGGGTTGGTCGCCGTGCCGTTCCTGAACCAGGTCGCCACGCCAACAAAGGCAACACGTAGCGGTCTTCTGCACCACCCCGTGGCTTGACGTTGCTGCCTTTGCGGTGGTGTGGGAGGTGGTGGTGGTCTAGAGATAGAGAACGAGAGTGAATGAGAAATGAGAGAGAGAGAGAGAGGGGGAGAGAGAAAGAGATAGAGAGAGAGAGATAGAGAGAGAGAGAAATAGGAGTAGAAACCAGGATGGAGGGGATGGGTGACAAGGCAGGGGAAGGAGGAACCAAAAAAGGGGTCTGGCACAGAAATGCACAGTCGTAGGCAGGTTGAAACATTACACAACGTAAACACTGTCTCTTTTAACAGTGCTAAGTTTAACAATGTCTTATTGAACAAAAGTTTGAGGAATCAGGTAAGTATGAGGTAGTCTTTTCATGATAACAAACATAGAAAATCAGGGTGGGTGCGACATGGATATAGGTATGCAGTTCTTCCCTTTGACGGTCTGTGAATTCTATAGGGTCTAAATGATGGGTACAGTGGTCGGTTTTGGTTGACGAATGACATGGATCTGTCTTACGCCGTCAGGTGACGTGATGGGTATGAATTACATATTGGATACCACTTGTCGGATTAACTGAACAAAACAGTGAATAATACATGGTAAAAACATTAAAGCAGCAACCGCGCATAACAGAAATAGTAGTAATCGTTTTACCCATCGTGTCCCTGGCAACCAGGACCACAAATCACCAGTCCAGCCATTCCATGTTTGTACTGGAACGTGAGCGATTGTCCTAATACCTTTGGTCAACTGGAGGACCACTTCGCCCACGTCGTCGATCTCCAAGCAACAGTTAGAAATATTTAGTTTCCACACACCCCCCCCCTTCAGCTAACAGGTAATCCAGGACCATGCGATGTTGAAGGACTGCCGTGCTCATCTGTTGAGACTGTCGAATTAAAAGGTCTAAGGCATCTGCAGTTTTATTAGTGATGGTTTCTAGAACCGCTTGCAATTGAATTATCCGATTTAAATTATAAATTGGTTCCCTTGCCCCCGATATTGGTTCATTGGCGTTCCAGGTGGTGGGTCTGTAATGCTGAATTATTCTCTCAGGAGGCCACTCATCGCTTGCCCATTTTTGCGTTCCACCCAGGTTAACCTGAATAGATTGCGTTTTCCGGGCAATCCTTCTACCCCCCAGATCACCATACAGTCTTATCCCCAAACGAGGTCCGCCCGTCTCTGGGAGGAGGAAAAACATGGGCCTGATAATCCCTACGTAACAAGTCCCTGCCCATTCTGCCGGTAAACGTTTGTAGGCAGTGTGTCCGCAGATCCAGTAATGACCCCTTTTTGCCTTAGTGCCATAAGCAAATGGTCCAGCTGTCTCCCTTGGAAATGGAAAATGAGTTGTGTCCTTGTCACCGAAAGGGCTAGAAAACTCAGTGGGGCTGTCATTTATGCGGCCAGTGCAGCACCGGGCGCCAGAATTGTTTTTCCACTCACACACTTGACTATAGGTGTAATAATTGGGCCATTGGAGGAAGAATGTTTCATTTTTGCTTGACCAGTATCCTTTAAATCCCCGATTGCGCCCGGCTTCGTCAAGCCACATCCATATGCGGACACCTCTATCTTTATCAACTAACTTACGGATTAGTGTCTATTTGCACTTGCTTTCCCCAACATGGATCCCTCCCTCCTGAACACTGTTTAAACTATATTGCCTGACAGACAGAAATGGAATTGGCCATGTNCCACTATTGTCCGAAGTGTCATTCGTGGACTCACTGTAGATGCTCACAATCTGGGCTGGGGTGAGGGGTGTAGACGTCCATGGCCAGCTCGATAACCCCAGGGGTTCACCGCAGACCCAACAATGACTCAGATTAAAAGTCTGACTTACAGCTTTGGCTAAGCACACAAACTCCTTGTCCTTAAAGGGATCATAGGGATCAGTGGGAGGTGGAGGAATTGGTTTTCCGTTGCTTCCATAGATAAAACCCCAAACTAGTATGACCAAAAATAACATGTGCATTCTGATTAAGTTGCAATCTGTGCCCGTTTTATTTCCTCCAGAAGGGTGTATCCCAGTCAGTTGTTGCTTCCTGGAAAACAAGAACAGAAACAAACTCGCTCCTCAGGTCAGGAGGAAGGAATAATCCACTTAGTGTGAATTTTATGGACCTTCCCACAAGCGTCTCTCGCCTTCCAAATATATTTGTTCCCCGGGGTGTCCAATACCAACGGTCCTGCTCCCACAGTGGGGAGTTCAACCGGGACAAATTGCCCCAGGGAAATGGGATGGGTTGTTAGAGTGACCAGGGCCATGGGAGGTGAGCATAATTGTTCGGGCCTGGGGGCAAAACGCTGTAATCTTTGGGAATCCATTTGTTCCCCAGCAGCTATTGACACTGGTCACTGCATCCCCCACCCACTCGGCCCATCCTGGTTTGTGTGGTTTCAGAAATCGCTTTAGTAAACCATTTGTTCTTTCCACGATTCCATTTGCTTGCAGGTAGTATGGTGTGTGGAACACCCATGAAATTCCCTCTTGGTCTGCCCATTCTTGAACTATTGTAGCTGTGAAGAGTGAACCATTGTCCAATTGAATCGATTGTGGTTTAGGGAAGGTCCCAAACCATTCTTTCAGGGCCTTCACACTATTCTCCCATGTTGCCTTGGCACATGCTTTGGCCTGTACTAGTCCAGACACTATTTCAACACCCACCAATATGTAACATTTTCCCTCTGATTCTCGAAACGGACCAATGTAATCAACCTGCCAGGCCTCCCACAAACCTTTTCCTTCTCTTAAGTGCAGGGGGTCATTTTCCAGGGGGTGTCTGTCCAAACGGACATGACACTGTTCACAAGAGGATATGCATGTTTTGCATTCCTCCCTGGTAACTGGCCACCCTCGAGCTTGCGCCTCACAAAATAAATTATTTATCCCTGAATGTTTCCGTTTTATATGCAGCCATTCTAGTAAATGTTCCAAATTTTCTGTTATTTGGGTGCTCTGCAGAGGAGCTAGTCGAGCTAGTTCGTCCACTTCAGCATTCCATCGGTTCACTGGGGTGTCACTTTGTTGGTAGGATGCAACCCATGCCACTGCAAACTTCCCACATTTAGCAACTGCAAGAATGTCTTGCCATTTTTCCTTCTGCCATGTCGGTATCCTATGAACCTCCCATTCATTTTGTTCCCAGAAAGGTATCCACTCTGTGCAGCCTTTAAGTACCGCGTAGGAGTCAGTATGAATATGTACAGGGGAAGCAGCTTGGGCCTCATGCTGCAACACACTCCACACTATGGTTAGCTCTCCCACCTGCGCGCTGCCCTCCCCTTCAGTGCTGATCTGTTCCTTAGTCCCGACCTGAAGTGCCACAGCTTGATACTTCCAAATCTTTCCTTCTTGCTTCGACAAAGCATCTGTAAACCACATGTTCTCTAACTGTTCAGAAAACGGGGGAGCTATTTGTATCACAGGAGCAAGCTGCGGCGCATCCTTATCTAGGTCTGCCTCATCCTGTATATTCAACGCTTTAGTAGCTCCTTCAGATACAGAAAAAATCTCACAATAATGCTCTAATTGTGCATACCATTTCTGTACGGAGGCTCTTTGGGCCACCTCGTCAGGGGGTGGGGTTCCCGTTACAAATGCTTTGGTCACTTTAAATGGGTCCCGAAGGATTATGGGCTGCTGTCGGATGGTTTGTTCGGCCTCTCTCAAAGCTAGACTAACTACAAATAGGCCCTTTTACCAAGTCACTTACCTTTTCTCGGCATCTTTGAAACTACGTGAATAGAACCCGATGGGCCGAATAGGTCTCTCTGGTCCCTTCTGCCACAAATGAATTGAGAGCCCAGTTCGGGCAAACCCCCATTCCATTGGGACTGGGCCCGTCGGATGGATAGGTCCCAGGACTTGGTAGGCATTTGCCTCAAACACCAACAGTCGTAATGCCTCATCGTGGACCTGGGTCCACTCCCATTGGGCTTTTTTCTGCAGTAAATCATACAAAAGTCTAGCAATAATCAAAAAATCAGGGATATGTTTCCTCCAGAACACGAGTAGTCCTAATGCATGTTGTAGATCTTTCTTTGATTCTGGCATTTTAATTAGGTCGAGGGAGGACAGAATATCAGGGGGGATACAAGTCATTCCCCCCTCCATCAGATTCCCAAAAATTTCACTTCACTAGAAGGGGCTTGTATCTTTTCGGGCGGAATCGTCAACCCTATACGTTCTAAATGGGTAATAATGTCCTGCTGCGCCTCCTTAACTTTCTCTATCTGACTTCCTTCCACATGCACATCATCTATATACTGATAAATCTTCACCCCCGCTTGTATGGGGATCGCTTCTAATTCCTGCGCTAGGGCATGGTGAGCTAATGGGGGGGAGTGCTTATACCCCTGGGGAAGCCGCGTGAAAGTGTACTGCTGTCCTTCCCAGGTGAAAGCAAAACGGCTCTGATCTGCAGGTTGAAAGTGTACCATAAAGAACATATCCTTAACATCAGTAGTTGCCAGAATTGGGTACGTGTGTTCCTGAATGGTGTTAATGAGCTCCCACTGGCCAGGCAGGGGAGTTGTAAGGCGAGTGGGTGGGAACTACCACCCCTTGTTCCCGCAGCTCTGTCAGCACAGGGGCTGTGCCTTCCCCGGCTCCCAGTGGCAGTGGGTAGGGTTTCACATTCGTTAATTTAGAAGGGGGGAGGGCAGGCGCCGCTTGTAGTGGTAGCACCTCCACACCGGGGGTTTTGGCCAACTGTCTAATTTGGGGGACACTGAAGGATCACGAATTTCCCCAGGTATCACACCACTGTTTACCCTTCAAAACATCCTAAAGGATTCATTTGGAAAGGTCCCACAGTTACCATGATGTCCACAGGTTCTCCCTGCCCCGGTAGCCATAATGTCACCGGAGTCATGGGCACTGTCTGGGTTTTACCCAAGGCATTTAAAACTATCAGGCATTTGGGTGGGACTGAAATTTCACACCATTCCACCTCGACCCAGCTTAGCGCAGTAATTTGTGCTCCAGTGTCAACCAAAAAGGTTACTGGTCTCCTCCTTGGCCCTACCACCACCATAATCAATAAATCCCCTTTGTTATTGCAGGTGAGCTGTCTTACAAACATCCACCCCCCACCTCCCCCCTCACCCTGGGGGGGTGGAGAATTTAGTTTCCCACCATCTTCTTCTCCCTCTTTCATTCCCCCTCCAGATTCACCTAGGGTGGGGCACTAGGACCTGGTCCTAAAGTGATTTCTCACCCTGACCACCTCTGCACAAGCCGTTCTAGGTTCTTCTCAGGAGTCCATCCATTAGGTCCTGGGGAATGCCCTTCTGAAGCCCTAACTGATGGAGCCCCTGCCGATTCAGGGGCTTTTCTTTCCTGGCCAGATCCTGGCTTCTCCTCGAGGAAAATGTCGATCCACTCCCTTGTTCTGCGGCTCTCACGGCTCTGGTTTCAACCCTTGGATATGGCCAGTGAACAGGTCCGTATTTCCTCCCATAGCTAATCAGCTCTTGGGCTATCTGACCCCATGTCCACACTTCCCTCCCTGGCTGCCGACGGTCGGGGTCACTCCCCCCCTCCAGGGCAGCCGTGGCTCTCTCCTCACTGGGGTGTTTTGAATTCTCCCCTGCAGCTGGATCCCTATGGGTTTCAGGGAACCGGGAAGCCCCCGTATCAAGACAGTCATTCTTTTGGGGTCTGCGAGCAGCAGCATTGGGGAGCTCAGATTAGGTTTAAGTTCCCAGTCATACACCATCTGCAAGCAAGCAGCTTTCTGCAGATTTTCCAAGAATTGATCTGTTGTGCCCGTTATGCCCAGGGGATCCTCCCTCTCCAGCGTGTTCAACCCCCCCGCCCAGCACGCGGCCCTCTGAGTTCGCAAACATGAGGCTCAGCAATGGTTAAAAACACGCCTGGCCCCCAGTACCCTTCCGCTTCCCTTTCCGACAACAAGATCCCGTCCCTCCCCCACAGGGACACCCTCCATACACATTCAGTCTCCGATTCTCTCTCTGTCCTCGCAAAATCTTTTCGTAGCTTGGGAATTAAGTTGCCATGAAAGGGATTTCTTTAGTCATAACCTGGGGGTGATTGTCACTGTCGTATTCATATCCATATTCCGCTTTAACTGATGGATACATGAGGGGGGCTTCCTACCGTCTCTTTTGCTCCCTTCAGGTTCCCGTGGGGATAGATCAATCGTATCCCTTTCTCTGCCAGTGCTGCTTCTGTTTCTGGCAAGGAGTCTGCCTCCCTCAGAAGCTGATTCCTGAACTCCTCCTTCAATATTACATTTTGACGCCTTTCCTCCGCCAGCAGCTGTTTGTCATCATAGAATCATCCCACAACTGCTGGCACAGCGTGGGGCACAAAGACCACCAATCATCTGAACCCCTTCAGACATGTACTGTTGGACTGGATATCATGCCTTCTACTGCAAATACTGATTCCATTGACATTGCCTAGAGGGGCTACCACAGATGCAGATTGCTCCCCTGCAGATGTTTGTATTTACACAGATTAATGTGGTTGCTCTTGTTGTAGATACTGATACTCTTAGGGAAATCACACAAACACTTGAAGGATTATTGGATTACCATATTAGTGGCCCTTCAGTGAACAGATTCCTCTTTGCCATTGTCTCACTGTCATTGTGCAGGGTATGGTGCGAAAGGTACTGAGCAGAGGATGATAATCACTTCTTCTGGCTGGGCTCCTGCTCATACAACCCAGGATGCTGTCCGCTGCCTTAGCTGCTGGCTCATGTTTTGCCTAATGAAAGTCAAGGACCACCAGAGCCATTTCCACAGAGATGCTGCCCAGCCACACAGCTCCTGGCCTCTGTCATTGCAGCCTGTAATTCCTCTGCTCAGTCCTCGGGTCTCTGTAGAAGATGTCTGCAGGAGTTGCTTTCTGATTTCTCCAGTTGTGATGAAATTTCAAAATGTATCAGACTAGCCCTGTTATGACATTGGCCTGGTCTCTCAACATCCTTGGATTCATCCCATGTGGTCCAATGCACTATTAAGGGTTGACCTTATCTAAGTAAATCCCTGACTTGATCTCCGTCCGCTGCTGGGTTTCGCCTAGGGTTCTTTTAGGCACACAGAACTGTGAGACCTTGCTGGTGAAGACTGAGGCAAAGAGCACACAGACTACCTCAGACATACCTACCTCTGCTCTTCCTGAATTCAGCAGTGGCCACAGAGTGTCTTTGTTTCTTCTTTAACTGTGCTAAAAGAGTAACAGCTCATTGTTGTGGCCTTGAACTCCCTTGCAAGTGTGACATCTGGGGGAGCTCTGGCCTTTCTAAAACCAATAGCAATTCTCAATTCCTTCTTTGTTTCCATCCTTGCATCCACCTCTTCTATGCTTCTTTTTCTCCATGGAGCTTCTCCTTGAGTTTCCTGTTTCCCCAAGCTCTTCTCCTCGTACTTGTGCTTGTTTTCCTGACTATTGACATGCAGTCTCCTGCTTGAAAGACACCATCCTTGACGACCGGCTGTACTGAGCTGTGCTGCCCTTGCAGTCGCAAGACTGGGCCAGACTTTGCTACTTTGAGGCATAGCATCTGCATTCTTCTGCTCTCTTTCTCCTTGGGAGATCAGACTCCACTATTTCATGGTTATGACAGCCAATGTTGACAATGTTTTTCACATACTTGAACCAGCTTTTCCTTCTTTGTGAGCAGCAGATGAATATGAGCATCACCATTGCTGATCAGTCTGACAGGTGAGCTACAAAGATTGGTGTCCCAAGCTGTGTCTTGACCAAGACCCTCCAGAAACCTCCAGGACTACTTGCATGTTGTTGTTGGGTGCTTCGGCAGGGGGGCTGAACTAGATGACCCACAGAGGTCTCTTCCAACCCTTAACATTCTGTGATTCTGTGTGTTTCTGTGGTCCCCTTCCAGGGAGTGCCAAGTTAATGAAAGTCAGCAAAGGGACTTTAACTGGTCCTTTGTCTCCCACCGCAGTGTCACCCTTATCAGTCTCTCTTCTGACCCCTCTATAGGATGAATAAGCTGAGTGAGTCTTAAGATAGAGGATCTTAACACATCTGAGCAGCTCCATCACATTGAGGATACCTCTCTCCTGAGCTTTCCAGCCTATCTCTACTTCCCAACTTGTATCCACCCCTCACAGCACCCCACTCATGTCAGCTGTCCCAACATGCTTCAGCTGTTCTTCCCTCCAAGTGCAACAAAGAGATGGCCTGCAGGGCTGCAGCTCCTCCTCTCCGTGTCTGAGGCTGAGGCCATTGGTACATGTCTGGGCTGCAGCCCCTCAGCTGTGGCCCATCTGGGCTGAGAGCAGACTTGCAAAGAGAAACCTGCTACCAAATGCCCAAGGCCTTGTGTGTGCAAAGGCTTTGCTTCAGAGCAGAGATGTGCTGGAGGGGATGGCAGGTGGGAATGTAAAGGAGAAATGAGGTGCCCACCAAGAGAGCAACCCTTGCTTTCCGCAAGGCCAAGTGAGGGGTTTGCTTTCTGCTGTTTCTCTGCAGCCCTGAGGGCCTGTGGGGGAGGTGAAGCTGATCTCAGAAGGCAGAGATGATGTTGAAAATGTCCTTGGGTGTGGGATTACTCCAGGCACACCATGAAAATCATAGAATCATAGGTTGGAAAAGACCTCTAAGATCAAGTCCAACCATCAACCTAACACCACCATGCCTACTAAACCATGCCCTGAAGATCAATATCTACAGGTTTTTTGTATACCTCCAGGGATATGGTGACTCAACCACTTCCCTGGGCAGCCTGTTCCAGTGCCTGACCACTCTTTCAGTGAAGAAACTTTTCCTAATATCTAATCTAAACCTCCCCTGATGCAACCTCAGGCCATTGCCTCTCGTCCTGTCGCTAGGTACTTGGGAGAAGAGACCAACACCCACCTCACTACACCCTCCTTTCAGGTAGCTGCAGAGAGCAATGAGGTCCCCCCTCAGCCTCCTCTTCTCCAGACTAAACAGCCCCAGTTCCCTCAGCTGCTCCTCGTAAGACTTATTCTCTAGACACCTCACCAGCCTCATTGCCCTTCTCTGGACACGTTCCAACAACTCAAGGTCTTTTTTGTAGTGATGGGCCCAAAATTGAACACAGTACTCGAGGTGCGGCCTCACCAGTGCCGAGTACAGGGGCACGATCACCTCCCTAGTGCTGCTGGCCACAGCATTCCTGATCCAAGCCAGGATGCCGTTGGCTGCCTTGGCCACCTGGACACACTGCTGGCTCATATTCATGCAGCTGTCAACCAGCACTCCCAGGACCTTTACTGATGGGCAGCTTTCCAGCCACTCCTCCCCAGGACTGTAGCATTGCATGGGGTTGTTGTGACCCAGGTGAAGGACCCGGCATTTGGACTTGTTGAAACTCATACAGCTGGCCTCCACCCATTGACCCAGTCTGTCCACTTCCCTTTGCAGAGCCTTCCTACCTTCAAGCAGATCAACATTCCCACCCAGTTCGGTGTCATCTGCAAATTTACTGAGAGAGCACTCCCCCTCATCCAGACCATTGATAAAGATGTTAAACAAGACCAGACCCAAAACTGAGGCCTTGGGGACGCCACTTGTGACTGACCACCAGCTGGATTTAGCACCATTCACCACCACTCTCTGCGCTCGGCCATTCAACCAGTTCTTTATCCAGCAAAGAGTACACCCATCGTAACCATGGGCAGCTAGTTTCTCCAGGAGGATGCTGTGTGGAACAGTGTCAAAGATCTTACTAAAGTCCAGGTAGACGACAGCCACAGCCTTTCCCTCGTCCACTAGGAGGTCCACCCAGTCATAGAAGGAGATCAGGTTCATCAAGCAGAACCTGCCTTTCACGAACCCATGTTGGCTGGACCTGATGCCCTGGTTGTCACTCACATGCCCAGAGAGCACACTCGGGATGAATCACTCCATTATCTTGCCCAACACGGAGGTCAGGCTGAAAGGGCTGTAGTTCCCGGGATCCTCCTTCTGGCCCTTCTTGTAGATGGAAGTTACACCGATAATCCTCCAGTCATCTGGGACCTCCCCTGTTCGCCAGGACATCATCATCACCCAGATCCATGATTGTACCTTCGAGGGGATGGTTAAACGATGGGTGAGAGAAGATCCAGCAGAGTTTGAGAGGGAATGTTCTCAAGTGGAGACCCTGCTGTGATGTGCTTGGTATTCACGCTCAAATCTGCATCTGGGTAGAGAAGGGACAGGCCTTACACCACTGCAGCAGTGGTGTTCAGTCACTGGCCATCAGGCACCAAATCTGTGTGAGATGCCCTGGGTGGTGCCTGTCACACAAACAGTCTGAGTGGGATGGGGTTCCTGTATAGGACCTGTGCTGTCCATGCCAGGTGCATGCAGCTGTCCTGGAGAGCTCTGGCATTTCACATAACACTACAGGCCTGTGTTTGCAAATGAAATGAAGATTCATCTGTCCTGAATGAGGTTAGGCAATGAAGGGATGCACATGAGACAAATCCCATCATACTGCTCAGGCCATGTAGAAAATACAGCGCATGGAGAACAGAGACACTTATCTCTCCCTGTGCCATAGGACTACATGTCATCATCTGATTACATCCTTAGGAAGACTTGAACATAAGGAATAGTTACAGGTTCAGTTGTCTTAAATGTGGACACCTTCTGTCTTCTATGTTGGCCAAGGCATTTCCCACCAGCCTCCAGGAAGGTGTCCTCAGATGCTGCCTTGTCTCTATGAACTGCTCCATTAGAGCTTGCAGTTACCAGAATGCATCTTGATCACCTCTGAAACTAAACCTGTCACAAGGTGTCTGTGTCTGAACATCTTCCTTCTGCCCTCCACCTCCAAGAATTACCAAGGGAACTGAGAAAAGGAGCTGCCATGTAGGAGCCGAACAGGTGCACATGTGAACTGAGACAAAAGCAATCCCACTTCCTGTGGGTTTTCTGGTGAGCAGGAGACAGATCTGAGACCTCTTCTAGAACTTCAAACCAAGGATGAGATAGCTTGAATGACTATGCTGAATCCCTTCCTTCAGCAGGGCTGAAGGAGATCCCTCCCTGTCACTTTCTGGTTGTCCTGTGTAATGATGAGACAAGGAAAGAAGATTTTTGTTTCTGACTCTTTCTCTGAGAGTAGAAATGCCACTGTTGAAACTAAGTGTCTCTCCCCAGCTGAGGGAGACAACATCAGTGATTGCTTAAGCCTGTTTCACAGCAAGTTGTCCTGGAGACCAAAGGACACCTCGAGGGAATCTAGAGAGGGTTAAGAAAGTGGTGCCTTGGGCTGGTCCTGTGCTGCTGAGCTGCGCTGGGCTCCTGGGATGGAGGGAGCTCAAGGCAAGTGGGCAGCACTGCAGAGAGACAGCTGTGCCCAGGAGCATCTCCTCTGCAAAGCCCAGCAGGGCTGAGGGCACTGCCTGCAGGCAGCGAGGGGAGAGGAGCGAGGCAGAGAGAGGTTAAAGGCAGTGTGGGGTGGGAGGATGCTAAGGTGAGAGAAATGTTTTCAGCCTTTGACATGGTAAGTCTCTGCATGAAGGGCAATGTGTCTGCACTTTGTAGAAAGATGTCCTCAAGCTGGCACAACTCCCCGCCTATGGGATGCACCATGAGGAATATCACAGTTTCTCTTTTGTAGAAGGTGAGGACGTGCTGCAAAGCAGGGACTGCCTGCTGCACCCTCAGAGGGACAGGCCATGACAGCTGCCTTCTCCCAGGGACGGCTGCAGAGTTGGGAAGGTGGATGTGCAGCCCGGGCTGCCCCAAGCTGTCCTTCCGAGCAGGGTCTGTGCACCCCAGGGGCAGTGTGCTGGGGCAGGGACTCTGCTGCTTGACAGGGACAGCACTCTGCCTGGCCAAGGAGCTCACCACAACGTTACAGGGAGAAGATGTGGGTGGAAGGAGCAACCCTTGGCAGGACAGGGTGCTTCTGCTGCATAGCTCAGGGCAGCTCACAGGTCCAGATCACCCCCACGGCATTTCCAAGGGAATTATTCAAGATGGAGCTTTATGAAAGGGAAGCCGACTGTCTGCTGAGGTTTCTCCTCCTTGTTTGTTGCATGGGAAGTGGGAGTTTTCCAAGGGGACTTTTTATATGGAAAGTTGAGGGAGGGATGACTGGAGAGATAAAAACCTTTCCCAAGACTTTCACTTTCCAGCTGTGGGGACTACAGACAGCACCAGCATCCCCTGGCCGGTTTCATCAGAGTTTGTGTGAGCTGCACTTCAGTCCCTGCACACACGGAGAGGCAGCAGGGCAGAGCTGGGCACACAGGGGCTGGGCTGGGGTCTGTGAGCACTGGCAGGGAGGAGATGTGGGGCCAGAGCAAGAGCTCCTGGCAGGGACAGCTCCAGGCAGTCG
>Ga0065711_1047272_pt1 | contig 12426 bp, 11 predicted proteins | sample Hoacrofraction12_FD_59098 | JGI IMG/M metagenome (GOLD analysis project Ga0065711, IMG submission 59098) | Hoatzin crop microbial communities from Cojedes, Venezuela - Epithelial fraction 12 v2 (version 2) | ecosystem: Host-associated > Birds > Digestive system > Esophagus > Crop | place... | reverse complement strand
GAAGAACTTCTTCCCTCGGAGGGTGACGGAGCCCTGGCCCAGGCTGCCCAGGGAGGCTGTGGAGTCTCCTTCTCTGGAGATATTCCAGCCTCGCCTGGCCGCGGTGCTGTGCAGCTGCTCTGGGTGACCCTGCTTGGGCAGGGGGTTGGGCTGGGGGACCCCCAGAGGGCCCTGCCAAGCCCGGCCATGCTGGGATTCTGTGGGAGCTGCTCCGCAGAGCCCTCCTGCCGCCCGCAGAGCCGGGTGCCTGGCCAGGAGCGGAGCCGGAGCAGCGCTCCATCGAGGGCGATTCCCTGCTCCAGGGCACAGAGCTGCACCCCAGCCGCGCCTGGTGCACCAAAGGACATCTTCCCAAGTTACAAAAAGTTCAGAAAACGTGAAATCTTTTCCTTTCTCCCACCTTTTTTCCCTTGGTTTTTCAGCTCCTGTTTTGCAAGGGTTAATGGCCGTTCACCCGGCTCAGCAGCAAAGCAGGCACCCGCTCCTGCTTCAACAACAGCTTGGATGCCCCAAGCTCACGGAGATCATAGAACGGTTTGGGCTGGAAGGGACCTTAAAGATCATCTTGTTCCAATCCCCCTGCCATGGGCAGGGCCCCTTTCCACCAGCCCAGGGTGCTCCCAGCCCCGTCCAACCCGGCCTTGAGCACTGCCAGGGAGGGGGCAGCCACAGCTCCTCTGGGCAGCCTGGGCCAGGGCCTCACCACCCTCAGGGTGAAGAATTTCTTCCCTATGTCCAATCTCAACATCCTTCCCTCGCCAGAGAGGCACCACGGCAAGTCACTGCTCTGACGGTTTCTCCCCCCACAAAGGCAGCTGGCTCACTGCAAAACAACCGCCTCCAACATCACTCATTCCACCCAGGCCACTGCTTTACCGGGCCCTTCCACAGCCAGAGCTCTCGGAAACCCTTCCCGGCAGCGACAGCACAGCACACTCATTCACTGAACGACAGCGACCAGCTCTCAGCTCAGCCACCGCCTCAAATGCCCAGGCGCTCCAATTCCACAGGTCCCATTCTCGAGCTTCATTTTCTCCATTTTCGCATAACTTGTCTTTCCTAGTTGCTGTCTTCGGGACTAATTAAACCATTCAGCTTGGGATTATTTCTAATTGCACGAATCATCAGTGTCTGGTCTAGGAACTCCCAATTCAAAATGCCCACTCTCTGTCCACGTTTCACAGATCCTGGGAAACATTAACTCCTGCCGGTCAGTGGCCCCAACGCACGAGCAACGCAGCCCGTCCTTGTGCTTCCAGCTTTGCCCTTCAGCCAGTGACTCTCCTGTGGAGCAGGACTTTCACCTTCTGACACTCTGAACAGGTCACCTCAAACTTCTGCGGGAACTTTCCAGCGAGATAACAGCCACCAGGCACTGCCTCCTTACTTCTTTCCATTTCTCTCACCTGCCAACTAAACCCCAGCTGCTGAAAAGTTCCATGAAAACAGGCAACAAGTTTCCTCTCCTCCTGTTTTACCTGCAGAGCAAGATGGTAGCAACTCCTGTTTGCCCCCAAAGCATTCACAGCTCAACTTCACGGCGATCTGTTCGTATCCATCCAGACTCCTCGGTGCTTACACGGATGCACTGGCATCAGCGCAGCTCTGGGAATCCTCCCACTTCAGTCTCGTCTTCCTGCGAGCTGTTCAGCGAGCTGGCAGGCTCCAGGCGTGTTCCGGAGCGCTCACCCCTGCTGCGGACCGGGGCTTCTCCTCTAGGGACAGACGCGGCAAAACCAGCAGACTTGAGCCACGCAAGCCGGCTGCGAGACATCTCTCCCTCTCACTTCCCAAAATATTTAGCCCAGTAAGTCAAAACACCCCACTAAACTACTAAAAATAGTGGGTCTTCCACCACTTGAACTGTGCAACCCCTCCCTTCTGAGCTTCTCCCATTTCCAGAAAATGTAGAGGACTCTCATTAACAACCAACACTGCTAAATTCTCCGGGCAACCCGCACCAACGCAGACGACTACACCCTGTACCCGGACCTGTCTGAACGGCTCCCGATGGATGGCCTTGCTGCACCTCCAACACCGACCTCACTCCTGGCCACCGCGTCACCATCTCTCAAGCCCCGTGAGAAGCGTTGTACGTGGGCTTTCAAACTCACCTCAGGAACTGCAGCGCTGGCTCCTAACGCTGCCAGTTTTGCCTGCTCTGAGCTCGAGAGAGTCCTTTTGGGAAATGCTACGTCAAGCCCAACGACTCCTAGAGAAACTGCCAGCTGTTATTTTAAGTGCTTTTGGCAAACCCGGTTTGTAGATGCCTCTGATCTGTTCCATTTTCAGCAGAACTAGCTCACACTTTCTTCTTAGATTCTCTCACTCGTGACACCAAGTTGCCTTTGTACTTTTTAACCTGAGTAATTAGCAGGTCTTTAAGACACTTGTGTCTCCCATTAATAGAGAAAATGAATCATACAAATCAGAGAAGTTCTTTAGTGCAACTCAGTTTCTTTACCAAAACACAACCACACAGAAGACCCAACCTCCCCGAACACACGGGAGAAAGCGCTTGCTTGCTGCTTCCAAGCCCACCCCTCCAGGCGGTTCCCCCATTTCCTCTCCGGGCTCATTCACAACCGCTTCTGCTGCCTCTGCGTGCTGCCCCTGTAATCCCTCTGTCTCGGCTCAGCCACAGGACAAAGCTGTCTCCCAGAGTCACCAACACAACCCCCTGTATGTGTACAGGGAATGAAAGACCACTTTGCTGAAGCACAGCAGAGCTGTAACAGCCCGTTCAGCTGCTTTCTGTACGGAGAAACAGAGCAACAGAACTACAGCAGAGCCACCAGTACCACCACAGCTACGCAAGCCCAGCCCCAAACACAGTTCAGCAACAGGTCAAGCGTGCAGAGGCAGAAGTTACAGCGCCCTAGCTAGAATATCGGTTCTGCTACAAAGACCACCCTTTTGCAGACCAACCCCTAAAGAGGGGATTACTGAACGCAGGGGAACACCCCACCCCAACCCCGACCCCAACCAAAAAACCCCCCAGTTACCCTTTTGCCTAAATCATAGCACATCAGCTAAACGCTATAAATGGGATCCAAAGTTTAGGGGTAAAAAAATACTTTTAGAGACTTATTGTAGTTGCTCCCGTCACTCTCCAGATCAAACTCTGCTTTCCGCACTCTTCTTCAAGCACAAGCAAACATCATGCAAAAAATACAGGCTTTGAGCACCGCGCAGAAAAGGTGGTGCAGCTTGGGGAAGAATTATAAAAAAAGTCCTTATTGTGTGTGGGAAGGCTTCAGGGAATATTTCAGCACATCAGGAGCTGAATCACTGCATGTAGGTGGAGCCAGACAGATTGACAAGATCTGCAACTTGAAAAGTGACCTAAGCCTGAGATCAATCATCTCCCAAAGTAGCTGACTGAGGGGACAACACAGGGAGACAGCTCAGGGTGATGAGGCTCAACGTCAACATGACACGCAGAAACTCTACCAGAGGGACACGCTACCACTGACCAGCTGTTGCACAACTCGAAACGCGGCCAACTGTGATCCTCTCGGCACCCACAGGCCCAGCCGGCTTTCTTCTGTTACCTCCTCGTAGCATCACCACAAGGTTATCCGAAGAGATTTCCCTGCTGCAGCAGCACCTAACAAAGGCACTTTGGGGGGAGCCATTAGCAAACCTCTCTTTTTTCCACACGTTAGAAAAATGAAGAATCTAGCCTTCAGGTAACGACTTCCAAGCAGTTGTGGAGCAGCCACTTGATGGAAAATTAAGAATTAATTGCAGATCAGACAAAAGCACGAAACCCAAAAGATAGTAGACCAAGCTTTGAAGTGTTACAGCCCTTCAGATCACTAAACCCCATAAAATGTGCTTGACGGGCTAACCTGGGACACAGAACTGGACTCAAACTACAAACAAACCCAAGTAATAGCTTTTTAGCATTCGTCTCCTTCCAAAACCTCGACCTTGGGCGTCTATTTACCAGAATATTTTGTATATGCAAATGAAACCAGATTCCTACAGCTAGGCAGTTCCTGAACCTTGCACTAGAGACAAACCATTTCAGAGCTCACTCAGTGCCCCACTATTCCAGTTCTGTGTGATCCCAAACTATTTCCATTTGTGACTCTGCAAGGCAAGAAAAATGCACTAAATGTTAAGAGATTTACTGAATGAATTAAATAAATGTTAATTTACCATACTCAGTAAATATTATTTATTACTAGCAGTTAGCGTTGTATCAGTACTCATCAATACTGAAATAGGTTGCTAACCAATCACCCTGACAATTTCAAGTGCAATTTGGTGGGTTGTTCTGAAGCTCAAAATGTTATTTCCTCCTCACTCGCATAAATGCTCTATCACTGTAAACAGCATTTAGCAAATGCTGTTTTCTCATATACTCCAGCTAGTAATGGGGTCAGACTGCAGGGTGGTGGTTTCCCTCATTAGCTCAAGGGAACAGAGTTGATCCCTGCTAATCTGAGAACAAATCCAAGTTTTTAGCTCGCTCCATCCCATACAGGACGTTATTTTCTGTGCTGCAGAACTAGCACACCACCTTCTCACGGCTAGCTGTTCACTTATTTAAAGCAGGGAGCTAAAATACGCAACACTGTGAACCTCGACCAGCCACGAAGGAAATGTCTGTCATGAAGCAGTTCCAGCGCACGCAGAGACTCCTGCTCAGAGTGACAACAGCTACGAATATGCATTTTATCTGACAGGGAATAAATGGCATCACCCAAAGATGTGCACGGGCATCTGGAGTCTTGGAGATTGTTCTTATGGACGTAATCCTAAATAAATAGGATTGTCTGACTGGAGAGTTAATCCTGAAAAACTTCCTTTTTCTTCACTGAACATTCTCCCGCCCCCTTGGCCTTTAAACATGTCATCCCACCTTCCTTTCTAGGGCCAGGAGAGTCAGTCTAGATAGAACGGGCTCTCTTTAAAGCAAGACAAAAAGGACATGACTCAGAAGTGCTGCAAGACTAGTTATCCTTTCAGATGTTCCGCTGTATCTACCTCCGGCACAGCAGTAACGAGTAGGAGTGGGAAAGAAAAAAAGAACCCAAACCACCAAGCATCCAGGTATAGTCTCAGCAGGAAGAGCTGAGCGTGTAGGTAGCTCATCAGACCCCAGGAACAGATCCGAACAGAAGGCAGCGAGGAATCTGGGTGGAGACAACATGGCCACGGTTCCTTTAAGTGCAAGACTTTGCATTTGAGGTCCCAGGGCCTCTTGCCATTTGCAATGGCTGCTCCAAACCCCAAGCACGGCTGGGGAGCCTGGAGGGAGCTTTGGGGTTGGGTGTTCTGTTGGCTCATCAGAAAGGGCTACCAAGGGGGGGTTAGGTGCTAAAATACATTCCCACATCCAGAAGCATTACAGCTGCCACAGAGGTAACATTCAATTGCAAACTGGAGAGAAGAAAAGCAAGAATGTGCTTCATAACGATCTCAGAAGAACAATCTGAAGTTGATAAGCAGGAGCCAAGACAAAGTTAGACAGGGATGAGTAAGTATTAGGCCAGGAAATGTAACGATAGAAGATTAGAAGTAATATCCAACAACAGAAACAGGCCTGGGAAAAAAGCTCCAGATGAACAGCTTGCCTGCTTTGAAGGATGAAGTCTTCAAGCAGGGAGACTGCTACGGCTACACAACCCACACCGCAGAGACAGCATGACCCCGCAGCTCTGCGGAGGGTACAGGAGCACCAGGGAATTTAAAGTCTTTCAAAAATATATGGATGCAGCCTTGAGCTGTGCAACCGGGCGCCTTTCATGGGGCTGCCACAAATACTAATTTAACGCAACGAAAACTTTTAACTAACTGCCCCTCCCCTCTGCTCCTCACAGTACCACAGCCAGCTTGTACAAGATTAGTTTTCAGCATGACAGCTGCAAAATATGTGTAATAATTTTTTTAAACCTTCACTCATACTCACATTCAACATTCTTTATAGAAAAGAGCAGGACAGTCTCTTAGAGTTACAAAGAAGCAAAATCACCTCACCCAGCAGCTGACAAACTAGCACGGACGTGAAGCTTCCACTCAGCAGAGTCTGCCTCATACACAGCATGTGCTTTCAGCCCCACAGTAACTAAAACAGGTTTTACTGATGAAAATACATTTCTGATTTGGAAAGCAGAACAAGAATGTACATTTATCCACGAATTCTAACTTCAAAGATGTTTTTCATGTAAAACTATCCCTAGGAAACAAGGCACAGCCGTGACACCAAAGCCTCCACCCGGGGGGCTGAACAAGCCCACGTTCCCCGAGTCCAGCCGTGTCATCCATGGCCGCTTTCCCTTCCCGATGTGCTCGGTTTACGGGCAAGGACACTCCTCCCTTCCCTTGCTCAACAGCCAGTTCAGCAAGTTCACTTTCAGATGTGAATCAAGCTAACTTCTCCTGGGCAGAACCACCTACAGAAGCTCTGCAGGTCACATCCAGACTGGACCAACAGCCACGCAAATTCGGTATTTTTCTTGATTGCACTAAAACTTCACCCAACCAGAGTTCAGTAAAAATAACACTGGTCGTACAAACAGGGAGATAATTACATTCCCTTTAACTCTGTTAGTTTTGCAAAGCAAAGAAAAAAAAAATTGAGCCATCTTAATGGAACAGCCCCACCACACTCTGCACCAGATGAAATCAGAAGTTCTAAATAACCAGGGGTCTCTTTTTACAAAGCTACCTTTGCAAAGTAAAACAGCAATTTGGGGGTTTTCACCCTACCTACCGACGTCAACCAAACCCGTCCATCCCCCCATCTCCCCCAGCCAGTGCCCTCTAGAATTATGCAGGCTGCTGCTTCCAGATAAAACAAGAAAACCTGACCAAGTGTGAAACAACGTAAGAAATGGAGCTTTCGTGAACTCAGGTGGTATGTGTCCAAAATTACACTGTCTACAGAAAAAGATGCAAAACCTTAGCTGTACTGGACAAGATCCTAGCCCTCACTGAAGCTGTACAAGGACCATTAAAATATGCTTATACGCTGTCTCCATCAATATAACTGTCTGTCCTCAGAGCTTGGTACTATTGTTTCAGTAGAAAGTAATCAAAATAATTTCCCAGTGCAAACAGTGTGTAGGGCAAACGTAAGGCTACTTCCCATCGCAGCTCCATATTACACACATTTATAATATTTGAGGGCGACAGGAAGGTGCCACTACCACTGACAGAAAGAATTACCAGTTTCCAAAGCATCCCCTCACTAAGCCCTTCTCCAAGCAGACGAACTTCATCTCAGACGGAACAACGGACACCACCACTGTCAGTACGTTCGCAGGTAACAGCTGCTGTATATTAATAAAGGGTAAGTTTTGCTCCAATTCCACTCAACTAGTTTTCTTAACTACCTTCTTCACTAATCACCTGCTTAACAAGATACACCTCCCGTAACAACTGCTTTCTCCATGTTGGGGATCTACTCAGTGCTGGCAGACCACCATATGCTCATCAGTCATGTCCGTGGCAGTAGGCTGTGATCAGACAAACTAATCCAGTTCTCACTGCAACACCACGAGAAAGACATCAGGCTCATTTAAAAGGAATATCTACTTACCTGTCTTGATAAGCAGGTAAAGATATTTAAGTTTCTTTGGATGTGATAGGAGTCCTGGGCCCCTTTTCGGACCTTTGAAGAATCAACTCCTCCATACAAACGAAAACATTAATAAACTTTTTAAAGGGCTGAAGGAAAGAGAGAGAGCTGGACAGGGAAAGTAGAGTGGTGAAAACAAAAGAGTTGGCAGACAAGTTGGCAGTGATTTAAACCTGGTATTCAATGTATCAAAATATTAGTATCAACATCTCAATCATCTAAGTTCTGGTGCTACAAATGCTTACAATGTATTTAGATTCAAATAAAAGTAAATAAGGACATCACCAGATACTAAACAAGTTTCAAAAAAAGAAACAGTGTCAGAACAAGATTGCCATGGTCGATAAAACACCTCTAGTGTGGGTTATAAACTGCTAGAGCTGAGATTGAAAGCACCATACCAGCAACCTGCCTGTTAGACGGGACACCCTGGCAGCCTCCTGCTCGGCGAGGACACAGGAGGACTCTGCAGCAAGAACGAACTGGCTTTCCACGTGTTTCATTTCGTATTCCCCTCTGCTGGGTCCCAAATATCAAGATCCAAATCTCAGAATGGAGCCTGCCACAGAAACGCAGGAGCATCTCCGCTGAAACAACTGGAAGGGGCATAACAGAAAAACTCCACGTAGGGGCTTGACGCAGACTAGAAGAATCTCTACTTTGTGAGAAACATTTAATTCAACACAATGAGTTACAAGAGGACAGATTTACAGAATAATAACCGTAACAGACTGTTCAAAAAGGAAAAGAATTTTCACTGGCTGCAGTACCAGGCAAGGTTCCCCAAAGCAATACCTGGCAGAGCAGCAGCAAAATACCATTCAGTCTTCTTGCAGTACTCCAAATGAGCAATATCAAAGAATTTTGTATTTTCAAATCTTTAAGAAAAGAGTTAACATAGTATCAATCACTTTGGCATGGGCTATTTTTCAAGGAGCTTAAACCTATTCGGATCACTAAGCTGAACTACTCCCAAAGGCTATCACTTTCCAGGCCATTCCCCTGGTCCCTCGCTGTCACTGCTAATCACTCTTACACGATAAAGGCTCTGGGAGCTACTTTCTTCCCCAAGTTTTGGGATACCAACAACCTGTACAATTGGTTAGTGGCACAATATTTAATCCACCACTTCATACTGTATTCTCAGCTGAGACGTCCATGCATGAATTATGCAATGGATACCCTAAGACTAAAATAACTTTTGCAAATTAGTTGACACATTCTCCAAGCTATAAACCGTCATCTTCCTCCCCTCTCCCTCCCCTCCCTCCCCAGATAAATCCATTTTTAGCCACAAGTTACCCCGATATGCTCACAGACGTACTAGAAGAGACTGAGGAATCAATCAAGGTACCCATGGTGAAGCCAAATACTTATAAACACATTAAGGCAGGTTTCACATCTTTTCATTTTTGGACACAAAATGCTGGTCACTTCACTGCACATGCAAATAAGAAAGATTTAATACTCCATAAAAAGCTTTAAATTCGTTTTTAGATATCAATTATAGAAAAATCAACCTTTTTCCTTTCTTGTTTTAAAAGAGGTCAGAACATTACTGCACACGAAAGCAGATGTGTAGACACACCTATTGGAATGGATCCCCTTCCCTCCACAGACACAGAAACAGAGGTCAGGGTTCTTGGCACCAGAAGAGAAAGGAGGAAGTTTTCCTCATTGTCAGTCAGAAATGAGTCATCCTTCCATTCCCAGTTGAGCAGGTCCTTCTGACTGGACTTAAACCAAAGCAAATATACCACAGAGTGGGTATATTCATCTTCCAAACTCTATTTGGCTATGCTCAGACATACACACAACTCCGTACCAAAAACGTGCACCGTGGTGCATGGAGTGTGGTGCTGGAACTAACTAAAAAACCGACTGCCGTTGATGTAAGACCAATTCCTCAAGTGTAACTTCCCCCACTAAAAAAAACCTCAGGTGAAAGAGGCACTAGCGGTTCATCTCTGAGACTACACTTCCAAGACCAATGTGGTCTTGCGAGGAAAAGGAAATTCAGTGACCCCAGTTGGCACATGGAATGACAATCCACAACATAAAATGACCTCTCCAGAGTCTGGTACAAACAGCTAGCCTACAGCAGAGTAGCCAAGGAGTGAAACAGCATCTCTCTCCCTTGTGTTAGAGAGAAAAATGTTTCTGTGGGTCATTGTTAAAGGTACTTTGATAGAAAAGCTTAAAAATGTATCACCTTATCACTGACCCACAACAACAACAACAAAAAAAGGTCAGGAAATTTGATTCCTAGTATTTTCCCTCCCACCTTTTTATATTCCTTTATTCCCTCCCACTTTTGCTTTCCTCATTACCCTACCCCTTTATAAAAAGCATGGGGAGTGGAGTTTAGTCAAGTTCCATCTTCAAAACTACCCAGCAATTAATGAACCATCAGCTGCTCGACGTTTTCTGAACTGTACATCAAAATGCTCGTAGGTACGGTTGGATTGTTGGCGCAATTTACTTCACAGACACTCCTGGCTTTGTAAATAGTTGTGCTGACCCTGCTGATCAGGTTTATACTGGGAATTCTTAGATGGAACTCCCTAGAAGAAAGAGGAAAAAAAGACCTTGTCAGTCAGTAAGAACTTTTTATGTCTTTATGACAAGTGAGCCCTTAAAAGAATAAAGCACCATTGCCATAACATATCCATTTCTTTATCTCCTATTTTTCACCTTCAGCAGACAGTTTGTTCCAGTTCTTTACTATTGCCAGACCTTTGCAGTAGGAAGGAATGCAAGATATTCACTGTCCAAATAAAGCTACCGTTAGTGATGTGGTAAAACAGGAAAATACAGAAAGCCCAGATATAAGATGGTATCTCCCCCAGGCCAAACAGATTTCCTGTTCTAATCAACCTTCCCGCCTGAAGGACTGCTTAACACACATCATCCTTCCTTCTACCTGAAATACAGCTGCCACTCCCTCCAAAGGAGCTCGTCTTTTCTTCTGCTGTTCATCCTAAAATTCATTTTTTTCCCCCTCCACATTCTTGATCCTTGCCTCACAGCCTCTGGAGCCTACATAATGAAGCACCCAGGGTATTGGCTATCCTACTTCAGTGACAGAACACTAATTGCTTTTCCTAGGCTAAAACTTCAGATGATCAAAAATTAAAATCAGCGAGTCCTGTTTTCATCTCCCTGCATGAGCTCCCCTCACCGTACAGACAGTGCTCCTGGCTAGGGTTACATCAAAGGAACACAGCAAGGAGAAACTCTCGCTTCGTAGCATGGTGCCCTGTCCCTATCTCGTGCAACATCAAACGTTCCAGGGGACTCCTGCTGGTGTGTCTTGACGTGGCCTCACAGATCTGCTTTTTGCTGCATTGCTACACAGTAACAATGCATTACTCGGAGCTATTTTGGTTTACAAGACAATAAAAAAAAATTCCAGTTGCACCTTTCAGAAGTTCCACCGCACCAATGAAAGCCAGACACACAGGTGAGAAGCAGCAGCTAGCCCTCTGCGATACTTTTATGGGATGGACAATGTAAAGGCACATTTCTGTGAATCCCGTAGTTACTACTGTTACACTTTCTTCAACTTTTCAGATGTTTCCAGATTTTTCATATATATGTTCTCCTGTTACTTTCAGCCCTTAAACTCCCGCCACACATAAAGTGTTTTAGCACCTTTTGTCTTTTGATGGTCAAGTTGCCTTTTTCTAACTTTCTATAAATAGTATTTAAAAAATTCCACAAGCGTGCCCTCTAATACACCCTGCAAGAAAACACGTGCTGAAAATGCAAAAGTGAGAGAAACAAGCAGGCAGGGGCAGAAGCTCAGTCCGTAAAATGGCAGCTGCCCTTTCTGCCCACAGTGTCCTCTTGCCTATCATAGGAAGTGATGAATAAATATGGGGGAAAAAAGCCTGACCCTCACAAGACAAATAAACTTTTAAGAACTGATCCACTTTCAAGACAGAATCCTTCAAACGCTTACATACAGCTTCTGGTGGCACATTTAGCCCACCTGACACAGACAGCCAGCCCACAACACTCTGTGACAATGCAAGCACTCACCAGACACCACACCCAGGAAAATAGTCGATTTTTTCCTGAAAGCATGGCTACTACACCTTTAAAAGCGCACGCTGAAAAGCAAAGATTCATCTATATATACTAAGATTCCTTCTCAAAACGTTTCTGCATCCAGTGAAGTGCAGCTTAAGGTGAGGAAGCATGCTGTCACATTACCTGGACTATACATTCTCCATCTCCTGGTCATGGTCCTGCTCCTCCTCCTCCTCTTCCTCTTCTCCTTCTTCCTCGCCTCCTTCTTTCTCTGAAGGAGCTTCCCCATCTCTTGCTATCTCCTCTACGTGGGCAAGCATGTCGGCCATCAGGGCTTCCTCCAGCCTCTTTCGCACCTGCTGCACCAGCTCCTCTTGCTTCCTGCCCCAAACCAACGAACACCGACATCAGTCCTCAAAGCTGCCTCTCTCAAGGGAGGTGATCTTGCTTTGGCAGAGGGTTGGACTAGATGACTCACAGAGGTCCCTTCCAACCCCTACCATTCTGTGATTCCATAAAGGAATCTCAAATCCCTCACACACGAGGCTGCATAGAGAAGCATGGCTTCGAAAGCGACCTCAGTAAGAACTGCATTGTAAAAAAATTACCTGGCATCATACAGAATCACAGAATGTTGGGGGCTGGCAGGGCCCTCTGTGGGTCCCCCACCCAACCCCCTGCCCAAGCAGGGTCACCCAGAGCAGGCTGCACAGCACCGCGGCCAGGCAGGGCTGGAATATCTCCAGAGAAGGAGACTCCACAGCCTCCCTGGGCAGCCTGGGCCAGGGCTCCGTCAC
>Ga0065711_1047271_pt1 | contig 12427 bp, 8 predicted proteins | sample Hoacrofraction12_FD_59098 | JGI IMG/M metagenome (GOLD analysis project Ga0065711, IMG submission 59098) | Hoatzin crop microbial communities from Cojedes, Venezuela - Epithelial fraction 12 v2 (version 2) | ecosystem: Host-associated > Birds > Digestive system > Esophagus > Crop | place... | reverse complement strand
CCGCGCACGAGGGGGGCCGGGCCGCCGCCCGCCCCGCCCCTCCCCTTGGCCCCACCCCCGGGCCAGCGCGGCTCTCTCGCCTCGCTGCAGCCCACGGTGCGGGTCGGGCTGCGCCTTGGCTGACCGTGAGGGGAGCACTCGTGGTCGCCTTGCTCTGCGAGGGGGAACAGCGGTGGCGCGGCCGTTGTGGCCGTTGTGGCGTGGCGGGAGCAGCGCCCGAGGGAGATGGTCCGGCTGCTGGGAAGTGTCGGAGCGCTGGCAGAGGTTCAGCAGAAAGCGAGAGAGAGCATCGGCCCGGGGACCGCGTCCCTGTGCTGCTCTCCGGCGCTCCCCCGCGCTTGGCCCGTCCTCCTCACCCCGTCGGCCGTGTCCCCCAGCGCTGGGGTTCCTCACGCAGGCACCCCCTGGCACAAAGACCGATCCTGGGAGCAGGGTCCAGCTGAAATGAGACCTCCTTAGGGCAACTAAACTCCAGGGGTTCATTTCCTATTAATCTAGCAGATAGTTTGCTCATTTTGCTGCAGTTTGCAGTGTCCAACCAGATATGGGTGGATGCTTCTCATCTTCCTTCCCCTTTGTATCTGCAGTCTGGGAAACAGCAAAAAACTTAGTGGAAGGAGTAACATCTGTGTGAGAGAGAGAGAGAGAGAAAAGGATGAGGCGGGCTGCCCAGGCCGCCAGCCTTGGGAGACGGTCGCACAGAAGAGCTATTCATTCTGAGCGCCAGTTGCTCCTTGCCCCGCTGGATTATAAATTGGCCACCTTGTTAAAGGCTGATCCTCCAGCAGCCCCACCCAGGGCTGTGCTCATGCCCTAAACCAGCGGAGCGTAATCCCGTTTCACTGCTGGTGCCTGTCACTGGATGAGCACGTGTGCAGGCAGGGCAGAGGACACTGGGCAGAAAGCAGCAACACCCAGGCTGTTTTCTTAATTGTCAGTTTAAGAAAAGAAGGCAGAGTTTTGGGAGAGGATGGAGAGGAGTCTTGCAGTAAAATTTGGGCACTTCTATGATCATGTCATCTGCCTTACCAAATAATTAACCCACGTTTTTTTTCTTTTGGTTATTTTCTCAGTTGTAACTTAGAAATGCTGACTCACTGGCACGGTGTGCCAACCCAAATGTTGCTGCTGGAATCAACCACCAGAGGAGCCTGGCGAGATATAACCCCACCATGGCATAAGCTTTGAGTGGGCCTCTTCGATGGTTCCCAGTGTGTCTTCTGATGGTTTGCTTCGTCACTTATTTCTTGTCAGGTTAGCTCAAAGGTCTGTACAAATTTAGGCAGATGTCAAGTGGAACGGTTGTTTTGAAAATTTCAGGGGAACGTAAGTTTAACAGATTCAGCAAAGTTTTATCATCTTTGGCAGAGACTTCCAAGCTTTTCAACCTTTGTGCACCTTTTAACCATTTGTAAAGTTATGCTGCTCATTGACATTTGAAATTGGCAAAGTTATTGCCAATTGTTGTCAGAAATAAAGATCTGACATGTATTCTTCAGAGCTTATGTTTGTGCTGAAGAAAGCAGGATGGAGTATTATACGCCTGCGTTAGTGTCTCTGAACAGTATCGCTGCTCGTACATACATGTTTTTCCTTCCAGGCAAAAGCAGCTGGGGAGTTCATGCAGTGCTAGGTGTATCATGAGGATTCTGCATCATCAGAGCATTTATTCTGAATATTGTACAGATACACAGCTGGTTGGTTCCCCTATCGAGGTACCTCTGTTTTACATTCCTTGGCAGGCAATTTAAACACAGTTAGATATATTGCAACTGAGCAGTGGTCAGGAAATTCAAAAGCAATGTGGAAACATAACCTTAAAACAAGGCCCCCTTCCTGTGTAGCAGTGAGCTATGGACATAGATTCAGGTGTATTTCAGTGGTATCTTCTAGACTTTTTGACTTGTTTTGCATCTCATATAATTGAAAAGCAGCTTTTATGTTTGTTTTAGAAGGCTCCAGGTTCTGAGTCCCTGACTGTCACTGGTGTGTTGGAAAGCAATGACTTCTCAGATGTTCCAGGATACCTTTATGTATCTGCCTCCAATTACTTTACAAGCTCATGAAGATGAACACGAAGCATCTTCAACATTTCTCTCTGTCTTTTCCTCTCCTATTTTTTATGCAGGGCACTTTTGCCAATACCTGTTTCCTAGTGAAACAATGCCTCAGAATTCATGCTGTGTGCGTATGTCTGTCTGTTTATGTGATGCCATGTGTCCTGCCTCCCCACCTCCCCAAAAGTGTGAGCCTGTTAGTCAGTTAATTTGCCGAAAGAGTACAAATCTGAAAATGACGTTCCCGTAACGTTGAAAGAGAGAGGCAGATGGATACATGAGAAAGCCTAGAAGCTTGTGCTAGAAGCATCAAGGTGCTGCCAGCTCAGCTCGCCTTTTATCAGGCACCAGAGAACCCCCACTGGAGCGTGCCTTTGGACACCAGACTTCGTCCTGTCTGTCAGTCATGGATTACTTGTTCACACTGGTGGTTTTGGTATGATTAGAATAGAGACGGGAAGGCTGGGTTGAAAAGCTGGAGTTTCTCTTTTGTCCTGCACTTTTGAGATTTATGATTGTCTCCTGCAGGTGATCAGGAGTCCATAGTTGCATCCTAGGCAGTAGGAACCTCCATCCCTGGTGCACGCACCCTTCAAATTGGGTATTTATTTTGTTACAGAGCAATATAACTGTCAGATTTCAACATAATACTAGAAGTGTGAGTGTTCTTGAAGAAATTTTTGGTAAGGTCATGAAGGCTTTGAAAAGAAGGGTGAAGCTTTGAATTTAAGCTGTGGCTGAGCAGTCAGCATAGCAATGAATGGAGCGCAAGCTTATTTGGTGATCCTGTACTGCTGAGTAAATGGGCTGAAGTGTTCTTGTGCAGAGTGTCATTTCTGAACACGCTAGGCTGTAGAAATTAAGCGTAAGGGCCAAGTTCAATCTAGCGAGTCATCTGATTGGAAATAGAGCTGAAGGACTGAGGTTTTTGCAGCAATGGTTATTGGGGTTTCCAGGATGTATTAGTTCAGATGAACATTAAATCTTCAAGTAGTCTTAATGCCAGTGATGGAGAGTGGATGACGTTATGGAAATGTAAAAAACTTTCCTATACCGTCATCAGCCCAGGCTCTTGCGACAATTCAGCTTCTGCCAACTTCTCTTCATTCATTTGCTGACCTAAGCCAAGCCCTTGAAGAGCTGGGTAATAATGTTATTTCCATGGGAGGTGAAGATGATGTAGAGATGGGTGTCATATGTGTACTGCTGACAAGTCAGTCCATGGTGCCACTGAATCTTCTCTAGAGGCTTTATATAGATATTGAACAGGCTGGGTGAGGGGAAAGAATCTTGTGTTATTCAGCAGGTGGAAAAGGTTTTGGAGGTTAAGGAAAGAGCAAGTGTTTATCATAAATCTCTTGAGCGTACAAGAGATTTATGTAATGGATCTCTGAAGAGGTACCAGCTCAGTTCCATAAGGCTGCAGACAGGCATTTATTTTCAAACAGCTGAACTGGGCTGGAGATCTTACAGCCTTTCCAGATGCTTGCTACAAATCCTCTGCTGATGGCACCTGTGCCCCTTGCTCTGCTATTAGAAAAGGCAGTCCAAGGTCTTCTCAATCTGTTTACTAGCATAGCCTTTCCTTGAGTTTTAGAAAGGAGGGAGAGGAGAGAAGAAGGCTACAGCCTTCCCCACAGAACATGTCCACAGCCCTAGACAGTTCCTGCATAGCCTCCTATGGGTCTGAGGATGGGTAAGGCATGTGTGTGGGACTGAATACATCTGCTGGAATAGAACATGTTACTCCTCTTTGATGTGAATATGTGCGTGGGTATTTTGTGCCAAGCATGTGTGTAAAATATGTGTGAAGTACTTGTTTGTTACATGAGCAACTAAAATGGAGTATTTGGAGCTGCGTCAGCCTCCTGTGTAAACAAGAGCTCTAGGATGGGTACGCAGTATGGTAGATGGACCAGTAACTAAAAGATCATTATTATCCAAACTTACTAACAGAGCATTTACAAGAAATTGCTATTAATTATTATGTTAGTACCACTGTGGTTAAAGCTGAACATGCAGTTTATAATAAAATCTTTAAGAATATCCAGCTGGGGCAAAGAAGAAAGCTCTCGTGCTCAAGGGATCACTCAGAAATGGGAGGAAGCGTGACAAAAGGGTGCAGGTGGTCTTTAAGAGATCCTGGAGATCCTACAGGGTTTCCAGATTCAAAAATACAGAACTGTTAAAGAATCCTTGGTGCATGCACAGACAAAACGGAGCAAGCTATAATACTGTGTGTGGCCTAGTGGTAAACATGTCTGTGTGCAGGCAACGCTTTAAAATGAAGAGCTGATAGTACCCACTACTATGATTTTCAGGTAGTGAACCGTGCTCTCTGTTATTGAGTGGCCCCCTTTGAGGACTGGGGAGACTTGGGAGTCTTCCCAGCATCCCGGAAACAACTTACAGCTTTTCTGAAACATGGAAATGAGCACACAATTTTTAAATTCTCCCTTCATCAATAAACAAACCCGCCCTTTTGTGTAAAGCTGCTGATTTATTGTATGACACAAACCTGTAAAAATGGGCCACGCTAATATCTGAGGCTCTAAATGAGATCCCTAACTTACTGGTCATCCTGTTTCTGAACTGGGCCAGAATGGAGCATCCTACCATAACAACAATCTGAAACTCTACTGGAATTTGGACTCGGGTCCAAACTCAAGGCACAGGCTCTTCTCTAAATAAAAATAACTAGATCACAAGCTATTTTGGGGTGGTGACTTTTAGACAAGAAACATAGGGCTTATCATAGAATGGCTTGGGTTGGAAGGGACCTTGAAGATCATCTCGTTCCAACCCCCCTGCCATGGGCAGGGACACCTTCCACTAGACCAGGTTGCTCAAAGCCCCATCCAGCCTGGCCTTCAACACTTGTGGGGAGGGAGCATCCACAGCTTCTCTGGGCAACCTATTCTAGTGTAAATAATAGTAAAGAATTTCTTTCTTGTATCTAATCTAAATCTACCCTCTTTCAGTTTGAAGCTGTTACCCCTTGTCCTGTCACTACATTCCTTTGTAAAAAATCCTTCTCCAGTTTTCTTGTAAACCCCCTTCAGGTTTGGCTGCTATAAGGTTTCCCCTTACATAGATTTTCACTCCTGTCAAATACATCTGGATGCTGTCCTCCTTCCAGATGATATTCTGAAAGCGCTTTCACCAGCTCGGAGCCACACAACCCCAACTGGAAGATGGAAGCTGTAGAACAACTGACATTATTCACAGTAAACACCGGTGTTTTTTTGGTTGTTGTTGCTGGGTTTTTTTTCCCCATGAAGAATACTCTGCTACTCTGGTTGCTGCTGATGCTGATACAATTTCTGTCATGGCTTGTGATGTATGTGCTGGGTCAAGATAAGAGCCAACAGCATGTTGGAAAGCCTTCTCTAAATATGAATCCCCACTGTTCTGAATTTCTTGACGGGGAGGTGGTTAACGAAATTGCCGTGCCTGGTACCGTTTACATAGCTGCCAAAGCTGCTGATCACCATCACGTCCTCCCTTCCCCTAGCATCTGCTAGCAAATCTTCTGGTTTTTCCTGTTTACTTTGCTATACCTAGTGTAACGATATGAATAGTTTCCATTCATGCAGAATGTGGTGGGATGTAGCTGGCTATAAGTGATAGGAAGCGGTGTGCTGGGACCTTCTTGTCAATTGCACCAAGCAGCAAGCGCTGAAGCGTGTTTTACATCAATGGGAGCTGGCTGTGTGCAGTGCCCTGCCGGGAGCGTTCCCACTGTGCTCAGCAGATGGACAGCGGGAGGGCTGCGTCACTCTGTTCTGAGGCAAGAGCACTTTTCACCCTGGGAGCTCCAAGCTCTCCATGAATTCCAGTTAATTCAAAGCTCTGGGCTGTGTAAATTATTATCCTGTTGTATTGAGAAGCAAACTGGTTTGCTTAAGTTGTCACAGGAAGTTTTCAGCTTTGCCAAGGTTATAAACTAGACCTTCTGACTCATAGGTCTGGGCTGTATGTGAAGGAGTTTTCTTCCTCTTAACATAGCTGGCCTACCTTCTCTTTGATATTATCCCTTCTTCCCCTAATCACTGGGTGACATCTGATCTCTGTGACTTTTGTACAGCATCCAAGATCTATTGTATTTGGTCCAAGATCTCACGTTTCATTTCTGGCTTCTCTAGTTCCATTTCAGTCCCTGGCAATTCCAGGAGGCTCATCCCAAGCCCATCTGCCGAGCCCTTGGAAACCAGGGTGCACTTTGGAAAGCAGGGTGTGGCTTGGCGGCGTATCTCTCCACGGCACCGAAATTTCCCTGGACCAGCCACAGGAATGATCACAGTGTCCTCCACTAAACTCTGGAGGATGGCTATTGCCACCCACACGCTTCCTGCAATTTCTGCTTAAACACAGTATTCTTTACTCACTGCCTGAGGTTGGTATGTAAAGCTATTTTCTGTAGGTTTAAAGCTGCTGCCCCCTCCAAAGTGGCTTTATTGTAATGTTCAGTCTAGAGAGTTTGACAGAGTACTTACTAGCCAGTATCTAAGGTTTTATTTAGGGCCAAGTTAGCGTATAGCATTGCTTTTCTCAACATTATTATTTTTCTTTTTCTCTTTTTTCTCATTTTCTCTTTTTCCCCCTCTCCTTTAAGAATTTGTAGTTGTTCTTTTGGGCTATGAATGCCATGGACCAAGTCCTGCCCTGTTTTACACCTGTAAGATCACTGGGTCTGCGTACATGCACGTGAGGACACAGTTGATGATAGGATGCTGTTTTGCAGCCATGTGGCCTAGAGGACTGATGCTGGGAAATGTCATTTAGGATTATACAATTCCTAAATCTGTAAATCCTGACATACAGACAGCTTCTCCCCTGGCTATATACTTTTATCAGTGATAGAATATATATGTATATTTAAAAATATTTAGATGCTGAACTATCAGAACACCTTACTGGACTTACACTCTTTTATAACAGCTTTTTATACAATACAGCGCTTTTCCTATCCTACATAGTACTAGAGGCTTATCTACAACTGCAGATTTCACAGATTGAGAGTTGTATTCAAATAGTGTTAAACATTTGTACAGAGTGTGAAAATCGAGGTTTCTGTTTGGTTTTGTAGAGGATTTTTACTTTTTAGAGTTTGATCTGGCAAATTTTAAAATCTTCTGGTTTTTCACTTCCAATTCCTTTTTTTTGTGTTGGATCAATTGGAAGCTTTGATTTTGAGTTTTGCAGCTTACCTAATGCAGTACAAACAGACACAAAATTAAAATGAAAGTAGCTTTGAAATAATAAAAAAAAGCAGCTATGTTGCATTTCAAATGTGCTGAAAAATGTTTCAACACCACTGGAACTCTTTGTTTTCCTGATGTTCTTAAGGGAAATCCTGGCAAAATCAGCTGGATTTTGTGATGTGTTTGGATTCGAGCAGAGATTTTTTTCCTGGTGGATGGAGGAGAGCAGGACCAGTGGAGCTCCCTGTGTGGAGGGTATTATGGCAGAAGAAGAGCACTCCCTCAGCCGCGGAGAGGAGTGATCCAGTGTGCCTTCCGTCTGGGGGCAGGAGTGGGAAGGAGGGAGGAAAGGGGGGGATAAGGATACTTCCTTCCCAGTGCTCGGGGCTTTCGGCCGAGAGTGTTAGTCTAAATTCAAGCCCGGTGAGTGTTGTGCCAGATCCAGAGTTTGGAGTCGCTTCATCCAGAAGCTTGCAATACTTGAGGGAGTTGCCAGATGGGATGTGTGGTATCCATGTAATGTGTCTGATGCATGAAAACTGGTTCCTGCGGAGCTTACTGTGGTGCCTGAGGTAAAAGTCCTCCTGATTCCCTGTGTGATGCAGTGATCACCAGATCAGTGCTGTTCTCCTTAAACCCGGCTACAGCGGCAGTTCAGGACAGCCTCCCGTCTCGGGTCAGGCTGAGGCAGATGGCACACACGGGGAGGGGAAAGGAGGTGCTGCCTTTGACCCTGCTCTCTCTGTCTGGGAAGGGAGGACCTGATCCCGTTTACATTTCTCCCTAGCCTGAACCATTAAGTCTGATGACAGAAATGAACCTTTCCCCCTGGATGCGGGCCAAAAGACTTTTTTTATTTCCCTTCCCCTCCTGTCTCTTTCATAACCGTCATTTTCACGTATCCCTGGAACATATCACGTACTACTGTTGCGTGCTGTAGGTGTGCTCCCCTTTTTCCTGCAGCTGTGTCCTGCTTCCCATCTGCCAGATACGAGCCTCTCCTTGTGTGGCTGATGCTTGTTCGCCACAGGTGACAGGGTGGACTGAAGCCATGACTTCTGCCTCGAGGGAGAGCCTCCATGTCTAGGAGAGAGGGGAATCTGCTCTGGAAACACCATCTAGCAGCCTCTGTGTCAACAGGGCTGTAGCAATTCCTGTGGGATGAGAGTGCTGGTGTTCCTTTGCCTCGTCGGACAGTTCAGCCAGTTGTGCTTGTGCAAAACCTTGGAGGGCCCTGAGGTTGAGCAGGTGTCAGTGAGGACATAGCCGGGGTTGCAGAACTCCTATGACAGGCTGTGCCGGACAGAGAGGAAACTTGTCTTGGTAGGAATTGTTTTTGTGTTTTGTAGGACGGCCGACGGAGGGCAGCAGGCAAGGGGAATCCTGTGGTGACACTTCCCAAGCCAGGAGCACCCAAGGCAGGTTTCCCATTCCTATACTAATTGGGTTCATATCAAATGCCAAGGAGTTGCTGAGGTCTGCCTGTGGAGCAGCTCTGATACAGGACATGCCGTTGCAGAGCACTGCGCAAGGGCATCGGTTCAACCAGTTCCCAGGTGGAGGTGGAGAAGAAGCAACATGGTTTCATGTGATGTGGTTCTCTTAGGCTTGAATTCCCACTAATCCGGGTCTGAAAGGGCCCACTGGGATGTGTGGCAATAGGTTTATTACCCAGGTGTGTACCTGGGTCCAGACCATTGCTACAGAGACTGAAGGAGATGTGATCCTTCCACCCCTCATCTTCCTGGCATCAGTCACGATCCTGGCGCAAGTTCCTCCAGCTCTCTGAGGCTTCATGTCAAAGCCACACTGCTGCACTGAGAGCAAGAGCTCTGGACTAGAAAGTGAGAATTAAAGGTTTTTCCTGGGGCTATCCCATCCTGGGCAGCTGTGCTGTCTCCTGCAGTGTGTGCCAGCAGCGGGGGCTCAGCTGCGAAATGGAGCATGGTCTCCCCAGCATCTCACCCACTCCCTCATTTTCTCCTCCCTGCACATCGGGGCTGCTTTTTCCCTGAGCATGGTGAGCAGTCCCTTGCCTTTCTGCCCTGTGCTGGCCAGCAGCGAGGCCTCCCAGGCAGCGTGACTTGTTTCCAGCACGCTACAGGCAGGCCTCTATTTGAGTGAATGTCCCTGTTAAATATGTATGAATCCGATTAACTTCAGCTTCCTAGTTATCCAGGTTTCATTGCTTTTTATTCATTCGTGGATGCCTCCTGCTAAATAGGGAGTCGGGACCACCTCTCTGAGTTTTGACTCGTTTGGGAGGCTGCCCTCAATCTGCTCATCTTTAAAGCTTCCTCCTCTCCTCCTCCGCTCCATCCCTCTCTGGCTCGTTTCCCCCCACATCCCTCTCTCTGCAGCTGCTAGACAGCTTTGTGACCACCAGTTAGGATGGCTGCTTGCCACTCTCCCATGATTGCAGCCATGTGCTGTTTTCCTTACGCCTGTTCCCTGTTTTCTTCCCCGGTCAAAGGGGAATTCTCCTCCACAGAGAGGGAAGCAGGCACCGTTGTCTCTGGGCCGAAGCGGGAGCTCGTGCTTAGCTCTTACTCCACGGAAAGCCTAGCATTTTTTTTGTGGTGACCATGTACACTTGGCCAGCAGCAGCAGCTTTCTCAACCCAGCTGTTCACCTCATCTCTGCCCCAGGTTACCAACCATCAGGCAAGCAAAACACGTGCTGGCACCGAGGTGGCGGCTGTGCGGAGCCCGGTGGCTTTGTGAGCGCGGCTGATGCAGCCGAGGCTCTGGACGGTCAGTAGAGTGGCCGGAGGAGCCACTTTGGGGTGCTCAGGCTTGGTGTCCTGCTGGCTCCTGGCTGAAGAGGGGGTGATCGGTGAGGGGCAGCCCGGCAGCTGTAAGGGCTTGCTTAGCCAGCGCTCGCTTGTCGATGCGGCGAGCACCAGTGCTGTAGCTGGAACGGGAGGGTGGTGTTTTATAAATAGACTTCTTGTTGTGAATGGGGCAGAAGTCCTGGGGACAGCGGTGCCTGTGTACGGGCTTGTATGGCCTGCCTGTGCTGGGCCTGAGGAATTTGGCAAGGCTTTTTGGTGATACAGGAGGAGTCAGTACCCATCTCCTGCTGAGGTTTTGCCTATTTAAGCTTTTAGGACACTGTTGTTGCCCTTCCTCTGCAGCCGTCAGGGAATCCTCCCAGACAGGCCATGCTCACAGAGATGCGAAATAACCGCATGTTTCGGTAGAGAGATATCCAAGCACACGCACTGGCCCACATGCTGGCGTGCTGCCTGCTGAAGCCATGGCCAGTTAGAAACACCGCCTTTGCCCCGATGAAGCCAAGGGCTTGTGGGTTTTTCAGCCTGCCCCCGTGTGCTGCCAGTGCCTTTTGGGGAAGCTGGTGGGCCAGCTAGTGCCTGAGGCGCCCAGGACCCTGGGGCGAGGGGAAGCCTCTTTGCCACCCGCCTGGGTCGTTGCTTGGGAACTGGAGCTCGTCCCAGCATGGAGTCCATCGCTGGGCTGAGGAGCCACGCAGGGCCATCCTGCGCCAGGCTGGTCTTCACCAGCTGTGACTCGGGGGGGTCCCATGCTCCTGCGGCCACTCACTCCCAGGCTCTCCCCAGCCTTGTCCTGCCCCTCCGGCACCCCCGTCCGTCTTCAGAGATACGATGCGATTGCTGTATCTCCCAGCGCAAGGCGAGGCTGGGGTGCTCGGAGGTGCAGACAGCATTGCAGCAAGGGCCTCTCCTCTCCCCCAGTGCTGCTGTTTCTGCCCAATAAACAAATTGTGGCCCTTGCACGTCCCGGTGGCAGGGCAGCCATGCAAGGCCCTCGGGAAGGGGCAGCAGACAGGAGGGAGTGGGCAGCGGTGGCTGGCAGCTGCCCGGCTGGGAGCTGCAGGGCGCGACAGGGCTGTGGTGGCCCGGCAGGGATGGGTGGGTTCAGGCTGCAGGGCAGAAACTGGCTTGGAGGGGAGGCCATGTGGCTTGGCAAGGGAGTCAGGGAGAAACTTGATCCCTCCATAAACTGCAAGCAGGTATTTGGGGTTCTGATTTCTTTGGGTTGGCTCATCCAGAGGAGCAATGTATCTGGCCCTATGGATGCTTATGAATATCCAGTTAATTATATGCTGATGCATAAATTCAAAGCTACTCATGGTGAAATGACACAAGAAAAACTTTTGTCACTGTGAGCACAGAATACCGGTGATGCTCCCATCCAATACCACAATGCATTTTCCTGTGATGTTATAAGGAGAGAACATAAAGGCTGCCATCTGGCAATTTTGTGATTGAAACATGTTTACAACAACAGAAATACCTGGGAATGCAATATTGTCAAATTCATTGGATTAAAAGCCTCTCTATCAATTTATTTATCACTCCACCCGTGGCTTTTACTGCACCAGTTTCCACAAACGTCAGAGCATTTGTGTTTTGTCCATCTCTTCCATGGACAGATGGAATCATCTCGGAGCATGGTTATGGTGGTGAAAGACGCATGTAGTGGATTTACATCTCTGGGATAAAGGGAGAAGCCGAAGAAGGATTGCCCTGTAAGATGGCTCTTGCCATCAGTGTGCACACCTTTGTCAGCACAAGCCTGGACTGCCAGGATTGTGCAGCCAGGTGCTGTCAGGGCTACAGCCTCTGCAGCCTCCTGGTTCCCTGCGTCAGCTGAGGATGAAGGATCCAGGAGCTGGTGCTCCTCTGGCAGGGACTGCTGAGCCCAGGTCAGGCGAGTGGCAGGTGTCTGAAACTTGGCGTGTGACCCTGCTCCTCTGGAGTTTGGGAACAACAGTGTCCTGGGTTTGTCCAGGACAGGGTTAATTTTCACCGGACTCCAGGAAGGGGCACAGCCGGGGGGTGGGGGCTGACCCCACCTGGCCAAACAGAGCCCGGTATTCCATACCATGGGATGTCACGCTGGAGTCCGGTGGAGGGGGGGCGTCGCAGCGGGGACTGACTCGCGGCTTGGGAGGGCGCGGCGCCGGTCCTGTTCGGGAGAGCGGCTGTCTGGGTCGTGCGGTTCGTTGTTGTGTTCTCTCCTTATCTGTATCGTTGTTTGTTGCTGTTCCCTTTGTTTGCTGTTCTGTTAAACTGCCCTTATCCCGACCCACCGGTTTCTACCTGTTTCTTTCCATTCTCCTCCGCACCCCGGCGGGGGGAGGGGCGGCCGCGTGGCGCTTTTGTTGCCGGCGGCAGCCGAA
>Ga0065711_1047270_pt1 | contig 12427 bp, 7 predicted proteins | sample Hoacrofraction12_FD_59098 | JGI IMG/M metagenome (GOLD analysis project Ga0065711, IMG submission 59098) | Hoatzin crop microbial communities from Cojedes, Venezuela - Epithelial fraction 12 v2 (version 2) | ecosystem: Host-associated > Birds > Digestive system > Esophagus > Crop | place... | reverse complement strand
AAAAAAAAAAAAAAAAAAAAAAAAAGTTTTCTTTGCTAGGTTTTCTGGTGTTCAGGCTTTGGTGATTTACTTTTAAAATACTTTTTCTGTCATTTTGATGCTATGTTTTTCCTCTAAGCAAAGACTGAGATTCTTATACCACTTGTGATTTCAGAGCTTGAGCATTTGTGGAAATTACCACCTCCTCTGAAGCCATGAGGGCTTTTGGCATTTCTGAACAGAGTATTGCATTTTCAGGAGCTGGGGTGAGAGTGCACAACTCCAAGCCCGGTCATCAGAAGGTATTTGTAAAGCTTTGCCATATATGAGGGTCCTCATTGAATTCCTGCTGTAGCTAGTTTTACAAAATCACTTCTTCTTGAATTACTTGTGTACGTTATCTTGAAGGAGATGTCCATCTGACTTCCTTTTGATAAAGGGGACAGAGTGGGTATTTTTGGTTCCTTGCTGCCCCCCCTGAGGTAGTCATGGAATCTCTGAGACCAACAGAGCTCTGCTCAGCCAGTTTTCTCCTCTCCCACTTTCTCTGAGCACATGCCTTCCTGCAGCAACTTCAGCTTGATTGGTATCGATGGGACTCCAGCTCCCACTGACCACAACCACAGCTCCCAGCTCCAGAAATGGGGCATGAAGTGGCTTGTGGCTGAGTTCATGAAGGCATCTTGATTAAACCACTTCAAATTTAGTACAAATCATAATTTGACAAAGATTTGTGATTTTCTGAAGTTGTTAGAAAAATCCAACACCAACATTTGGTATTTGGTCTTATAAAACTATTGTCCATGAGAGTGACTAACCTCCCAGCAATGCCTGCAGGGAACACTTGACAGGAACATACACAGCCTATTGTGGTAGTATGTTGAAACAGAATCCCTACAGCTGAAACTGGGCTAAGCACAGTATGATTTAGTCAGTTTGTAACTTTAGGCAAAGCGTTGCGCCTCGAATACCATGTTCAGTTTTGGGCCCCTCACTGCAAGAAGGACATTGAACTGGAGCATGTCCAAAGAAGAGCAATGATGCTGGTGAAGGGTCTAGAGAACAAGTCTTATGAGGAGCGGCTGAAGGAACTGGGGCTGTTTAGTCTGGAGAAGAGGAGGCTAAGGGGGGACCTCATTGCTGTCTACAACTGCCTGAAAGGAGGTTGTAGTGAGGCAGAGGTTGGTCTCTTCTCCCAACTAACTAGCAATAGTATGAGAGGAAATGGCCTCAAGCTGCATCAGGGGAGGTTCAGATAGGATTTTAGGAAAAATTTCTTTACTGGAAGAGTGGTCAAGCATTGGAACAGGCTGCCCAGGGAAGTGGTGGAGTCACCATCCCTGGAGGTGTTCAAAACACGCGTAGATATGGCACTTCAGGACATGATTTAGCAGGCATGGTGGTGTTGGGTTGACAGTTGGACTTGATGATCTTAGAGGTCTTTTCCAACCTTAATGATTCTGTGATTATATGATTTAAAAAGGAAGATTGAATCTGTTTAAGCTTGTATCTGTAGAGATCAAGTGTGGTGGGACAGTTAATTGTCCATCAGATTATTTATGCCCTAACATCTTCAGCTGAAGCACAGTGATTTTCGGGCATATCATTTGGAAAAACAAAAAAGCCTACAGCACTGTTAGTTCTAACAGTCGAGTCTAATACCTTAACTAGCAGTGTTAATGAGTTTAGAATATGAGATGTTTAAAGACTCCATCGATTTGTGGAGATTAAACTAATACTCATGCTGACTTCTTTCTACAAGATGGTTCATACCCTTGACTCATGGCAAGAAACTCAACCCCTCTGACACCTCTAGGCTCTGTGTACAGCTGGCTGCTGCACTGTATGATCCAGTTAGGGAACAGCTTTCAAATCTACACACTCAGCAAATAGCTGCCAGGAGTTGGCCAAGGGGAAACAAGAAGGGTAGAGGTGTGTTATGAATCTGGCCCCATTCATGTGGCTGCAATGAGGAGTTAGCTGCCATCCTGAGTCTCCTGCAGGAAGGTGTTACAACTTCTATTTTGGAACTGGCAGGGGTCCCTTCCTCCTGTCAGTGCACGGGGAGGTGGGCCATGCCATGCCATGCCACTGCCAAGGCATACAGCCCTTGTTTTTTTTCACGTGAACAGTCCTTGGCATGGTTTGTCACACGCTTTTTCCACATTTTTGCAGCAAATGCCCATTTCTTCTTTTGCTTCATTATGTTCCCACCAGATCTGAGCAAATGGTCCTGAAGCTCAGGCATGCATGTCCCTCTCCACCTCTCACTCCTCTTGGACATGCCTTGATCTTATCCACAGTGGCTCTTCCACAGACTGGGTGGATTTCGTGCTCACCGGGCCAGTGTCTCACGGAGTAGCTGTTTCTTTTCCTCTGCTTGAAGGGGCAGTCCTCCCTTCTGAGGACTTTTTCCTAGTCAGCAAGCATTAGGAGATGGTCAAGTGGCTTGAACCATTCCAGGTACCTGTGAGTGATATTTACATATGATCTGCTCAGATCTGGCAAACAAGGGCAGCCCTGGGCCGTCATAGGAATGGAGGCTTTGGTATCTAGAGCATCTGAAGTTTTCCAGGTAGAGCACGTATCAACTTCAGGCATCTCTAGGGCTATGAAGCAGCTGAGCAATGTTCGCTCGTCGTCCTACTGAAATACAGAATCATAGAATCACAGAATGGTAGAATGGTGTGCAGGGACTTCTTTCAATAGACGTGGTTGCTCAAAGTCCTGTTGAAGCTGACCTTGAACTTTTCCAGTAATGGCACATCCACAATTTCTGTGAGCAACCTGTTCCAGTGTCACACCACCCTCATCATAAAAATAAAGTCTTCCTTATATCCAATCTGAATCTACCCTCTTTCAGTTTAAAACCATTGTCCCTTGTCCTGTCACTACAGGTCTCAGTAAAAAGTCTTTCTCAGTCTTTCTTATAAAACCACTTCATACATTGAAAGGCCACAATAAGGTGTCCCCGTAATCTTCTCTTCTCCAGGCTGAAGAGCCTCAACTTTCTCAGCCTTTCCTCACAGCAGAGGTGTTCCATCCCTCTGATCATTTTTGTGACCTCCCCTGGACCCACTCCAACAGGTCCATCTCTTTCCTGTGCTGAGGGCTCCAGATCTGGATGCAGGAGTCCAGCTGAGGTCTCACCAGTGCCAAGCAGAGAGGAAGAATCCTCTCCCTTGACCTGCTGGACACGCTGCTTTTGATGCAGCCCAGGGCATGATTGGCTTTCTGGGCTACAAGAGCACGTTACCAGCTCATATCCTATTTTTCATCCACCAGTATTCCCAAGTCCTTCTCTGCAGAGCTGCTCTCAATCTATTCATTCCCCAGCCTGTACTGATACTGGGGTTTGTCCTGCCCAGGTACAGGACCTTGCACTTGGATTGAACTTCATGAGATTCACATGGACTGACTTCTCAAGTCTGTCAGCTCCCTCTGGATGGCATCCCTTCCCTCCAGTGTATCAACTGCACCACTCAACTTTGTGTTGTCTGCAAGCTTGTTGTGGGTGTACTCAATCCACACTGTCTACATCACTGATGAAGATATTAAATAGTATTGGACCCAGTATTGACACTTGAGGGACACCACTTGGAACCAATATCCGTATAGACATTGAGCTGTTGACTGTAACTCTTTGGAATAGACTGTCCAGCCAATTCCTTTTCCACCTAACAGTCCATCCATTAAACCCATGTCTCTGCAATTTAGAGGCAAATACGTGTTTTTCTTGCTTGCATGAGGCCTCAAAATACTGGTAAAAATATCCTGTTGGGATAGATGGAGCAACAGCAAGCACTACTACCCCAAAAATGTCTTAGCTGAGTCTGTATTGCGTGTTGCATACATTATTACAAATTCGGAAATTGACATCTTTTCAAAATCTGAATCTATTTCTAAAGAAATTTGTAGGCATGCTAACATGCCTGTTCCTCTTACCATTGTTGCCTTTCTTATAGAAAAATTTCAGTAACAACAAGAAACTGTATTTCAGGACAAGGTTTAGCAGGCGCAGTGGTGTTGGATTGACAGTTGGACTTGATGATCTTAGAGGTGTTTTCCAACCTTAATGATTCTATGATTCAATGATTCTATGAGGAAGGATATCTGAGTCTAGTCCTGTCTCTGTTTCTCTTTTCTCTGTACAGATTCCTTGGGGTTTGGCTGTGGCATAAAGAATTAGCACTGAAATTTACTTTGACCAATATGTTTCTTTTGGTCTATTTTTCTTTTGCAAGAGAAAGAAATATTTTTCTGTTAAATATTTAGGATTTTGCCCTCTTTCCTCAAGAAACCTAAGCAACTGGAGACCCAGTCTTATAAGATTTCTCGAGTGTCATCCTCACTTAGACATGGTTCCCTGGAGACAAGAGGCAACTTGCGTGAGACAGGACTGTAAACTGAACCCTGAGAATGGAAATGCAATTTTTAAACAAGGGAAACCAAAGCATCATTGTGGTTGACATTGCTTCCCACTTTGGATTATGTATTGTATATAATCCAATTTAGACCAGTCAAGGAGGGTAAAAGACTTTCATGAGCCAAAATCCAAGGAAGGAGAGGGCCTAAATCCTGTGAGGTTTTGTTTGCATTTCAGAAACTAACCAGAGAGGAAATGCATTTTAAAAAACAAATTCCATTACTTAGAATTGACCTGCGATTCTTGCAGTCTCCTCATACCCAATCTGCATGTTCCCTCTGGCTTGCACGTTACCGTCTCTGAAGTTCCTGCTACTAATCACTGCAATATGGACTCTGTAGCCTCAATGTTAACATTAAATGTAGTGGCTTTCAGCTGTAGCCCGCCTAGCATTAAGAACATAAAACCCCTGCTAAAAGCCATTTTCACCCTCATGTCAGCAGGGACCACAGGGACCACCAGTAACTGTCTTGTATTGAATTTTGATCGGTTGCTTTCACTTTTCTCCCTCTGACATGTATTTTTACAGGGTTTGCAGCTACGGAGACAGCAGAAGAGCAAGTCAGAGTTGCCAGGTTGGCATCCAGGCTTCTGCAGTGCCCAGTCACCTCTTTTGCTGTTCGGAGTCTGTCCTAAGCATTGCCATGAGTCTGTGTGTGGCTGGCTGTGAGACAGATACTATGAAGGCATACAGCCGTGGAAACTCAAGGACAAAGAAGACAAAGAGACCTATACAAGGCGGATTTTTTCCATTTCAAAGGTGGTAAGACTCTTTTTTTCAGAATCTGACTCTACCGACAATGTCCCCATCCAGTGCAACTTCATTCATAGTGAGAGACAACTAGCTTTTAGAGACCTTCATCCTTTGTGCTGACTGCCAGTTTATCACATCCAATTAACCACTTTTCCTTCCCCATTGTCCTTCTGATACTGGAGATTTTCAGCTATTCCATAAAAATCCCTGAACAGTCCTGGTGATGGATAGCTCATAGATAAGGTGGAGGCAGAGGAGTGCCTGAGCTCTGGCTCTGTCAGATGCTGAAGTGGTACATCATAATGTGACTGAAGACTGGAAGAGGTAATTTTTGCTGTAGCTTTGTGCTGGTACCTGATCTTCTTGCCATTTTCAAAGGGAAGGGGATGCCTCAGCTCACTTGGATGCCAAGGATTTGTTCCTTGTCTTTGTCATGGTGGGTTTTAGCAGTGATGCTGAACAGATACGTGATACCACACTTTCACAGGTATAGCTTGCAGCCTACCTGTCAAAAACCGCCTTACTTCAGCAGCAGTACACTCTATCCTTCCCCACAAGTAACATAAGAACAAATCTGAGAAGCAGAGCCTTTCCCACTGGCATGGAGTGGGCTTTTCCTTCTCTGTCTTCCCCCTCTTTCCTCTCCCTTGGCTAAGGGAAGAGAATAGCCCTTCCCCTTGGGGAGGTTATCAGATAGGCCATTTGTCTGAGAACTTTGTTATACTTTCTTGGACTTCTTATTTACTGTTACAAGATCTGAGAAGCAGGTTGTGTACCTGAAACATAGCTATTTCTGATCTGGGGGATGTTTTAAAAACTGTCATATACTCCACTATAAGGACAATTTCAGTCTGAAAAAATAGAAGAGACTGAAATCCAACTTGATATTTCAAAAGGAGACATGCATAGCAAAGAGCTGTTTCTGCATATTTGCCTCCTTTTCCTATCAATTCCTTCCACTTATCGCTGCAGCTGAGACCTTTGGCCTCTCATCAGATGCTGGCAGCTAAGCCAGTGGGGCTGGAGCATCTTTGTTCCCACCTGGTATCATTCCTGCTCCAGGCAAGAACATCAGGAGTTCACAGGATATCTGCAGAAACAATTTCCTGAGGAATACTGACTTCTTGATGTAGCTTTTGCTTGTCCCTAAAACCTTTCCAGAGTTGACTGCTACATGGGACCCAGGCATGATGACTGGACAAAGCTCACAAAGGACGCATGGTGGCTCTAGCATGTTTGACTGCTGTCATAGGTATTTTAAGTAATAGTAGGGCTGGGTATAACACATGTGTCTTAATCACAGGTGCATGAAGCCCAGAGGGGAATAGAGGTGGGTGCAGCCAGGCATGTGGAATAGGGTTCTCTTCTCTCCTGCTTAGAGCTGCTGTCACCTGAGATGCTACGGGGTGCTGTGCAGGCCTGTGGTGTCACCAGGGAGGGATGCTGGGCACTGCACAGGGACCACGTCACTCAGGAGTGGAAGAGTCAAGCGGAGCAAGGCTGATGGAGAGCAAGAGGAGAGAAACGAGCCCCCTTCAACTCCCTGCTGGATCACACCTGTCCATGCATCTCTGTGGTCATGGACAGATGTCCCCTCAGTAGACAGCTGCTCACTGGAGGCTTGGCCGTTGCTCAGCTCTTCCTCACTGCTCCTTGGAAGAGCAAAAGCTGGAGGGAGAATGTTCGTGCTTGTTCCTGGGAAAAGCAGGCAGGTTGCCTCACACAGACCTCACTGGAGTATTGATTTTGCCCCAGGTTTCAAACCATCTTGTCCACCATTACAGATGTGGGGGCAGCAGCCACTAGCTGATGAACAATGAAGGGCGCCTTGGCAGGGCAACCTCTTGCCCCATGGCACCTGGAGCTGGAAGAGGTTGTGTCTGGCTGCAGCCTGTACCGGTGCAAGATAACTAAAAGGGAGTCTGAACTAACTCAATACATGTGTTGAAGAAAGCCAGATGACAGCATGCATTGAACTTAGTCTACCTACATATTTCCCATAAATTTGGTCTCTGTTCATCCAGCTCTTCCTCTAACTGTGTGGAGAAGAGGACCACAGAGGTAGACAGACCTCACAGAAGACATTCTCGAGTCCACTCTGGATTTGATGACCAAGTAGGCCTGTTCCAACTGGTGACACTGTGGTCCTACATGTCCTTGGTTGGTGTTCCCTCTTCTTCCCTGTCTGGAGTCTCCAAACACTGTCCTGCTCTGTTGCCCAGGAGGCTGAACATTTCTGCCAAGGCAGCTGCTCTGTATGAGCTCTGACACTGAAGGAGGAGGGAATTTTATTCCCCTGAACAGAAAACCCTGTGTAAATTCAGGAGTGCCAGGAAGGAATATTCTTGGCTTGTCTTTCACTCGCACTGTAAATGGTGTATCCAGTGAGTAGTGGTAGTGAGTTGCATCCAAATCCTAATCAGCCAGAAGTCATGGCCACAATCAATAAACTAATGAAGCCCTGCAAAGTCCAGACTCCCAGAAGGGGTCAATTCCTATTTATACAGAGTGAGAAAAGACCTCTCTTTCACAGGCCCCAGAAGAGCAAAAGCAGGTTATCCACTGGCACTCACTTTCCCTCTGTGGAGCAGGGGGGAAGAACTGTTGGGCCCTTCTTCCTTGCTGCATGACACTACAATATTTGGGGTTGAAATGAAGCAGTTTTTTGATGAAGAGTAAATTAGGAAGGTACTCAGCTATTTGTGAATTTGAGTTGAATTTCATGAAGAAAGGTAAGAGTGTGTTTGAGAATATCACAATGTTTTATTTGATTGTGATATTTGTGAAATGAAACATTTAGTTTCAGAACAATATTTTCTATTTGAAATATCACCTTTAAAAAAAGATAAAAAGGATTTTAAAAACAGGTTTTGCAATTTCGAAAAGAAGTAGAACTTTCTCTTTGAAGTCAAGGGAATCATTTAAAGTTAATCTCAGATGAATGCTTGTTCTTTTCATTTAGCTTTTCCAATTGCTGTCCTCCTCCCTGCTGCACACTTCACTTTCGTTTGGCAGGAGCTGTCTCCATGATTTCTGCTCCTCTCCTCTTCTCCTTAACTGCCTATATCAGTCTCTAGGACAAAAGGCCATTATTCACCCAACATAGTTAAAGTCCCTTTGGACCAGAAAAGAATTAGAAAACATTTCTGGAAGAATATTATTTCAATTTCATTTTTATGAAATTGAAAATTACCGAAGGCCTTAGGTTTCATAATCTAGTAACACACACTGAGGACACTGAAGTGATCCCAATGTTACACAGTTTGCCTCATTCCAAAGCAAGTAAATTTGGATTAGGAAAAATCTTGGGTCACTGCAGAGTCAGTATTTCTGGTTGTCACTATTCCAAGGTAAGCAACTTCCTCCTAAGATATTCCTCTATCTACTTAAAAAGTAGGGCTTTTTGACAGCCCTGTGAACATTTCTAGTTGTATGTTGAAGAACCATGGGAACGCAGTTGTGTCTACCTACCTTGTATTTGGATGACGTAATAGCAAGCAAAGCCTGCTTCTATCATCATTGGCAACAAACCCCCAAGTGCTTCTTAAGAATTCTGGCTGTATCATAGCACCGTAGTCCGAAAGGGTTGCAATTGCTTTCACGCTTACTTTGCTGGTCTTCTGCTGGACTTTGAGTCACAAAAAACTTATGTTATTTCTTCACTGCTGCAACTCAGTTGCATCCTGTAAACAAAGACCACCAAGGCTAAGGCTCTGCATAACAAGGAATGCACAGTTAGGGCATTTGCTATGGCTGCCAAATGCTGTAACCATTTGATCCCAACAAACACGTGCCTGACCTTACTTGTAAAGCTCTCCTCTGCAGCTCAGTTTTGCTCTCCTTTGCTTATGATAAAAACCCTTTGATTTAAATCCTGCCTTATGGAAATCAGTGGCAATCCTCCTATTCTGTTCAGAAGTGAAGTTCTCACGAGTTCCAAGGAGAAAAACTTCTTTCTCTTTACAGTTTGTACTTCATGTTACCTGATGTTAAATGATACCCAATGGTATTTCACTGATACAGTGAAAAAGAAATAGGGATCAGGTAAATTATTGCATACAAGCTGTAGCTAAAAGATCAAATGTGAGCCTGTCGTGATTAAACAAAGAACCTACTTGGTTTGTAACTGCCAAGTGGAGATGTGATTTTTCATAGTGAATAATCCAGCTGCTGGAAATTCAGTCTAGACACGCTCAACCATTGAAAAAAGTGACCTTTTTTAAAAGAAATGGTAAGGAATTACTAATAGTGACCTAGCCACGTGATGGAGTTTTCCACTCTTGAAGTCTTTAAACAAAAGCATCTTAATAAGAGATATAGCTTTGTGTATCCAGGGTTTTGTTCCTTTCTGAAAGGATACTTTGCAATTCTCAGACATGCATACATAGATCAGACTAAATACTACAGGTGCTTCTGCTTTTAAAACTTGCAATTTTTTTCTAAATAAAATCACTGCTGCTTGTGCAACTCTTACTATATTTCTGATCATTAGAAACTATGTGAATTATTTTCTTGATTGTCTGCCTATGTATTGTGTAAGAAAAATGTACGAACTGTTTTAAAATTTTTTGAGTTTACAGAGCTGCCATGTTAGACATTTTGTGAGCATTTTATGAACACACACAGTGCTACAGGGATGCAGAATAATACCGTAGACAGAGTTGAAAAGATAATCCTTGCGACTTTCTACTGTTTCTACATAAATCATCATCAATACTTGGGAGTCATATTCTGTATGGTAATGCCTCATAAAAGTGTTTCTGAATCTTCTTTTTTGATCCTTTTTTGTATGTAAAATAAACATATCTGACCTTTCACAGTGAAAATTTTAGTAGTGTGCAGTTTATGCATTAGGAAACGTGATGCTTATCACACTTCCCTTGCTGCCCTGTTTTGTTGGAACTCAGCAAATGGCTCCCAAATTATTTCTTTATGAGTTAAACCAGATCATTTTCTTGTGTGGGGATGGGTCAGTCTAAAAGATCAAGCAACTGAAATCTTGCTCCTTTTGGGGCAAAAATAGCTTCCACAAAAGAAATAGAAGAACAGTAGCATGTTTTCATTGTCAATATCCAAGTAACCATTTTCTCCAGATGGAAACTGAACTTTAGATTAGTAAACTGGAAAGCATTAAAGAAACCGCTGTTTTTCATGGGAAATCTCATACATACAAAAGTTGATTTTACACAGCTCAACAAAATACCTCGTTGTCTTCTGTCCAGAAGAGGAACTCCTAACTAAGAATCAGTAAAGTTATGAAAGCTGTGGCAAGGGATGACAAATAAGCACCTCATAGAGGGGCTGAAATTGCAGGTAAGAGGAGGGAGAACAGTTCAGAGGCACTGGTGTGAGGATGAAACGGGCAGCTGGGAAGGTAGCCTGGGGGCCTCCAGTCCCAGCTGAGTTCTCCAGCCTTGCTCTGGGGTCCAATCACATGAAGGTGTGATGTTTGGCTCCCCCTCTTGGCGGGTTATTAGTTGTAAGGAAATAGATTAGTGTTCCCTTTTTTTTCTTACTAAAAGTAGATTATTAGAATTTTCTTTCCCTATGTAAATTACACACCTGGAAATTGTTTCAGCTTAAACCAGAGTATTTTGTCCAGTGATTCAACGTAAAGCTATTTGATCCCTCTTTAAACAAATGGACTCCACTCTTGTTTTGCTCCTGTGCTCTCTCTTGGAACTATCTTGCTCTAGTTTCTATGACCTGTTGTTTCACATTATGAATAAATTGGTTTTCTTCACTTTAGTTATCCCCTAATCCCTTTTAGGCATATGATAGTTTTGGAACTTTATACAGTGTCTCTGGTTAATGTACCTCTGAGAAGTTAGATAAGGCTGATCCTTATTTAGCCTGCATTCAGTAGAATTACATTGAGCTATTTTTGGCTGAGTGCCCTTTTAATTTTCCAAGCTCTCAAATGGAGTCATTTAAAGTATAAAAATGTATGAATATCTTTCCTCTGAACTAAATGGCACTCTTTTTTTTGGCTTAATTTCCTTTAGAAGTAAAAGCTATACTATGCTTCACTGGTACCAACAATCAGTAATGTAGTGTAGGTTGCCAGACGTAAAGATTAGATAAGTGTTTGAATTTCCAGTAGTGTTTTCATGGAATTATCTATATGCAGCTCATATTCTATTTCGAGAGCACAGCTGGACTAGCTACACTAATTATATTTCTCATCTAAAAGGAAATTATGTTTGCTAAAATGGAGGGACTAGATATCTATCTGGTGTGTATTTATACTTTTTTAACATCAGCCTAAGGTTCAATATTGAAATTGGTCTTGAATGTATTCTAGCACCTGAAAATCCCTTAAAGATGCAAAATTTACATTGCACAATATGCTTTAAATGGCCCAGAATGGAATAAGTGGCATTTAGTTTCTCCTAGATGAATTTTCTTTCAAAGTGAACCTATGATATCAGTTCCTCAATACTGGAATAACAGTGACTTTTGAGTAATGATCAATTCTGCTTTAAGAGGCAACCATGTAAAACTGGCCCAGGCTTCCTGATCAGAGCTATTACTTGAATGCACTGACTCATTTCTGCAGAGAGAGGACAAAAATAATTTTTAGTCCTGTCATTGTGGGAGAGCCAAAACAGCTTGGAGAGATGGGACTGGAATGGATTTCTCTTCTGCATCATCTATTTTGAATGAAGTGGAAAATATTAATTTTTACTAAATGTTTCCTGAAATTTACATTTCTTAGCAAATCTCTGTTGCAAGTAGTCAGACTTTTCCCCTGTCTTTGCTTTTAAAACTTTTATTCACCAGCTGAATTATCTCAGTCTCATTCTTCCACTAAGAGAAGTTGCTTGTACAATTCCATATTTATAAATCCAAACCTATTAATATCTCACTTTTTCTACAAAATTAATAGTGGAATTCTCTTGCTGGCCAAGCCAGCTTAGACAACTTTTAGAGAAAAATCAGGTTTGGCTCTTTCAGAGGGGATATGCAGAAAGATCCTTAGGCACCAGAGCTGAAATACTTAACAATAATAATTCATAAAGAAAGTCCTCAGTTATTGATCTTGTTGTGTACTTATGGAATGGCTAGAGGAGTGCTTGCCCAGGAGTGAGGGAAATGAAGAAGTCTGGTTGGTGGGGTTCATTTTGCCACCCTGAGAGAAGAAGGAACGTGTCAATGAGGAAGAAAAGAAGGTTATCAGGAGTAGTCAGCATGGATTCACCAAGGGGAAATCATGCCTGACCAATCTGATAGCTTTCTACGATGACATGACTGGCTGGGTAGACGAA
>Ga0065711_1008654_pt1 | contig 12427 bp, 8 predicted proteins | sample Hoacrofraction12_FD_59098 | JGI IMG/M metagenome (GOLD analysis project Ga0065711, IMG submission 59098) | Hoatzin crop microbial communities from Cojedes, Venezuela - Epithelial fraction 12 v2 (version 2) | ecosystem: Host-associated > Birds > Digestive system > Esophagus > Crop | place... | reverse complement strand
CTGAGGTTGACGGAGCACTGGAACAGGTTTCCCAGAGCAGCTGTGGAGTCTCCTTCTCTGGAGATATTCAAGACCTGCCTGGATGAGGTCCTGTGCAGCCTGCTGTCGGTGACCCTGCTTCGGCAGGGGGGTTGGACTAGATGACCTACAGAGGTCCCTTGCAACCCCTACCATTCAGTGATTCTGTGATTCTGTGATGGGCACATCTCCTACATTAAGACTAAAGGTGAACCTGAGATATGTATGGGGTTCCTTTTGAAGTGGGAGGGAGGGTGAACAAAAAAGTCACTCTCATTTGTTCTTGTTGCAATTCGTCCACTAAGTTTTGAATAAAGATCCTCCAGACCCAAATGCATGACTCCGGTGGGTGTTTGTTTAGGCACTCCCTTGCAGTAGTTGAGAAGTAGGAAGCCACTAGCTTGCTCTCTACACTCTACAGATGGTGGGTACTAAAGGCTTTAATATGCTTGAAGGTGCCTTATGGCTACTGAATTATCTGACACGGAGTATGTGTGCTGCATAAGCCCTGCCACTACTGCAGTCTGTCCTTTGTAAGGAGTATTGATGTCCGCTGTATTTCTCAAGGAAAGAGTAGAGCTCAGAATTTAATCCTGAATGGAGGAAAATTATGCATTAAGTGCTTGAACTTTGGAGAGACCGGGATTTAAGAAACACGTCTGTCTGCTGCATCTCTTGTCAGCTGGTGCAGACACCTTCCTACCTGGGTTGTGAACTCCCTTCTGAGGCACTTGTTGCATGGGACAGCGAGATGATGCCAGGCCAATTAGAAAACCAAGGGCCACATATTCAAATCCTGCATGGGCCTAAAGGGACAGGGAGACTAAAAGTCTGCTCCCACCTCGCAAGACATCCTTGGCAAAGCAAGAAATTGGACCTGGGTCAGCATTCTCCCCACTAGACCATTTGCTCTGTGGAAAGGAATCAGCATAGGAGGCAATAAGCACTTTCACAAGACAGACAATGATACAGGGCCATATTTATTTGGCACTGTATCATCAATAATTAGTAGAAATATACAGAACCTTACCAGGATAGAGCTGACTCCAGTAATATGTGATCTTAATCCTTCCTTAGGACTCACACAAACATGTGCATGAGGACTTTCACAACTACATTTTGTCATGGATGTTAAGACTTCATTCTGTCACTGTGCAGCTCTGCTTGGTTTAAATTACATTCATGTCCATTATACACTAGAATTCTAATTATTATAATTATATGTTATAGGTTATTAGTTTGTATGCTAAAAAAACTAACAGGAAAAACGGCAGGAAATTTGTTACATTGCAGATCTCTTTCCTGCCGCATGTGTTACTTGTTAGCACATAATGTATTTTATTCCTAATCAAACTATGGCAGGGCCTTTTTGCCATGTTTCATTATCCATTCTCCACAAAGAGGCATGGCCCTGTCAGTCTTATGATGAAATGGCACCAAATAAAATGATTATGCCAAGAAGCAATCTAGAGAGAAGCTATTATCTGGTTTTCTAAAAAAGCAGTTTCTAGTATTATTAGCTTGCATTATATAGTAGAAATTGAACTTATATAGCAGAAATTGAACTTAGGAGGGTACAGTGAAACATTTTTCAGCCTAAGTGTAGGATGGTAAACGTCTTTTACAGAGAGCAGAGCTAATAGTCCAAGACCTTGAGGTGCACAGTCAGCATCTCAGTTGAAGACAATGGAAGAAATCATGCATTTATGATAAAAGAGCTACACAGAAGCTGTGCTGAAGTCCATTTCTCACCCAAATTTGGTAGCAAAAGCCAGCAGGCCTGAAAAGAGACATAGTAAAGTGCCTTTACAAGTTGTTTATTTACAGAACAGCTATGGCGCTAACATGTGTAAATCTTATCATATACAAATGGCAGTCTACACGATTTGGCTGCACAGTGGTGAGCCTCCATGTGCATAAATATGCATTAGGGCCAGGCTTCAGATTAGGGAAATCTGATCTTGCAAAGGCTCACTGAGCTCTGCAAAATTGAAAACTGTTGTTACCCAGATATTACTTTTAAGTATTTTGACTGAATTTTTGCCTTTGGATTTACATTGGAATAAAACAAGAGAAAAGCTGGTCTTCTTGGGATGTTCTTACTGGAGGCATTGCTACTGTATCAGTCATATTACAAGGAACTGCTGTGATAATTTATTCTGAGAATTTAGAAAGTGTAGTGAAATTCCAGCAGAGGATTTTGTAATGTCCCCCCAACATCAGCAAGTATTCAAATCCAAAGGCAACTTATAAAGTAATGCACTGGGAACAGATTCATTTGAGTTAGGACAGAAAAATATTTAATCACAGCTGTTTAAACGTGAGTATTCACTTTCAAGTTATTCGGCTAGGGAGAAAAAAGAGAAGAGGAAGGGAAAACAGATGGGGAAAGGGATAGGAAGGGGAAAGAGCATTTGGAGAGTTTTTTGCCAGTTTGGGATTGAGATGTGGTAGTAAAATAAACCAAGATGCATTCTTAAAGATGAAGCACGCTCAGCAGTTAAAAGAAAAAAAAAACAACCCTCGTGTGTCTTTCATGGGACTTTGTAGGTTAGCAGCACCATTGATTTTACTGTGATTATTTTCTTCAGTCTCATGTTTTGATCTGTGATTTAAAACCATGTTCCACAGGAGGCTCCTACCGGTGTCCCGTGTTATCTACAGTTATAGCCACTCTCAGCCTGTGCTCAATGGAGTGTCTCAGTTTTTGTTACAACAAATATCAGGCCACTGACCGTAACATCTCTGTGCGTTGAAATTCCTACCTTCACCAGAATGACATTTAGAAAGGTGCAGCTTTGGGCTCATAAGAAAGAGAGTAAGAAAATGAATGCAGCTTTTGGAAATAGCAATGCTGGAGATAACTCTCTGGCTTATTTCAGAAACACCATTATTCAAATATAATTCATGACCAGTCATCGTGTAACAAGGAACAGTGAGGTACACTTAGTTTTAGAAGGTGTTTATACGCCTATCTGTCTGCCATCATTAAGGTTGTGCTTAAAGGTGTTGATAACAGTCAAGTCCTTTTTTGGAGCCATGCATGAGCCCATCCTAAAGACTGTTTGAGGGGGAGTTAGCTGAAGATATCTATCGTCAGCCCACCATGCTGGGAGGCAGATAGTATAGCGAAGGGAGAGGATTGCTGCAGGCTTTCTGAAATGTGAAAGACTGTACCCTATAGGGTTGAGTCATATGCATCTAGGCATTGTGGTCACATAAGTCAGTATGATCATTACACTGCATGGAGCTATGAGAAAGGGTGAGGCCATACAGGATTGAAATCTGATAGTTTTAAGGGTCTGTGATTTCTTTGTGTTTATTTTAGTTTGTAGATAAACCCCATACTTTTCCTACATGAGCTCCTATGACATCAGTAAGCACAAGGTCTTCTGGAGCAGCCTACTTGGCTGCGGTGGTGTCGACAGACTGTTGTAGCTCTGAGGTTGCTAAGGGTCCACAAGTCTCCCTGCAGAGTTGTAGGAACAGTAAAGGAAAAATTAAGGGAAAGATACACACCCTGTCAGGACAGACATCTGGAGAAGGGAGAGAGGCATGTCTGTGACCTCAGACTTCCCCAAAAAACTTGAATGAGCCCCAGGAGCAGAAGACTGTTCTCCAGAAGAGTTGGCAGAGCAAAGGATACAGAGTGGAAGAGTTCACTGTCTCACTCTGGCATTGGTCACAGCTCTGGATACTGCTGGTTAAATCTCATCATAAGCATGTATGGCCCACTGACCATGCAGAAAGGCCCTGTGCACAGGTTGTGCAGGAGAGTGGAAGATGGTATTGCATGGAAAGAAGGGGCCAGGACTGAAATTCACCCTGAAATTCCTGTCTCATGAAACCCACCCTCTTCTTTGGATTTGAGATGATGAGGGCCAAGGAGCACTGCAGTTTAACACTCTGGCTCCCAATAGTACAATTCAATCCCTTCTCTGACTTTGTGTGGATTTTCAATGCACAGTGTCTTAGTCTTCAAAATCACCTTCATAAGGGGACACAAGTAGGAAATGGCCACCAAGGTAACAGCTCATGTAGTTGCAAGGCTACATAATCAAAAGTAACACAACAGCAGTTAAGTCAAAATACTTCATCACACTGAACCCATCTCTCCCTAGGAAGTCCTCTGGATGATACTAACCTTGAAGTTGACATTAGATTTACAGCTCAATTCCCTTGGGTAATGATGCTGATTACATCCATACTAAAAGAGCAAAGTAAGTTCCCTTCCTTTCCCTCTGTAGCAAGACTTCACTCACAGCTGTCACAAGCAAAGCCTATGACAGGTCCCTGAATTGCTTTAGACATTCGGCAGCTGCAGAGCTGTGTCTAAAGGACAGAAATCTCTCCACTGCTCCAGAGCAGCTGACAGCTGAAGAAAGATGGTCAGCTAAATTCTTTGTTGTAGCCACCCCATACACCAAGATAAGCAGAGTGATTAAACTGATTTATAGTGCTTCGATACCCAGCTGCTTTTTTCCCCAAAATAAGACCTGCAGAGCTGGTATTCAGTTGCTTAATGAAATTAAGCCGCGATCCTTCTATTGACAGCAATATTACTGAAATGTAAGCAGAGGGATCCCCAAATTTTCAGTGTAAGGCACATTCACCTTTAACATGTGGCTTGAGTCAAAAATCCTGGGGCTCAGACTGACTGAATTTGCTGGGACAGGTATTTAGTATGCCCAGCAGTAGGTAGCTACAGTGGAGTTGTCTACCTCAGAGTTACACTAAGGGCTCACTTTGTAGCCAATGCAGATCTTATCTGTTACTCAATGGATTCTAAGGCATGATAATCTCACTATAGAAGAGAAGTCTAAACTATATCAGATGAATCATCTCTGAAAGCATGTATTTCCCTTCAACTTATCTAAAACTGCACTTGCAGCTAAGGTTGCCTGAGAACCAAGAAAACCTGACATGTAGTAAATCCACTTAAATGATTAGCAAAAACCACAAGTACCTTATCCATGCTGTTAGGCATAGTCCCTGCCCTGCTCTAAGCTCTCCCACTAATTGCTACATTAACAACTTGCACACTTAAATCAGAGAGTCAGTGGTCATCAGGTGGGTCATGATGAAGGAAAAGGGCAGGGAGGAGGGCTTTTCAGACAGCTTTTGTTGGCTGTCACTAAAGTATTTATTCCCAAGGCCTTTTGATAACCAGGAGTAGGGAGGGTCTGACTTTTTTCAATTATATACCAGCATTTGAATTAAAACTGCAAAGCTCTTGGTTTCTTGGTGTTTCAGCAGGCATTTGACCACCAGCAAATCTGGGAACAAGAGCTGCTGATAAATATGCTTGACAGGGAGCATTTGTAATGAACACAGCTCAGCACAACCTTTAAAGGAACATACCTGAACGAGATTGCCTGAAGCAATCCTGTTCAAGTGTATTTACATTGCATATAAATCTGGTGCAAGACCTCACCTCCTTGCAATGATCCTAAAGAGGCAGTGAGTTTTAGGGGCTACTCAAGGCAGTTCATGAACAGTAACCAGATTAGGACTCAGACTGAGGTCTATGATACTGTCTTAGCATGTGCCTTCGGGCTATGAATGTACCAGCACATCTACTATAAATGTATTATTCAGCATACATAATAAAGGCAGTTCAGGCAGTAACCCCTGGTCCCTAGTCCCTGTGGCATGGAGTGGGCTGTGTGCATGGCTAGCTCCTGTTAGAGAAGACCAACATCCACACTGCATAGTACCTGGCCCTGGGCTTATTAGAAGACCGTTTTCAGGCTGGGGAGCAAACAAGGTAGCCTTGTCCATGCAGCCTCCAGGGTATCTGCAGAGTACAGCCCTAGAACCACGTCAAGTGTTCTGTTGTAGAGAGATAGGGAGGCCCATGGTAGAGCCAAGGAGCCAGCTAATGACCAAGTGGAGTGGAAAATCAGAGGTCCATTTTTTGCACCCGTTATTTGGACCTTATATTTAGCTGTATCTGTGATCTTTGAGAGTCCATAGTTAAACTTTCACTTCAGCATACCAGTATAAAGCTAAACTGGGAGGTTACTAGATTGAGTAATTTCAGTGATTCACTCAGGAATACTCACTATTTTGAGTATGTGTTTAAGTACCATGTCCTATTGAGTCTTTATGTCTTATTCTGAGAAAAATAGCTGTGGTGTCTGAGATAACACAGCATATCAGCACTAATCCACAGTACTTCTCCTCAAATGCTTTGGTGCTCTGTATTTTAGGAGATCCAGACAGCTTTCTTTGGGAACAGCAACGCAGCCAACTATTGCCATATGCTATGTGGGTTCCCTCTTTCCGCTTCTCAAAGGAACTGACAGCCTGGCCTGGCCAGAAAAACAAACCAATGTATTTTACACACACAAAAAGAGGTTTTGAATGTTTTGTTCGGGATCAGAATAAAAACTCAAGCTCTTACACAGAAAAATTCAACAGAGAAACCTCAGAATAGCTCAAAACATGGGACATTGATCACACATCTTCGTGTTAGAGTCAAAGTACCATTCTCCCATTGTTTCTCCTCTGGCTGTGAAGGAACATTGGCCACTGGGATACCGGCCGTTCCAAACAAAGATATATGTTTTATCTCTTTTGTCTAACAGTCAACTTTTCTGTACCGGAGACATGGTTTTGAGTAGGCATTTTCTAACAAAAATTCTTTTTTTTCCTGGTATTCTGTGAGGCTGAACATTTTAAATTGTGGTAGCTGACTTGTACACTCTCTTCCTTCCTTCCTTTAAAAAAAGCAGTCAGCTCCCACTTACAGAGTCTCGGATCACCACAGACTTGAACCCATCACCCCTGTGCAGACATTCACACAGTGACCTCAGTGGGAGCTGTACATGAGGAGACCTGAAAAGCTGTACCTGTTACAATATCTGTATTGCTAATGCGAGGATTAGTGTTCTTGATTTCATGTAGTGGCTTTGTTCCTTTTTACTACATAGTCTGCTCTCCCAGAGGATATAATTTGGTTTGCTACTTGGTTGACATCAGAGGTGTTCTACTGAAATTTACAACACCAACACTGAACTGAATTCCTACCCTCCTGAAAAATGCATGTATAAGATAACGCACTGCTGAGTGCAGTTGACTGTCAGCTACCTGGGCTGTGGCTTATCCACACCAAAGCTTCAGAGCTGGCTAAGCTCTAACTGTGCTGTTTGAGGAAGCACATGAAGATACAGCTGTATTACTTTCAGGGCCAGAAAGAAGGCCATTCTTTTTCGGGTGTGCCAACTTGAATCAAAAACCTGGCGGGAATAAAAGTCACTTTATCTAGAGCTGGCACAGACACCCCTCCTGCATATTGGTTGGACCAAGGTCTGGACCCCCACCCTATAATTGCACATTCAATTAGATCTGATTGAGCTGGGATCATTAGTTCCAACCATGGAATCAAGACAAATGCATCTTCCTAGTGTCTGCTAGGAATTGCAGCAAGAAAACGAACCCTCTGCTAGAATCACCTTCAAGATATCTGTGCAAGACACAAAGGCTATGACTGGGTCTCAGAACAGCCAGGATGTCACCTGGAGACTGGATGGAGTGCACTCCTGTGACCATGGGAAATGAGGGAGAGGAGAGAAGGATGCTTTTTGCCAGGTAATGCCATGCAGTCAGGATGTGGGACTGAGACTGGGAAAGTACTCCTGAATCCCTTGGTACAGATATAACCTGAGCATCTTTAGAGCAGTGAGCCTGGATCCCAAACTGCTCATTATGGACCAGAAAAGTCCTTCTGAATCCAAACAGGCTCTGCCTTGTTAGCTTCGTTACAAGGCCAGAATTTAATTTTTCCCATGCATTTGCGCTGTGCCTTGGCTTATAAGTGATTCCTCCAGGAGCACAAAGAATGAAGAGCACAGTGCAGTGAAAACCCAGTGACTACACAGAAGCCTGCTTGGGCCTGGGGTCAGCAGGGAACAAAACTAATAAGCTTGAATGACCCCATCCATCCCAGCATATCGGTGCTACCTGGGATTTGCTGTTATCCAGAGTATTCCAATATACCAACACCTCAGATGATGGAGTGGTGACTATGGTGTTATAGTCACACTCCAGTTAATGAGACATAATAGTTATAACCACACAAGTCTCCATTGTTAATGATAAATATGTACTGAATAACAACTAGATGCTTCTTCAACCTCACACTTAGCAATTAATGTAATAGATACTACTATAGCAGGTCACATGTAAATCTTATAGATGAGAAATTTGCTTTTTCTGATAAATATACTACCCATTTTACTCTTTCTACCTTCTACATTAAGCTATTTAGGGAAACAAATGCATTTTAAAGTCTCTAAAAGTAAATCTGTCATGGACTTTTTGCTTACTGCACTTTTCTAAATACATTTTGCTAGAGCCAGTTTAGTACAGTGAGGTGCATCACAGAGTGAAGTTCGTTGCAAATACAATGTATTCATTAATTTGCTACTAAAAATGTCTTCAGTAACAGATCTTCAACCACATACCAGCAACACTGAAGTAAAATGGCCTTGTTCAGTCTATGTCAAAGTGTATGTATCCACTTTATTTATGCAAGACATATTGAAGGGAGTAATTTAGGTAGAGTGACCTCTGTTTTGCAGAAAAGGCAAGGTCTAGGGAAAACAGACATCTAATTTTCTTAAGAAGTTGCAGTTGAGCTGCCTGAGATTTCTCATGCAATTTTGCCACCGTGAAGCTGCATTAGAATCTGTTTTTCCAGGCACTTTTCCTACAGCTCCAATGAAGTTGATTTATGACCCATCCATTTCTGCATGTTACAGTGGCAATATCATCCAAGCTTCTTCAGTACATATCCACTCTCAGACTTTCTTACTTAGAATAGGTTTGTTTACTCTGCACTCTTCCCTGAAGTATGGTCTGTATTCACACTTTATTCCCTTTATCATATATAGGTTAGAGGAGGAAGCTGAAGGAATATTTCTTAGATAGTTTCCCTCACTTAGGTCTTAAAGTAATATTGCCCACTTTCCTTACAGAAAAATAATAAAATCCTTCTCTTCAGGAGTGAAGGTCCTGGGTCCTTGCTTTTGCCTCTCCCCAAATTAAAGTCTTTTACCTAAAGCACCCTTAGCTATAAAACTGATAGGCCAACGATCCTGCTGTGCTTAATAGAGAAGTAAGATCTAATGACTCCTCTACCAACTGTAGAAATGATTGTACTCCAGCACATCTAAATGCCCATATTAGATAAGATTAATTCAGAACAAAGTGCAGATGGGGCACAACACTTCTCACTCACATCTGCAGCAGCTGGTATGTTGATTTGTGTGCTGCCTCCTTCCCACAGGCACATGGACCCTGCCTAGCCAGGTGCACCCCTGCCTGCTCCCTGTCTGTGTGCTCTGCCAGGACAGCAGGGCAGAGCTTCTCCAAGCAGCTGACATGGAGGATATCCTTCATGGGAGGATAACAGAAGAAAGGGGAAAGGATGCAACCCCTTCTCCTTCCTCATCCTATGAAGCTGTTGATGATGAGGGGGGGAGAGGAATGGATTCCCCTTTTTCCTTTCTGTGGGCTATTAATTCCAGGTCTCTGGAATTAGGGACACCTGGTGAGACGTCTCTTGTACGTGGCTCATCCCTTCACTGGGACTGATCATGGAGTGAGCACAACAGTTGAAGTTCCAATGTTGCCAACTTGAAATACAGTTAAAGGGAAGTCAAGTGACAGGATATAAATGGAAACTGCAGGCCACAGAAGTAAAATGTCCATAATCTACATTTTGAACAAGGCAGAAAAGAGCTGTGGGGATGTTCTTAGTATGATATATTTTATCAGAGCTGAAGAAAGGAGTCCATTTGTTTCACAGTGTGAGCAAAGCTTACCACTGAAGGAATCGTATTTTGGTTTTTTTTTCCTGAATTGTGTGTTTGCTACCCTCACTTTTGAGAGTTCGCTGCTCTCTGTGTGGTACCTGAAACATCCTGCATGGCTTTCAGATGCATATAATTATGAAGTTGGTGAAAAAAAATAGACAGTGACAGATAAAAGTGGCAAAAAAATTGCCAGTGGTTTGCACAGAGAGGGGAGACAACAGGAAATACAAGGAAAGCTGCAGATAGACATACCTCAGTGATTTCTTTCTGATTCTGTTGATGCCTGATAATTGACAGAGCTCCACTCTCAAGAGTAAGCAGGGAAAAGAGGAGGGAGAGAGAGCAAGATAAAATCAGACAGAGAAGGCTCAGTTGCTATTAATTTCAATAATTTTCATCTCCCAGAATTAAGCTTTTGTATCTTTCTATTCTAGTGGTGATAGATGGAGAGCTAAGAACATGGAAGCCTAAGTTTACTATCACATATCTTCCTAACAAAAGACAGGCAAAATAGCAACTTCCGTAACAAGACAGGATGATAATGGATAACACTGGGATAAGTGGTTTCCAAGGACACCGTGTTTGGGAGGAGGCAGGGTTTGCAATGCTGGCTTGTCAAAGAAATGCTAGGAAGAGCAGCAGCTCAGTCCACCCTCCGCTTCGGTCAGCAGCACTGTAAGTATTTGCAGATCTTCATGGACAGTTGGTCTCGCTGGTGCTCAGGAAGCTGATTGCAGTGTGGTTCGTGCCTCTGTCTCCCCACGCTGGAAAACAGGCGGTTACACTCCCAGGGGCCTGAAGACAGTGGGGTGAGGGGTGGTCTATGGAGATCTGTAGCCCTATGCTCTCCATGTCAAGAGGAGTGGGGTGTTTCCACCAGGGGCTGAGCCAACTACTCTTAGGCATCTTGGTTAATTATTTTGAATGGAGGGAAGGATTAAACACGAGCCTATATATCCTCTTGTTTCAAACTCTGGTTGTGGTTGAGAAAATAGGTTTAATGCCATCTATCCTGTGACATGTAAAACTCCTGATTCAACTATATATTTAAGGATATATGTATAATTTTTCAGCAAATGTATCATAAGAATTGTTCAGACAGTGTGGAACTAGGGCCAAGTTTCCTTCTTCATGCTAGGTATTTTTTTTCTGTTACAACCCAGTGGAAAAAAAGCCAGACAACTTATTTGTTACTAAACATATCAGAGGATATGAGAACAGCTCATAACAATTCTGCTTTGATTTTCTAGTGGGACTAAAAATGAAAAAAATGACAATGGTTCTCTTTATCTCCTCTGAAGTTTTTTGATTTCTGGGAGATATGCCTTTTTCTTTTAGAAAATTAGAAGATGTTTTTGAGGAAAGGACAATATTCAAAGGGTTGAGTAGTAAAATCCTACGTTGCCAAGATGCATCTTATTTCAGTGTGGCATCGTGTTAAAGTAAATGGAGATGAAGTGAAGACAAAGTCTTGGCAAAGTTGTGTTGACAATATCACTGACTCTTAAAGCAGAAGATGGCGCTAATGGTAGAGGATTTATGTTCTTTAGAAAAAGAAAGAAATAATATTGAATGTGGGTTCAACTAATCTCAGTTCAAACAGTGATGAAATTCTTCTCTAATAGCCTCTTCTTTTGAGATCTTAAGCTGAAACCCCTGTTCAGGGTAATGCCATTACCTGGCCAAATACAACTACACTGAGAACATACTATCCCTCCAAGGTAATGTCCTGTTTCCTAAAAATGCAATACGCTGCTAAGTATTATGTGAAGTGACAAAGGCCATCTGTCTAATTGCAAACAAATAAGAAGGCCTGGTCATACAGCCATACAGTAACTTATGCATACCTATAGCCCTACGGAAACCAGGTACAAGATCAGCTTCCTGAACTTAGCGGACTTTAAATACTCAATGTATCATTAGATCCCTTATTTTGACCTCTTTGGTGTCCCTCACTGTTCCAGCTTACAAACAGATACTGTTGTTTCGCCCAGAAATTTGTGTATGATAACAACATAATTGCTGTGCTGCCATTCAGTGAGACCTGGACAGGCTGGAGAGTTGGGCAGAGAGAAACCTGATGAAGTTCAACAAGGGCAAGTGCAGGGTCCTGCACCTGGGGAGGAACAACCCCATGCACCAGTAAAGGCTTGGTGCAGACCTGCTGGAGAGCAGCTCTGCAGAGAGAGACCTGGGTATCCTGGTGGACAACAAATTGACCATGAGCCAGAAGTGTGCCCTGGCTTCCAAGAAGCCCAATGGTATTCTGGGCTGCATTAAGAGGAGTGTGGCCAGCAGATTGAGGGTGGTTCTCCTCCCCTTCTACACTGCCCTAGTGAGGCCCCATCTGGAGTACTGTGTCCAGTTCTGGGCTCCCCACTTCAAGAAAGATGAGGAGCTACTGGAAAGACACCAGCGGAGGGCTATGAGGATGATGAGGGGACTAGAGCATCTCTCCTACAAGGAGAGGTTGAGGGAGCTGGGCTTGTTCAGCCTGAAGAAGAGAAGGCTGAGAGGGGACCTTATAAATGCCTATAAATATCTTAAGGGTGGGTGTCAGGAGGATGGGGCCAAGCTCTTTTCAGTGG
>Ga0065711_1047269_pt1 | contig 12428 bp, 7 predicted proteins | sample Hoacrofraction12_FD_59098 | JGI IMG/M metagenome (GOLD analysis project Ga0065711, IMG submission 59098) | Hoatzin crop microbial communities from Cojedes, Venezuela - Epithelial fraction 12 v2 (version 2) | ecosystem: Host-associated > Birds > Digestive system > Esophagus > Crop | place... | reverse complement strand
CTGCTCCTCCGGCGCCTGTTAAAGGGGCAGCTCCGCGCTCGGCGGCGTCTGCCAGCCCTTGGCTCGGAAGCGGCGAGCAGCTCGTTGCTGCCGGTGCCCGCTTCCCCCGAGGCACGCGGCGTTTCTTCGGTTTAAGGGAACAGCAAGAATTCGCCTCCAACTAGTAGAAAGCATTTGCCCGCTTAAAGTTCTTTCAGTTGTGAAGGAGCAAAGTAATATTAATGGCCTGCTCTTCGCTCTTTTTGTTCTGCAGAAAGCCGAGATGCTGTTACAGGTGAACGTTACGTGGAGTTACTGCTTTATAGACGAAATACTTGTCACTTTATTCAGTATTAGTAATGCTTGGTTTTGAGAAAATGCAGGCACAGAGTGGGTTGCAGTACTTAGGTTATTTTTGGTTTTGCTTTTTATTAGATTTATCCTTCAAGTAGTAATGTCCAGTTAGTCAGCTACTGGGTGGACAGGCTGACTGGATTCCAACTTTATAAATGTTAACGCACGTTGTGACCGGCCTTGAGTAATAATGGATGGATGGCAGCGTAACGTTCAACCGGAGAGCACGCCTGAGCTATTCCAGTACGACTCTGCTATGTACTGCTGGGGAGGACAGAACGTGTTTCTCAAAAATAGGAAAGAATCTGATAAATGCAAAAAGCTGCTGGGGGAGTGCAGCTTTGTTTTTGCAAGGAAAACAACAGGCAAAGTCTTAAGAGATGGCTTTGCCTCCTAATTAAGTGCTTCAACATGTGTGATGCCATACCTTCATTTTGGGATTTGTCGGCTTCCTGCTTCTGAAAAATCTTACCCTTAGTCTTCAACCATTTTGTAACCATTACCCTATTCAGGAATTGAGCACTGCTACGGATCTTAAAACTAGAAAAGTGAAGCAGTTGTGGATTGATACTTAGCAAGCTGAGTGAGGCAGCAGCAGTCCTCTGATCTTGTAGCTGTTGAGTTACTATGAATGATACTTGTTGTATGTTGCTATAGGTATGAGCTGACATTTGTTTCTTCTTTGCTAATTTAAGCACGAGCGTTGTCTCATAAAATCGTTTAGTCCTGATTGGAAAAATACAGGCACTTTATCAACCAATGATGAGAGTGAGAATTCATCTGCTCTTTATTTTTTAATATAATTATTAAACATGTACATCTGACATTTGGAAACTTTAACTGAAATTAGTCTCTGTTAAATGTGTTTGTCACTAAGATTTAAATGGGCTCCAGTATATTTGTTTCATGTAGTGGAGGAGGAGGGGAAGTAACATTTGAAAGTTATCACCGGCTTGCCTGGAAGTATACAAATGCTACCATATGTCCGGAGGTTTTACATCATTTATTAAGATGGGAAATAGCCTGATGGTTCATACTTTGAATAAGGTTAAAAAACCCCATAAAAATCTAAAAATGAAGTGGTATTTCTCTGAGAACAGTATTGTGCAGTCCATTCAGCATCTGAGAGGTAAGAGTGATTGGCATTGGCTCTATACACAATAGTGCAAAATACCAATACATCAGGTATTTTTAAGCTATTGTGTGAACAGGAATACTTTAACGTACCAGCACCACTCATCTTTTGGACTTGACTGAGCAGACTTATTTTGTTACAGTATATTTTTAATCTAACCTGCTTCCGAGAACGTTTCTTTGCGGGGGCGTGTAAGTGGTTAGCTGTCCTGGACTTAAATGCAGGACAATCGGAGCTTGCAGGGAATCAGAAGATGCCTGGGCGTGGGGTACATATACTCTTGCCAAACTTCGCTGCGTCTGTGTCACCGGAGGACTGCTGCTGGGCAGGACAGTGGAAGCAGAGCTCTTGGTCTCCCGAAATGTGCAACCTTACTTTATGTTCAGGTTTCGAATCTGTAGCCAGCATTACCTTTGTGGCCACCGCCATGGGTGAGCCGCAAGTGCTGATACTGCATGTGCAGCGATGCCTGGAGCTGGCTTTGGGAGGGATTTAGCTGCAGGATTCCCCTTGTGAAAAAGTCATTTGGGTGTTGGGGGCAGGGGGCACTTGGCAACAGAACTGGCGATGTCCTTAAAGTGGAGGAAAGGAGATATGCTGCTCGCTCTTCGTCTGCTTTTGAAGGGTTTAGTTGCTGTTTGCACGCATTTTCCCAGTGGAGGTCTGTGAATGAGGTCTTTAGGCAGTTGAGTAAACAGGGAGCTTAAAGAGCTTTGATGAGAAGTTACCAAGGTGGCACTTCTGGGAGTACCGGCCGAGCAAACGCTTCCAACATTGTACAAAGTTCCCAGTGGCTTAAGGAATTATTCAGGTTTGTCAATTTAATTGCAGTAACGGTTGTGGCATGGCTGCCTTTAAAAAGGGGGTGAGTGCATGAGAGAAAGGAAAAGTTAGGAGTATGGAAGCAGGGAAGTCATCCTTGCAAATCTGTTAGTTGCTCCTGGAACTTTCTTTTTTGTCTTTTGTTGCTTCTGTGCCATTCACGCTTTCTCTATGCACGTGCATCCTGTGCTGGTCCTTCCTCTCCAGCTACAGACTGATAGGATTTCCATAGGAGTGTTTCACAGTTGTTGCTGTGCCTGGGATGGGAGTGGTAATCAGTCAAGGGGTGTTATCTTCCAGTGCCATATTTGCCAAGGCTCTCTCTGAGAAACCAGTAGGCAGGGACCCAGCCAACCCAGCCTCCCGTACAGTGGAATTTGCTGAGCAGATGGCACGAGGATAAGGCAGTCCCTGCTCTTTCTCCAAGCCCTTCCTAGCCAGATCTCCAGAAGGTTTTCCTTAAGACAAGATATCTGGCTTAGAGCACAAGATTCAGTAATGCTGAAGCACTTGTTGTTTGGAAGTGAAGATTTCTGTTGGGCTTTTCTGCATGTGTGCGGAGTAGCTCTTCAAGATGTCATTTCTGGTCATTTTTTGGTAGCTAATTGGTTCTACCAGAGCAGATTTTTGGCCACAGCAGTCGAGGTATAAAATGGGGAGATGTACCTAGAGCTGGCTGTTCAGGCACGTAACAGTAGGTCAGTGTTGTCCCTGCTTAAGCCCCTGATTGCTGAGCAAGTCTGGCTCACTTGGCAACCCTGGTTTCAATTCTTAGTTGGCAGCATCTGCAGAGGGGTCGGAGCTGCTCGTAGAAGCTAAGGACCATGGACTGGGAAGCTAAGCACGTCAGCTCTGTGCTGGAGGAGGCTGGCTGTAGCTTGGATTAAGGCTGCGCATCTTGCTCTTCTAGGTGAAGTCTGGTTGGGAGTTCTCCGAGCCAGGCTCCCCACATTTTGTTGGGCAACTTCTTGCAGGGATTATTATTACGCTGGCTCTTTTGAAGACTCATGTGACACATAGGGGTTGCAGAGAGCGGTGTTACAGACCAGGCTCTGCTTCACTGCCCTGTGAGGTATGTGTTGGCAGTTTTGGTCCACATTTTTCAGCGACAGTCTGTGATGCACAGCTGTCCAGGCTGCCGCTGGTGCGCCCTGGGGGGAGGAACCAGTTGAATCCTTGACTTCCCATCTGTCTTCCAGTTGGGGCACTCTCAAAATGGCTCCGATTGTGTATGGTCAAGGAATTCAGCCTTGACAGAGTCGCTGGGAGCATGTTAACAGGGTAGTGAAAACGCAGCCCTGCTTAGCAGGATGCGACTGCTGTTAGTTAACTGGTCGTAGCCAGCAATGCTCCGCCACCCCGCAGTTACTCTCTAATGCAATCTGCTTGCAGTCCAACATGTGCTGTTGGACAAGTGAACTGGTGTATTACTTCGGGGGAGCTATAATCCTGCAAATTCTGCATGCAGGAAAGGGATTCCCTTCTGAATTCCCTGTCAGCTGAGTGGCGAAAGCGCTGCTCCCTGAGACTTGATTACGCCCCTGTTCTCAGAGGGGCTCCAGAATTATCAGGTGCAGTAAGGAGACGGATGGATGAAGAGAAAGACAGGAAGCCTGCTGTTCTTTTTGATGGGACATGAAGCTCTTGCTCACCAGCTTTTGGCAAGCAAGAACACTGTGTAGATCTGGAAATAAAATTTGTTTAAATTGTCCTAAATAAAAACAACATGCTTGTCAATAGTAACATTTTGATATAGCATCCAATAATGAGCTAAACTGGAAATTTATCTTTTAGGAAGAAGTCTTACCTCCCCATCTGTCCCCTTCTTATTATTCTTTTTTATTTTCAGTGGGAAATTTTTCTGAATTCTAGTTTTCATGGGAAGTATAAAATACATTTCTTATCCATGCACTGCATGTAAAAGTACTGGTGTGTTGTCAAAGTCACAGTGAAGTAACTGTGAGATACCTGTACATTTCACATGACCCCATATACGGAGGAATTCCATGCTGGACGAGCAATATAACATTTCTCAACCTTTCGGGCGAGGGAATTTTGTAAGGTGGTGTTTTTTGGGTTTTTTTTTCCCCTCCCTCAGTAATAGAGCTTGATTTGTTTGAATGTTAATGGTTGGGATAGACAAGGACAACTGGCCACAACGCATTTTTCAGCTTAGAGAACTTACATGGAATCACTGCTTGTAAATTTTAAGTGATGTTTAAATTGTTGAAGAACAGGGTGATTAAATTACATGATTTGGATCCTCTGAAGTTTTTCTAAAGATTTGAGTATTGTTTGGTTTCAGCACACTTGCTTTAGTGTGTTGGTTAGGGCTCTTCATAAACAAAATACAACATTATCTTTATTACTCACAGTGCTGCTGCATACTTGCGGTTTAGGTTTTGCCAACTATTTGCAATGTATAGCCACAGACTGTCTGGGTGGCATAAACAAAAACAAAGTTTTTCTGTTCCTATCAGGACTTGTTTTTTTCAATTAGGCACATTAGTGTATCGTTAGGTAGAGAGGTGAGAGTACGCCTGTGTGTGTGACTCTTCGCTAGTCTGAAGTGGCAAAAAACCACATCAGAATAGATCTACATGCAGCTTATTAGCTGTAAGCACCCACAGCATGATTAATGCTCTACAAGAGAGCCAGACAAGACCATCTCAGCCCCAAGAAGCTTACAGTCTAGCGCTGGCAGGACTTGCCTCGTAATTTAGGAGGTGTGAAATTAATTTTGTGTTTATTAGCTTCATAACCCTCCTCTGGACGTAATTCTGGGGTGCAGAAGCCATTCTACGCGTATGAATTAGCCTGCAATGGCTTCACTACTCCATGCAAAGCAGATGCCTCCTGTTAGCGGTGTGTAAGGTGCAAGATCAGAATTGCCTCCCTTCCGTATTGAGACCTCTCCTGGAACATGTCTTAAAACAGTTTTCAGTAAGAGGTTTCAGGACTCGCAGTCTAATTTAAGTAGTCACATGTGCATCCATTCTGAACTCACGGAAAATCGTAGTTCTGGACTGCCTTTTAAAATTAACAGGGCGGGAATAAAAAAATTGCAGTGGAGGGCAACCAATAGTGCCTACCCAAGGCTGCACTGTGCCTATGAGTTTTGAAGGAAAAAACGTCCATATTTTATTACGAGTTTAGTGGTGTATTATGTTCTTGAATACAGCTGCAATTTCCTCACAGTCATCCACACGCACCCGCAGCCTGCCTATAGTTTTGCTTCGTAGGACTGGAGAAACAAAAGATACAATCGTAGAGAAATATGTGTGCTTCAGTTTTGATCTCAGATTGTGTTTGCAAGTATTGGCATTTTCACATGGAATTTCGCATCAGTTTTTCCTGAACTGTTTCAGCAGTTCTAGAAATGTACAGGATACGTGACTTCGTTGAAAGCAAAACAGAATGTCAGTTTTCCGTAAGTACTTTTAGAAATCTCTCTCAAGCCACTGAAGTAAAGAAGTATTAGTAATGTATGTACTAATTTAAAGCCATGGAGTTTACAGGAGTTTTTTACCAAAATCTGTGGTGTTTAGATAAATCCCCAATGATTTGCCAAGTGCATATTTTTTTCTGTACTTGGAAAAAATTTACTCTCTACTCTTAATCTGTTTTTGTAGCCGTAGTGGCTAGATAGCAGGCTACCTTTCGAATTTGACTGACAGTTGAGAAGAGCAGGTAGCAATGATACTTTCTAGCAACCAGTTTAAAGCTTCATAGCTAAAATATACCAAAAAATGTTATATATAATGATAATATTTTTTAAAACATGATTAGTATCTGGGACTGAGGTGTGAGAGCTTTCTGCTTAGTGACTGGGAATGTTACTGCTCTGAGCTATACTGATATAAAGCGATTTTTTTTCCAAAGAAAAGTGTTCTTTTTCTTTCTGAAGCTATCTGTCTAACACCTGCAAGAAAAGGCAGCTGTTTGCTATGGAAAGCTGGGAATTAACTTTACCAAGCGGCGTGTATCTTCTGGAGGAAAGTTAGCAGTCCTGCTAAGCTCTGTCGTTGTAAGCCAAAATAAGGAGCGGGAGCATTTGGGGAGTTTGGTTTATGCACTGTAGCTGAGAAATAAATGAACCAGAAATACAAAAGAAACCCACCTGTGGTAATGTGTGTTGTTGTGTTACAAATAATGATGACCACTGATGAGGCACAGATAACGTAAAGGTAATGTAAAGATGCTGCTGTGTCTTTGAAGAAGAGATATTCAGCATCTCCTCTGGCTCATTTCTGACAGTTTGCATTTTGTTGCTACTTGGAACTTATTCTTCATTGCAAGTAAAAGCCATAGTTAGGGAATACCAGTGATTTTTGTGTTGGGGAAAGTTTACCTTCTTTGAGATTGTGAATATCAAGAAAAATTTTTGTATGTGCGCATTATATTACCATACCAGTAAGCAGTCTCAAAATACTGGTGGCTACGGAGTGACACTGATTTCTTTGCAGGAGAGTTTCTATTGCTGTATTTTGAGGGACTCTGAAAGTTTGTTGGAGAGTTTCTATTGCTGTGTTTTACAGAGTGATTCCGGTGGATGCTCTTGACTTCTGGGTGTTTTATTGCAAAGCGGTCTTCTGAGTTATTTTGTTCCCTCTTGCATATGTCCTGCTTGTGAAGTACGACTGTGAGATGCTTTTAAGGCTGTGATAATCCATGTGAGACGTGTTCGAATCTGCCTCTCACCAAACATTGATAAGTTGGCTGGGCTTTCCTACAGCCTGGTGACTGACTGAGGCTTGGATGAGACCAGGTACTGAGTGATATTGAAAAAAAGGGAGGGACAGCTTCTGCAAGGTAGCAGTGAAGTTGTCTGGCCAGCAAACTTCGTGTTTGCCATGGTCAAAGGGGGCCTTCCAGCGGGAGAGTCAAGGGAATTCTCACGTGCCATTGTTCCTGAAACCTTTTGACCACCAGCGGGCAGACCGTCTGGGCGCAAGGTCTTTAAAGCACCCATTTGGTTTTGATTTTTGAGTGACAGATGGATCATTCCTGAAGATCGCCAGGAGATGTCAAGAGCAGTGAAGCTGGCTTGCATAGGTTGGCATAAGCATCAGTGGGGGGGAGGCAGCTGGCAGCAGGCAGGGACCCCAGCCACTGCTGCTGCTGGAGCTGGTGACCTGTGGCTGGTGTGAGAGCAGGGTGAGGGTAGGACCTTGCTCCAGAGCGGGTGTTGGCTTCCTGTTCACAGGCCGGTTTGAATGGGGATTGTAAAACCCACGCACGCACGCGTTGTTCCTCTTAGGGCTTGGCCTAGGTTACCCAAGAGATCTTCCATTTTCTTCCTTCCTCTATGTACGCCCCTGGAAAGTCACAGCACTGTGGAGGTCTCCGCAGAAGTTTTCTGTCTGTCTGGGAATCGCATCTTTAAGGCTCGTGGTTCAGCTGACTTCTCGAACACGCTGTATACCAGTCCTTTCTACAGAGATTTTTGCTGGGCACGTGCAAGAGAGTTACTATGGGAAAGATCTGGAGTTGTTTAGGGGAAGGAATTGATTCCAAATGATGTCTTGCCCCAGCTTTATTGTTTTTTAGACAGTGAATTAAATACCGTTTTCTTCACACTAGGAACTTGGAGGCAAAGACTCTCTACCTTTTTAGTTATCAAAATCGATGGTTTCTTACCTAGTACGAAAAACATACGTCCTTGGTTATCTATCTAGCTAATAATTATTAATGCATTGTTTTGTTTCCAAGTTTCTGTGTTGACCTCTTTGGAAAGAGGTTTTGTGTTCTGAGCCCCGTGTGGTTTTCCCACTGTCGCCACTTAGATGGCTGTTGCAAAGTGCAGAAAATCCGTTGTCTAACTAAGAGTGACTATCTCGCTCTTACAGGAAAAGACAAAGGGATATTGGGTATTCTTCTGTTTGCATTTTTCATTAAATAAATTTTCTTTGTTAGAATGCCTAATAAAGCATCTGTGCTAAAGTGGTAAAGCGTGTACTCCATGGACTTTCATCCTCAAGCTTACCCTGACGGATGAGATTACATGTAGTCTAATACCTGCTTTTCATTATTAGCAGCAGTTCTTTTGCCACTGGAGCAAAAGGGCATCGAATGGATTAAGAAAGGTTTTGTTTAAAGATGCTAATATTTTCCTATTACAATAGGAAAAAATTAAAAGGAAGAGGAGAGTAATTGAAAGGTTCTAATTCCTGAGAATTTTTAAAATGGATTATATTGATTAAAAAAATTGCTGCATCTTATGGCAGAAAGTTTTTTGGAGAAGGCAGTAATTGTAATTAATTTTTAGTCTGTGCCACATATTTGATGATAGCTCTGATTCATGCTATTATATTCTCTCTTCCTTCACCCACAGCAAAACAAATTTAATTTGATTCATTCCCTTAAGAAGAAAAAAAAAAGCAAAATTACTCACATGGTTATGATTCAGCTCTTGGCATAAAACCCTGTCCTCCTCCATCCTCCTCTTCTCCCACCCAAACCACCCCCACCCTCACCCACTATATATTTATGTCACTGTAGTCTGAAAAAGTTGAGTAGCTCTTTAAAAACAGAGCGAATAAAATCCTTCTTCAAGCTGCCGTATTACTTATGTTGATACGAGTCTAATAAGACTTCCTTTTCACAAGTGGCATGGAGGCAGCAGCAGCACTCTGTTTTTCATGCGACTTTAACAGACATCAGTACTGCATTGGTCTCGAGACGTGCTTGCTTTTAGCAGTTTAGCAAAGGTACGGCAAGCGATGCTAAAATTGCTCAAGTTCTCGTATTTGTGAGTCTGTCCTTCCAAAAAAAAAGACTTCTGAGGAAACCGTATATAGGGATTCTGGTTGAAATGGAGTACTAGAAAAGCTTATCTTAATATTATTTTTGTCTTTTGCATCATTAGTCATAATGATCTCATTTTTAGACCTTAATAAGCTTTTCCCCAAGAAGAGGTAAAAGCTGCACTGCTTTCATTACGCAGATGTATAGCAGCATGTCCTGTTTGCTGCAGCTTTTGTTGGATAACTCTTTGTATGGGTGATGGCAATCTTCTGTCCTCACCTATGTCTGGAAGTACGAATGTTACGGTTCAGCTCACAATTGTGTCTGACGAACCGTGGTTCCTAAGAGCTGAAGGCTGAACACAGCTCAAGTTCTGTGATCAGACACTAGAAGATGTTTTATACATGAAAAAGAGATGTTTACGGAGATCTGGTATGTAGAGGTGATGCAGTCCAAGGTCCCAGTGGAAGTTAGAAGCAGCTCAGTGCCTCTGAAAGCTGACATGTGTGTTTATGTATATAACACTGAGCACAGAGGACTTCATGCACGCTGATGGAATGAATCAGTCACAGTAGGTACCACAACTTGCATAAGTTGGTGGGAAGGTGTATTTTTAACCAAGCACACTAATGCAGCCCTTTCACTCTTACTTAGAGACAAATAGGTGATACCTTAAGGGTAGAAATCAAAGGGGATCTTTTTTAAAAAAAAAAAAAACAACTTTTCTCAGAGCCTAGATCACTTGTTTACCCAGAAGAGATTAACTTACTAACTTTCAAGTTAAATGATGCATGTTTCATTAGGTCTGTGCTTACAAGCTTTACTTTCTCAGTAAAGGCATGAGACGTCCCAAGGAAGGAAAAGGGCATCTGTAGGGGAGAAAAGAGAAAATTCATTTCTTCCTGCTCTCCCTAACATCCTCTGTGTAGGTAACTGTGGGTATACACACACACATGTCCGTGGTCTGTGATGGTGTATCTAGTTCACACGTCCCAGTGATGCTGGGTGCTTCCCTGTGGGCTGGGCTCTTCCCCTCCGGCAGAGGAGGGCCTTCCCTGCAATTAGCATTAAGGGTGGTGTCATTTTACTGTGGAGCTCACTCCCTTCCTGGGGCTCTGAAACCTTGGCTGGATCAGGCTCAGTTGCCTGTGCTGGATGGCTGCTGCGTCCGACACCAGTGACGAGAATCTTAAAAGGAATCGGGCAATTTGCTCCTCGCTTTTGGACCAAGACACAAAGGTGAGAAAGTCAAAAGGGAAAAACGGGGAAATGTCCCGGTTGGGAGAGGAGAATTGCTGAGCACGGCAGGAAACAGGCTCTGCAGGAACAATAAAGAAAAACAGGTCTCCTGAGGAAATAGTCAACAGAGAAAAACGTAGGAGAATAGGTGGGCGCTTTTGTCTGTGAGGGTGCACGGAGCAGGGGGAAGAGAACAGTGCCTTCCCTCTCGTGCTCCTCGGTCTCTCCCTTCCTGCTCTGATTTGGTTTCTGTGTTAAAAAGAATTACCCCTCTCCCAGGAAGTACGACAGACAGAGTCCAGCTGAACTTCAGTTGTGTTTGCGTAGCCAAGGTGCTGAAATTAGGCCGTCACTGCCAGCAGTTCGGTGATGCACCTTTCTGCTTTCCTTTTCTGCATGCAGTAGGACAAAAGGCTCGGCCTCTGACCCTAATCCCTCTAACAAAAGCTAAAATGCTATCACCATAAAATACACTGACTTTACAAAAAAAGTCTTTCTCAACAGTGAGGCAACAATGAAAGCACGTCTTACCCCATGAGGCACCAGCTGCTATCATCTTTGAATGTTACAGTTTAGCCACGTAGAAGGTGGCTGCAGATGATCCAGCTCGGCACTGGGTTGGAATGAGATGCACGGCGTGCTCCAGGAGATGCAGTGTGGGACAGGGAGCCAAAAGCTCCTGAGATGCAACTCAGTTCCTGATGGAAACTTCTGTGATATTGCTCAAGTCATTTTAAGTGTTCCTGGCCTCTCTTTTCTCATTTTCTAAAGGAGGCTAAAGTTTGCCATTTCATGGGGATATTATGAGGATTTACCTTAAAATGTACTTTTGAGGTACTTAAGATGGTTAATCAGCTTTTCCATTATGGAGTACTTATGTTATTTGGCTGGCTTCAGCCACACGAATTCACACAAATGCTATACATAGAATACTTTGGTGGAATGTTTTGTGTTTGGCTCATCTGAGTCATGGTTTCCATTCAAAAAGAACAGTAAAATAATGTGATTGTTTTAATCTAAATTATTTTCATGAAGAACCTCATAACAAATGCTTTGGGAAGAACTCGGAGATGAAGCGTGATAAAATCAGTAGGCTTTAAATATCTCATCAGAGTCGAAAGCAGATATGACTGCTGTCTACCAACAAGCTGCAGAATGGAAGACTAGGGGCATTTGTGGTATAGCACAGGAAAAGGAAAAGAACTGTGTTAGCAAAGGGAAGACAACGCTGATCATTTGATGTGCCAACAGCTGGCCCTGAAGAAGTTTAAGATGGAAATTTTGAAAAAAAGATCCAAGCCATCAGAAGCGACTTCTGGAACAACCTTCCGATTGCAGGCGCTAAGGAGAAGCTGCAGCTTTTTTCAAGGTGGAGATAGCGTCATGTTCAAAAAATCATCAGAGAGGTGTTGGCTGGTTTGCTTTCCCATCCCTAATTTCTTCAGGTACACCTGTTGTCCTAGGTCTCCTCTTCAATTCTATTATCTAACATTAAACTTGCGGTAAGAGTGGGCAGTTCGTCTCTGATTTTTTGTGTTGACAGAAAAACCATGGCCGTTTTGTGAGAGTTTTATTCACTGCCCCTCAAGAAGATGGAAGATGTAACTCTCCAGAAGTTAATCTGTCTGTTACTTAAAATCACTTACCAGCTTAATGCTCGTGACAGGGTAAAGACTAAAATTTTGAAGTATTGTGATACCTTTTTTCTAATCAAATCACTTTAATCAAAGATAAAAAAATACCACCTGAAGGTTAAAAAATATGCTAATTTTCTTTAAAAAAAAATGTAATAGATGAAAAACTGATACCGACTTTTATATGCGCACGGTGCGAGTGTGAAATTTTTATTAGGTCATCTGCCTTTAATTAAACATAACATTTTATGTTACCCTCATGCTATTCTAGGATAGGATGTTTTTGTCATTTTATGGTTTTACTGGGCTATGGAATATTCCAAACAATTTGAAAATGTGGTTAGATTAGTTTTCCCTTGGGTTTGACCTCAGTAAACTTATCTTGTGGTAAAGCTAGCGCTCTCTGTCCTTACTGCGTTTGTTACCTCAAGACAGTTGTTGTGCGTTTAATTGATATAATGTGAGCAGGGGGGGCGGGGGGACCGGGTGTTTTCTGTTCTGTGTTGGGTGTTTCCCCC
>Ga0065711_1008653_pt1 | contig 12428 bp, 8 predicted proteins | sample Hoacrofraction12_FD_59098 | JGI IMG/M metagenome (GOLD analysis project Ga0065711, IMG submission 59098) | Hoatzin crop microbial communities from Cojedes, Venezuela - Epithelial fraction 12 v2 (version 2) | ecosystem: Host-associated > Birds > Digestive system > Esophagus > Crop | place... | reverse complement strand
CTCCCGCCGCTCGATACAGGCCGCGCCGGCGGAGCTCGGCGCATGCGCTGCCTCCGCATCGCCTTCTGCGCATGCGCCGTAGCAGCCGCCCCGCCCCTAAACCGAGACCAAGATGGCGGCGCCCGCGGGGAGGAAGCGGAGCTGATAGTGCGTGAGGTGCGGCAGCGGGCTCCTGCGCGCAGGTAACGGTTCCTGCGGCGGTGGGCGCCAGCGTGGGGCTCGCCTTTTGTCAGCGCAACGGCCCTACCCGCCGCCTGCCGCTGCTCCCCCTCACGCTCGCCCTTGGGCGGCCTTGGCCTCCGGTGCCTGCAGCCGTGCGCCCTCCGCGCCTCCCTCCTCTCGCCCTGCGTCTCCTGCAGCGGGCCGCCCCCACGGCGCTTTTGCTGATGAACTGGGGAGGCAGGGGGAGAATTTAGGGAGATTTTTGCCTTCTTTTTTTCAGTTCAAACCTGAGCTGCAGGGGAAGGAGAGGAATTTGCCCGCCCGGCTCGCGTGCAGGGGTGACTGGAATGCGCAGGCCCTTACCAAGCCGTTTTCAGAACCTTGATTTAGTCAAGGACTCCTCTCCCCTGTGCTTATTGCGCCTTTCCAGAGCAGGGCCCCAGCCTCTGGCCAGACAGCCCCTTTGCCAGGCCAGCCCCTTCCTCCCTTCTCGGCACGCCTGCCTGCGTGGGACAGTGTGAGCTTGTAACCTGCTCCTGTGAAGAGTGACGCAGCGCTGGGCTGGGATGCCCTTAGCTGGGGCGGGGAGGGGCACCCTGCTTGTCTCCTAGCCTGGAAAGGCAAAACCACTTTGTTCCAAGTCTTTTGCATTTGGTTATCCGTTTGGTGTCCTTGCTTGGCCCAGTGTGAGCCTTGCTGATCACCACATCTTGAGCAGGAAGGAGACTGCAGGTCTCTTTCTCATCCTCTAAGTCCGCACGTTTAAAAGAGCTTTGCTCGAGCACTGTGTGATGCAGGCAGCGGCCCCTTTCCTGCCTGTGTCCCGTGCTCGTCCCGCAGGGCCTGAGGTCACCCAGATGTGCCCTGGCAAGAGCATGTGACACTTGCAGGTGGGCTTCTCTTGAGTTGTGTGCAGGTGCCGGACCTCGTTCGTGTCTTGTCTGTCTCCCTTCAATGAAGGATTCGCACGTCTATAAATGTTGTGTTTTAGAATGCGTGTTTTGTAAGTCAGCGATGCTGAAAGTGGCCTGCCACAAGGAAGTGCTACTTTCTGCTGTAAAATAAATAGGAGTAATAGAAATAAGACATAACTAACAAGGAAATAATAAACATAAGAACAACAGTAAAGTACTGAAATGTTCTTGCTAATTTTGAGCTGAGTGAAGAAGTATAAGGTTATGGAGGGGGAGAAATGACATCTCTCCTGAATAACTTCTGCACCTGCATCGGGACTCCTGACTTCAGTCCTGGATTTGTTATTATTACAAATGAGAAATATTTTAGATTAGCAAGAAAAAAATCAAAGCACCGGTGTGATATATGTAAATGAAAAAATGTTTAAAAGAGTTTACTTGATAACTAAGAGAGAAAATGTGCAGTTCTTTTGATACGTGATGAGACAGGCAATGAAGGCTTGTGTACACGTGTGGTAAATGTTAAGGAAGTAGAACTCCCACTAGCTTACTGGGGACCTTATTTAGGTAGTACAGTGATTATTTTTACTGATAATGTTGCTATCATACGGGAAATACATAAGTAAAAACATTTCTTATGCAGACTTTCTCTACACAGAGATTTTACTGATGCAAGTCTGCAAGAAAAATTATGAACTAACTGAAATAGCTAGCTTGGTACAACAGTGAAGTGTATAGGCCAAAATTTGAAAAAAAAAAAAAATCATAGAGGCTAGGAAATACTGATGTAAATAAAGAAGTAAGTTTTTTTAGAAAGGAATTAGGAGTGGAGATGAAGAAGAAATCTCAAAGCAGGGGAAGTTTTAATGCCATATTTCCTACTGTAGGAAGTAAAAGCAGTAAATCTGTTTATTGAGACTGATCCCAAACATGCAGACTATTTGATCTTTATCACATCTGAGTAATTTTATTTGAGAAGACTCACTTGGAAGCACATGAGAAGTTCTTTTAACTGGATTTTTAGTTGAAAGAGAACTGTATTGCTTTACTTGCTTGATTTGTTCAAATATACCTTGTCTGAATAATGTAAGTTTCTCACGTAGTTCTTGCAGGAAACTATACTGACGTGGAAGCCCTTAGCAAAATAGTCAATTTAGACCATGTAGTTGAAATCTACTAATTGTAGTGATCCTCCCCCATCTCTTTCAGTGATGACAAATTCAGTAGTTTTACAGGATTATTTCATGCAACTTCATCTTCTCCCTATTTCATTCTAAATTTTTACTAATGCCCTGTTAGCCATGTTCTTCTGTTGAGGCAGCTGAGCTTCTTGAACCTGCAGTTGACTGATCCTGCTTTTATGAGAGGTTGAATGCAAGAATTTGATCTTATTCGAGAAGAAATCTAACAGAATTCCATGCAAGGGCCACAGCTAGTTCTCTTGTCTAAAAAATAAATGCTTTTATAATTCAAACACGTGGGAATAAAATGCATGTACCATGGAAAACAGGCAAGTAATCTAAATCAAACTAAAGTATGTTTCATAGCTACCAAATTTCTGTATAACCATAAGAACCATGGAATTCCTGTTATATATTGTAGACTGAAGTACATATTTTTGTCTTTTTCAGATATCATAACCTTAAGAATGCAGTCGGTTTGTCAGAGAGTTGGCATTTGTTCCTCATGTTTGAAGAGACAACTAAATGGCTTCCAGGGATTAATTAAATGGCAGAGAAAACTGGTTCCTGCTTGTGTCAGAACTATTTACAGTGAGACAGGGAAATGGGAAAAAAGCTATGGGTTGGAGACAAGAAAAAGAGTTGAAAATTGGTGGCTTCCAAGAATAAAGGATCAGTTCTGCAGAATTTCAGAAACTGATGTAAGCATTATGAGAAATTTGGTTTGATATTTTTGTTTTCTCAGAGTGAAATTATCTGAATCTTACTTAGTACAACTGGCTTGTAATGATGAGCTGTATATTACATTTCAGGGGAAAATACTTTTATATGACAGTAGATTATTAAAAACAGTTGATCAAATAGGTGGAAACATAATAATTAAAAAAATCATGAGGAAAAATACAGTGAGAAGCAAAGTATGAAGTTGTAAATTTAGGAGCTGTTTAAGTCATCAAGTCGTTCATGGTATATTATACCACATTTTGGAATTCATTATTTAAAGTATTTAAAGAAACACCTCCATTCGTAACTTTTGTAAACAGTTTTCTGAAGTTCTTGTTCCCGCTGGTTATGACAAATATATTACACTGTGACTCATTAAAATCTATGTTAAGGGAAGGTGATTTTTTAAGAATATTTTCTGATTTACAGTGTCTTAGGAATAATGAGTGACTTGCAGAAAAAAAGTTTTCCCATGCAATAAAAGATCTTGAAAACAACGGTAATCTTGGTCTCTGACTCTTTTTGCCTTCACAATTATGCTCAGTCACATAGGTATAAAAACATTTTTGTGCCCCTTCATGCTTGTTTGTTCTTCTTTCCTAAAAAGTGCCCCCTCTCCAACAAAACATAGATGCTGTCAAAGTGTTGAAGCGAGAAATGGGGCTTGCTTTTTCTGAGGAAGAAAACTGAGATGAAAATGGTGTGCATGCATAGAAGTAGCAGGGAAAGCATTAATTTAGGCTTGTGTTTTTAATATCTGACAATACATGTTTACATAGGTATTGTATATATATCATACATATGCTAAGTTCAAAATTGTATTTTTAATGTTTTTGTTTTATCCTTACAGTTTAAGTAGATTTAATAAAATCTGATATTAAGGGACAAATAGTGTGTAGTGCTGCAGTGAGGTGTTGAGATTCTTTCTAGTTTTGCTATTCCTGGACAAAAATGATAAATAATATTTGATAAATATGAACAGAGTTTTGTTCAGAATAGTGAAAGCTGCCCATAATTTTTTTTCATTATTAACATAAAAAAAAGAATGTAGGAACTTATCAAGCATGTATCAATGATAAATTCAATGGTAATCAAGATGTATTAGGAATATTTTATGCGAGAGAAATATGTGATTTCTTTGCAACTTTAACTAAATGAAATTTTTACTTTCACTACGCAAGATACTGCTTGCAAGGTGTCTTTGGATCTGAGTGTACGTAGCAGAACTGAACAGTTTCACTTCAGTGAATGTTCATGCAGTTGCGAATAATTGAGTTAGTCAGTCAGTGAGTTACTTCAGTTCAGCTGACGAAAAGCAACTGGCCAGGAGTGAGCTCCGTGTTTTTTGTAAATACAAAGTAAAACACTTACTTAAACTGTTAAGGGCATAATTTAATCTGCCGTGTTTTCATTTTTTGGTGGGACATGAGGAGCACATAATCAGTTACAGATGCTACAGTAGAGAATGGTGATTTGTTAAGCTGCAGTTATATTAATGTATCTTCTGCTCAGGAAAAGTTGATTAAAAACGTAATTTTCAAGTGCCATATAAATATAAATTGATGAGATGGCAGCAAATTCTGGTGAAACATTTCCATTTACAGCCCTAAAGTGTTTGGTCTGATGAACTTTGTCTATGCTCACTTGGATCAGTTCCAGCAGAACCTGGTTTCTCTTCATGATACTGTGTAGTTTGTAATACGCGCATGTATTCAAGTGAAATGCTAACTCTATGTAGTTACAACTTTCTAAAAATTTCTTTCTAGAAATCAAGACCAAAATTTTATGTGCTTTCTATGTTCCCATATCCTTCTGGAAAGCTTCACATGGGCCACGTTCGTGTCTACACCATCAGTGATGCAGTAGCTCGGTTCCAGAAAATGAGAGGGATGCAGGTAAGAAAAGATTGGCAGTAGGACTGGGTGTTTTTTTGATGTTTTAATATCATAATTGGTCAGGAAATTAGTGTTTTCCAGAATCCGTGAAGGGGAAGGTTTGGTTGGAATATATGCTACGGATGCATAGGTAATGACCTGTGGAGCTTTGAATATTGAAATTGGAGACTTTTTTTTTTTTTTAAACAGATGGTGTTCAGAATTCACTGTTGATAAGTTGTTAGAAGCTATCTCGAATGATACAGCTGATGCTGTATCAGCTACCTGAATCTATTGGTGTTTGGCACAGTGTTGATGGGACATGTGGGCCACATCATTTCTATGCGAGGAGACTGAAGACCCTACTGCCATCTGGGTGGGACCATGGGGGAGGAAATGGTGTAGCTGGCAAGAGAAAACGGAGGCACTGCAGATGTCAGCTCCTTTGACCTCCTGAGAACTGGTTGATGTCGTTTGTCAGTCTCAGAGGGACATCCTGCTCCTCTGTGCCAGCTGGGAGGGAAACCCTTTCTCGTGACTGCTACAACTGGGATGAACAGGGTCATATCACACGTCACGTCATGTGGGCGTAACTCAGAAGTTGGGTTCTGTAGTGGCTGACCCCTTGGCTTGCCTGTTTTAGCCTTGCTCCTACGTACGAAACGCTGTCTGCTGAAGGTGCAAGTCTACGAGGTAGGCTAAGACTATCTTGCTGCATCTGCAAGGAGAAATTCCACTTTCCATTCCACATTCGTCTGTTTCCCAGTCCNCCCCATGGCTGCCATCGTTTCTCCCTTGCTCCCTTCCCTCTGTCCGGTAGGTAGGAAGTGTAGCCGAGAGCCACGTCCCTGCAGTCTCCAGGTGCGATCCTAATGGGTGTCCTGCAGTAAAGGCTGGCGGGTAAAATTTGAAGGATGTAAGGAAGGTGTGCGAGAATTGTGGCCGGAGTGACAACTATAGTAAGGAAGAAGACGACATTTGTTAGGGGGAAAATGTGAAGAATCTGGGAAACTGTTGTAAGGAGGAATATGAAAAGAGAATACCCAATTTTGGGGTAGGGAACAAAAGGAAATAAATAGCGGTAGGCAAGACTCTAGGATGAGACTCAGAAAGGAATTCTCTCTAATGTACGAGAGAGAAGGAACAGCTCAAGAACATAGGAATCAGAACCTTGAAAGATTACAAAGAAGATGAAATGGAGAAATAAATGTTCATTGCTGGTTGTGGTACTAACTGCGATTTCCTTGCTGTAGAAGTGTAGCGTTTCCTGGATTTATCACCATCCATGAGGCTCTTCAAGGTATTGTCACTGAATTATTCAGTGTGCTGCCTTTCCAAATACTATGTATTTTATGCCAATGATGAACATACCGTGCACTGAATATGTGGTGTGGCTTTACAGAAATGCATTCTCATGCTTTTAAAATTATAGGAAAAAGAAGTAACTGCCTTAGACTTTAAATGAGAAAAAACCCCCAATGTCTGTTGTAACACTAATCTTCCTAACTCCTCTGAATGACTAGAATTTAGATCTCACTAAAAAAATTGAGCTAACTAGGCTCTTGAAGGGACTTTTATTCTTGCTTGATGCTAAGTCCACTGGAGATGTCATTTCAGGATATGGTTCATCTCTTGTCAATAACAGTGGCGATATCCACTAAATTTCTGTTCAGAAAGATGAAAACTTACTTCCTCTTGTTCTAACTAAAATAAATTGAAAATAATTGTTTACATCCCGTAGGATGCTGTAGGTGTTAGCTTTTGGATACAAGGGAAGTAAGCACCTTTAGTAGAAACCTTTGGAGAAAATGAGAAGATAATATAATTGCAATAAAATACAAGAGCCACTGTGAAAGCAAGTTTTTATTTCCACGATTGCCTATTTTTTTCCTAGAAAAGTTCTGAAAGTCTTTTAAAAGCTTTTAAGTGTTGCATTTCATCTTACATTTTATGTAAAAATGACTTTGAAGGATATTAGGGTGCCTATAGAACATGCTGAATTTCTATAAATACGTGTGTCTTCTGTTGTGTTAACCACTTTGAACATCTATTTATGACTAAAGGTGGGCAGCTGAAGAATTTAACCTTCAGGTACAATTAAGAGACATTAAAGATCTCTCAGATGATTTTCTGAATATGTCAGCCTAAGAGGTATTGTGTTAGTGGTGTACATTAACTTCCTGGAACTTCTGTTTACCTTAAAAAACCTTTTTCTTTATTAGCCATGTTAATTTCTCCATCACTTAGAATTAAAGTCTTTATAATTTATTTTCTCCTCGCAATTAATTTATCAGCCTCTAGATGTTTTCTCTGACCGTTGTCACAGTTGTATAATCTGTTAAAAATATCTTCATTGTGATGGTTGTAGGCTATGACATGGTTGTGTCTCGTCATACATAAAATTTTATATTTCCAAGGAAAATGTTTTTCCCCTCTATTTGGGGAATTACTAGAATTCTTCAGTGCTTCAGTGCCTAAAAAGAAAGAATACTTTGGAAACAAAAAATATTAGTATGCATAATTTTGAAGTTATTCTGTTAATTCCCCCCCCCTTTTCTGGAAATTCAGCTTTAACGTTGCTTATTTGAAAGTTCAGGGACTGCTAATTTTTCCCAAATCAAAATTCTAAGTAGAAGTGAATACATTTCATGTATTCAAGCCAAGTTTAGGATAAGATTTTTGAGTAGTAGTATTGTTTACACTTTGCTTCCAGCATTTCCAAACTAAAAAAAGAAAGGAAGAGTCACTAAAAATAATCTTGGGAACTATATCTCTACATATAGATGTAGAACTGACCCTGGTTAGCAAGTCATAAAACTGTGCGAGAAGCAGTACAGGTAGGTTGAAAGTGGTTGTAAGGCAGCAAGGAATGATGGGCTGTTACCATGAAAAATACAGGCAAAAACATGCAGACTTACAGTTCCCAATACTACAATGTATATTTGTTGTCTAATAAACATTGAGGGAAAATACATATGGTGGGTACATAGTGGACTAGTATATATGATGGAGTAAGAGAGCAATGTACGTTGAATAAGGTGAAGATATTTTTCTTAGAGAATGCTTTCATGAGAAAATAGTAGATTAATTTCATATTGATTTAACCTGAGCAGGCAAGAATTGGCTTATTTTTTATAATACTTAAGTAAGGATAAGCTTGAATGCCTTTAAACAGAGATTAGAGCTCTTTTAGTAAATTGGAATCACTCTTTGGAATGTATTCGTGTAATTTCTTCATACTGCAGGTATTTCGAAATCTTAAATGGGAAAATGTTAAATCATTTGGATGCTGTTTTTTTGTTTTTCTAAAATGGAACATTAGTATTTTATTTTTCTAGCTGGATAGGATGTGATTTTGTTTCAATTAAAATAGTCTGTAGAGGTAATATGCACTGAAATCTACTGATACTTTCTGGAAACCTGTACTTCACCAGCATTTTAACTGGGAAAATAAATATTCGTTGCTCTTCCCCCCATACACACACTTGTTTTTGTAAGAAATACTGCTTCAGCATAACGCTGTAGATGATGTCAGTGACTAATGGCACTGCAAATGGGCGATCAGGCAGATTGCCTAATGAGCAGCAGCCTTTTCTGCAATCTGTGACTGGCCGGTCATTTGTTAAATGGTGTGCAGGGGTGGGATTTAATGCAGGTGTAACACGGCAATAGGCAGTCATGTTTTCAGTGTACTGAGGAGTGGTAGGCTTCGCGGAGCTTTCAGCAGAGGGTGTGCGGATGGAGGTAGTCACCAGAGCAGTATCCACACAGGGCCAGCAGACTGATTGTGCCAACGGGTGGTGAAGCCCATTTGTTTTACCTGAAGATCTAAGCAGTGAAGCCTTGTCTTGTTCCAACACTTCTCGAGTACCTCTAGGCATTGCGTGGGAAACAAACTCTGTTGTGCGCTCGGATTGGGTTGCTGGGTAAATGGTTTGTAGCGTACCTCCGCTGTAACTTGTTTACGTTCTAATTACTGAAGATAAGTCTGAAGCCTGTGAGTGGGAGCTGTAAACCGTATAGATTACTGATGCTGAATGCAGTGAGCTAGGCTCTTTCCAAAATGTGTGAAGGGTAACATTTTTCTGGAGAGTGCAATTAAAACAATTTCTGTCTATGGAGAGTTCTAGCCAAAGATCTTACTACGCACATATTTTTAAAAAATGCTATGAAAAAGTGATTTATATATTTTAAATTACAAATTTATGTCTATTAGCAAACCAATCCAGAAGTATAATGTGCATTTTCTCTTTGTGTTTTCTCCGTGAGTTTACGTGCATGTTGTGAGTTCTAGTGTAGGAGTTTGATAAGAAGGTAAGAGATTTCCTATTCGTGATTTGAGAGTGCTGTGTACAAATTATATTCATGGTGATTTTCACCATGGCAGATTTTCAGTCTGCTGCTGCTTGGGGAAAAAGTATTTACCATTGCTTTATCATGCTATCATTATTATATCTTTGATAAATTCCAAAGTGGATAATTTGTGCCTTTCGGAGGACTGAGAATAATTCCCTTAGCAATCAGTAAACAGATAATGATTCAGTTCAATAGTTCCTGTGATATCTTTTTAATGAAATTTTAAATTGAAATTGGTACCATGGTGAGACTATCACGTGTGAATTGTGCAGAAATTAGAATGATCATTGGGCAAGTCAGGGTGAGATTCCTGTACACTAGGATCAGATTTCTTAAATTAAACAGCTCCTGGTAGCTGGGATTGGAATATCATCAGTGATATTTCCACAAGATCCCCAAATGACTTACGGAGCATTTTCATTTTATCCAGAATGTCTTTTTTTTAATTGTATGTATTTTCATTAATTGTTTTCCCTTTCAGCAGTGAATCTTAATACTCTTGAAACTGCAAAAGTGAATGGTATTGAAGAGGCAAGTTTAATTAAAGCTTCATAATGAATTCACCAGTAGGATGAATTATTTCAATACAGTTCCGTTTTCTGATCATCATTAGCTGCTATTCTCCGCCATTTTTTTGTGTTAGGCTGTTGTGTCCTTTTGCCAGGTTATTTTCTGTGGTGTAAGCCAAGGCAAAAGTATTACAAGTATCCTGGGTGAATTAAATCTTATTTAGATTTAGTTTTCCAATAGCAAGTACTGAAGGTGTTAATGAGCTCAGCGTGTTTTATTTTGAAAGAAAAAGAGAAAACAAGATATTATTTTAAATGCAGTTATGTTAGAAAAGAATGTGTGAGATTAAAGAGGCGAGATGCCTTTGTTTTCTGAATGTTTGTGGTAGTGTGTGGATACAGAATAATTTCTCATGTTTTGTATCTTGGGAGAACAAGAAATAAATGAGAGCATTTTATAAGCAGAGTTATGTTTTGATGGAAATCTGGGTTGATTATTTTTTTAATTTGAAAGTGCCTTATCAGAATGCTAATATGCAGCATTCTGTTGCAGAGAAGCATTGAAATAATCCTTGCTAGAATGTATGCACTTGTAAAAAATTGATTGTTTTAACCTATTTCCAGGTGTGCCTTGTTGTAATCTCTTTCCAGGTGTGCCTTGTCTGCTTGGGATTTTTTCTGTTTGGTGGTAGTAGTAATTTTTAGCTGTTGTGTAACAGTATTTATTACCTAGTACACTTAAAAGATAATCTAGGCTGCATTCAACTGGAGGTCTTGTATTTAAAATGTGTTGCATCTGTAATCTGTCGATTTACAAATCAGATGTTCAACATGTTCCTCTCCCCCTCTCCAACCGTGCGTCCTTACTCTCTCACTTGTGTGTGGTGGCACAATTGTGAGATCCGGTGCAAGGAGGGCAACAGAGCATTGCTGCTGGAGCCAGGGCTGTGTTCTGGCAGCTGTGACCGTGGACTGCCGATTTTGTCAGCCTTTTTTGGTTAGCTTGCGTCGAGTGTGTCGTGGGGTTGTGTCTAGCTATAGGAATGTAGATTTTGCTGTATTGATTCAAGTCGCTAATCTGTCAGCGAGCCTCTTCGTTTTCATTTTTGGTTGTTTTATCACACATTTTCTGAAATAAATATGTTTATTTACAGGCATTTTTGACACTGATTCTGCTGGCTTTCTTAAAATTTCAAATGCATCGATCTGGATGTAAGAAAGATACGTCAGTTCCCTGATCATAGTTTTGAGACATACTGAGCACAGCAGGAGAGCAAACAAGTTCTTTGTTTCCTTACAAACATGAAGGAAAATTCAGTGAATCGTCTGTCCTAGTTATGTTGATGGAAGCATAGAACTGAGTGTTATGAGATCATTGTCAGCTTGGTATTATATAGTACTGATCTCGCCTACCAGTGTCAGTGTGATGGGCTGATTGTTGCAGCAGTGAATAGATGAAAATCTGCTGAGAGGAAGAGCTGAGATCTCAGCAGTGAATTAGTGCAGTTACTGTGTCTTCCTCCACTTCGTTCCGCGGTCACGGTAAGAACTCCCGCCATCGTTAGTGACAGATTTTTGACCATCCAAAGCAATTCCTCAAGCTAATGTGAAGTCATTGGCTTTGGGATCTAAAATGTTTCAAGATGCAGCTGTTTTCCTTTTTAATAATCTGCTCCTGAGAACACCGGTTAGTGTGGTGGTTACCGAGCTCTTTGTTCCCCCCACACCAATTAATCACTTCCTTGCAACTGTATGTTCCCGTGCAAAGCAGAGTAAGCTGAGTGGTGGAAAATGCCAGTCTTTCATAGCTGGTGCTGCCTGCTCTTCTGAACTTCTGAGGATCTTAATTCATGTAATCTGTGTTCAAGACTAACCTGGTAGTTTTAACCAGGAAGAGTTTACCTGTCTGCTTCATCGTGAAGACCAGAAACGCACAACTGCCTTTGGTGACAGTACTGGCTTCTGCTGTACTAAAATGACTGAAACTATAGCCTGCCTTCTTTTAGCAGGTATAGGCATCCTTAGACTTAGGCAGGCCTCCTGTCTTGCAAGATATGTTCATTATTTGTTTTTCTTTCTCCTTGCGGCTTGGAGATAATAATGTCTGTACAGAGAAGTGATGCTCAGAAGAAGGGTCATTCTAGTGAGCAGGATCGATCTCTCGGTTGCAGAAGGTTTAGAGCCTGCTGGCAGAAGCAATCAAGTCAGCAGTCAAGAAAGTGGATGACTTTTTTCTTCTGCTCGTGTGTAATGCTGGAGGGAGCAGCCGTGTTTTCTGCTAGTTAGACCCTATCACCAACCCATCAGGGACCTACAAGGAGTCCCCTTTGGTCTTCAAAATGGCTTTGTTCCTATTTTTTCTTTGTTTGAATAGTCGAACTGTTCCTTTATCCTTTGTGCCAATTTCTGACATGCTAGTTATATATTTTCTTCTCCTCTTCCATGCCTCTTGAGATTTTTGGTGCTTTTCAGAACTATATAGTTCTGTATATAGAGTAATATATAGTATATAGAGTTAAGATGTAATGCCATGCGCTGCGTGGAGACTGTGGCATTTTAACTGGAGATACGTAACGTACGTTCCAGCCAGAAGCAGCTGACCTGTTGTTTCACAGAATCACAGAATAGTAGGGGTTGGAAGGGACCTCTGTGGGTCATCTAGTCCAACCCCCCTGCCGAAGCAGGGTCACCTACAGTAGGCTGCACAGG
>Ga0065711_1047268_pt1 | contig 12429 bp, 13 predicted proteins | sample Hoacrofraction12_FD_59098 | JGI IMG/M metagenome (GOLD analysis project Ga0065711, IMG submission 59098) | Hoatzin crop microbial communities from Cojedes, Venezuela - Epithelial fraction 12 v2 (version 2) | ecosystem: Host-associated > Birds > Digestive system > Esophagus > Crop | place... | reverse complement strand
AAAAAAAAAAAAAAAAAAAAAAAAAAAAAAAAGCAGCCACTTCTGCCCTACCCATCCCAGCATCATTCTCTCCTACCTGGTACTGTGAAGTCCTGAGTGTAGATGATATCATCTTCAATGTCATACAAGTCATCATCTTCTTCCTCGTTGTAGCGATGCAGATCTTCCAGATAAGGCACCGCCGTCATACTTCTCCACCTGTCCTTTGTTTCTGGGCTGGGAGGTATGGGCACCAGAGCCTCTGCCTGAGCATGTTTCTTACGAAACCAGCTGCAAAGAGTCCAAGAGCAGAGTTTCATCAGTACAGCTTCACGTTTCACAAGGCACGGAGAAATCCTTGACATTATGAGATGGTCCCATTCCTCTCCAGTACCCAAAGGTACGTGCAGTTTGTTTGTGGAAAACTTCCTAGCCAGTTTTAGGCCACTGGAGGTTTTTTAAAGTGCAGTAACCAGGAGAGGCAAGTGTCAAGAAAGGCAAGTCTGTCCTGCTGACAACTCTGCCGGGACATCAGCAGCCGCACACACCACTCCACGAGCTGCTTCCATCCCCTGGGTGCTTTGTCAGCCAAGGACAAACTAACAGGTCTGCCCAGCCGCCAGCGTGTCGACGTCCGCTGCGAGACACACGGGAGCGTGGCCATCTACAGCAGGGCAGCTCAGGGCCTGGCAACGGAGCGCAGCAACACTTTCTCCACCACCACCTCAAGCCCAAACTACTTACCTATAAATCAAAACATGTTGTTAGAGCTGCAAGAGCTCCTGAGTCGCACTGCCAAAGCAAGCAGAGCAGGAGGAACTGCTGTCCTAAAGCTGAGGCGAATCCAGCAAAAGATGACAAAGAAAGTTTGCAGAACGTAAGGCAAAGGAGAGTGGTACTTACTTGCGAGTTCCTTTAACAAGCAGTTTGCAGCAAGTCCCCAGTAAAAATCTTGTGCTTTATCTTTTTATCCCACCTCTATCTCAGGGGACTTCTGTTACCATTAAAACCAGTAGCCATAGTGCTACCATCTGCCCAGTAAAGGATCTCAGCTCTGAAAGCTGTTCTGAGCCAGATCAGGAATCCGAGAGGCCTGCATCACACCAGCACCTCAGAAGCTGTAGGGGCAGCCTTCTACATTTTTATGGTACTTTCATCGCAGGGTTCCAACACCAGACTGTCTCTGGGACATCCATCAGCGCTGCACGTGGGCACTGAAAGCTTCCCAGAAGCACTGCTGGGGCCCCCACACCCGCAGCGACCCTCTCCGGAACGCGGGTGGGAACAGAAGCTGCTCCAGACCCAGGTCCTTCTAACACGCCGTGCCAGCCCACGCACCTCCTGCCACTCCGCGCTGCCCTGCAACACAGCTCGCGGCAGGGAGAGCCGGCTGCCCGTGGCAGCAGCCGCAGCGGTCGGGCGACGGCCGTCCCGTCGCTCCCTCCCCGCGGAAGGCGTCGTGCCGAGCAGCTGGCCGGCCCCGCTGCCAGGGAGGCTGTCCTGGAGAGGCACCTCACCAGGCTGCTTCCTGCCTCATTCTACACGAAGGGTGGGTCAGAAGGCATCAAAACCTCCCCCGTGCAGGACCACCTCCTGAACCGCAGCCTGCTTTCCTGAGCAGCTTTGCACTGGCACCGATACCAGCCGCCCTGTTCCTGCGCTGCGGGCTGGATGGCAGCTACGGGGACCTGCTGCTCCTGGTCTCTGCACAGAGGAAAGCCAAGCCTCACAGGACGCTCTGCACCCTTTGTGCTCACCTTGCTAAGTGTTACGGAGATGCCACTCACCCACACAAAGGGACGCTCCGGTCTTTCGCAGCAGGAGGCAGCCTAGAAAGCCTGAGCTTTTCTCCTGGCTTTCCAAGTTTCCTTTAGGCTACAAAAGGGTGCTGCTTCAGGAAGCAGCTGAAGGTCTCTCTGAACACACACCTCCAGAGCAGAGCAAGGTCTAAAACCACCCCCTCACGGCCTATTCGCTTCTCAGCCCGACAACTGCTGCCCTAGACGAGCCTGACATGACACGAGAGCCTCCCCCTCCCCAGCTCGCTTCTGGCTAGCAACACCGAGGAGGGCCTGATGCCAGTCACCAGAGAGCTCTTATAAACCTGAGCCATCTGGTTTTTATCACTCCTGTTCCAAAATCATTTTAGGAAGTAAGGCTTGGATGCACCTCCTGCACAGAAGAATTGTCATTATAATTTTGTTCTAGTCTTACATTGCTTTGACAGCAGGCCTAAAAAAAAGCAGCATTCTAACAAAACTATCCAGCAAACGCAAGGGGTTAGGAGATAAACAGATGAAAATGTAGCTACTGGGACAAATCAGCTAAGATTCAAAGGAGGAGGGAACCCTAATCCAGAAACCTTGCTTCACAATTAGCATCTTTAAACTGTTTTCTCTGTAGAGATTGAGTTTTGAAGTCAGTCTACTGCTCTGCGAGGAAGACAGCATCTTGCTGTTGGCAGTCAGGAGTGAAGCCGTCCCCACAGCCCGGCGTTTTAAAGGGAAATGTCTTCTGCTGAATCACAGAGCACGTCAGCGTCACGCAAGAACTCATGCTCCGTCCCCCCGTGCTGACAGTCTGAGCGGGCGGCCACCACCCCAGACAGCGGCGAGGCTGGCCTGCTCCAGAGACACCCTGGTGCCGGTCCACCGGCATCTCGCCCACGGTCACACCACCACCGTGCTGGAAGCCACGGTGAAAGCAGCACATTTTAGGGAAGCAACAGAGAACTGAATGTAGATCTAATTTGTCAAGTACGACTGCTGGGTCACGAAGCAGCATCCCAGGAGCTCAGGAAAAGGCCATCCCAGCTGCTGCACTAGCAGGACGTGAGCAGGGCCAGCAGAACTGGATTTTGCTCAACAGTTTCAGCAAACCCTGCTGACGGCTCCCTTGGAGATGTGCATGGCACACAGCAGTCCTAGGCTGATTGCTCGATTTCCTTTCCTGGGGAGACTGCTTTCATCAAGGAAGGGGCTGCCAAGAAGCACGCTCAGCCCAGGCTGACCCAGCCTGGCAGGACCATCCAGCACAGGACGAAGAGACCCAGCACAGCCACCAGCTATTTCTGCTGGGGGCACTGGAGCTAGCGGGATCCAAACTAAACGCCAGAGACCTACGGAGAATGGAATACACAGGGCAAGTGAGCTCACAATGACTGCCATTAGAAGGAGTATTTTAAAGGGAGAAAGCCTAGAAGCCTACAGCAACTAGTGTTTTTGTTTTGCTGTATTTCAGCTCTGCCTCTTTCTTTCCTTCTGTCCTACTTACCAGGAGAGTAAAAATAGGTTTTTATTAACAGCAGAAACCTGAATCACTGTACTCTAGTCATAATGACTCCATCCTCTGGGAGGTGATTTCAAATACTTGCATATGCATATATGGTAATGAGGATACAGAGCGAGAAGAGAAATTCATTGAAGTTCTAAGAAAATCAAAGCCCTCTTGGAAGAAGCCTCAAGCAATTCTGTATGGAGCAGCAGAGTATTTCCTGGCAAGCAATTTTCCAGCAGGGACAGAGCTTCTGCTTTCTGCGCTGGTGCTACACGTTCTTAGTGAAGACCTGCTCTTCAGCCGAGGACCGCTGGCCCCAGCAAATGCCCAAGTCTGGCTCAGGAAGCTACTGGCCACTGACTAAGCCAAGCAGCAGCTGCTCTCCCACAGCGCAACTCTGCCTCCCCTCAGCCCGCGATGCAGATGAGAAAATCCCTCCCTGCCCTGCCTCCCCCACTGACCCTAAAACACAGGCTGCACCGGAGTACTGCGGACAGAGCGCCCTGTTTCACCAGTTGTTCCCAGTTGCACCGACGTTTTTGAGGCAGCCACCCTGGCACACACACAGCCGTTTACCTGGTGCTCAGACTGCCGCTTTAACACTACGGCAAAGGAGAAGCTTCTGCGGACCTCGAAAGCGCCCCGTGTCCACAACACCCCCTGAAGGGGCAGATTCCTCTCTGCTCTGTGAAACACTTCTCTGCCGCTCCCAGCCCTTTGGAAGGGAGGGAAGGGAGCAGCTGTAAGGGGATTATTTCTTGCTACTTTGCAACCTTGCTGAGAATGCCCACGAAGCACAAGCTCCGGACAGCAGCGGCACAAGCATTAGCTGCCAGTTAAGAAGTGGTGTCCAGACGGGTTGGGTTGCTGTAATCTACAGGGAGATAAGACAGCAAGGGTCAAGGACTGAATGAATAAAGGAATCTGGGTTGACCAATGCTTAATGAGCCTGTCTGGTTTGCAGCTTCCAAGCTCAAATTTTACATCAGAAGTCAGCACTCTGCTCTTTTCAAGTTCTGGTACAAGCAAGGTTAAAATAAGAATCAGTAAGCACAGCTGCAGCTTCCAAACACTTACAGCTCATTCACTTCCCATTCTAGGTCACAAACGTTGCAGCTTGCTTCTTTTGTGTTATAGACAATTTTCTCTGCAACCAGCTGCCAAGCTGCAGCTCACCACCGTGCCAGCGGGGACTGGCTGTGAACCATTCGCCACCTCCCGTGACACCATGTCGGGGCTTCAGGCTGACCAGAAGATCACCGTCACCACGCACACCCACGAAGGGCATTCCAGTTTCATTCAGTCCTCTCGCAGACGAACGGGGAGGCACACAACAGTATGCCCTGGGGAAAGGCAACACACACCAGCAATAAATCGATAGCGGCCTCCCTGCAATCACTGCTCCAACCCCTGCAACGTCAAGAGATGGCCAAGTTCTGAAGCCAGGTTCATAAAAAGAAACAAACTAGAAACGAGCAAGAGAGCAGCAGTTTTCCCCAGCTGACGCCGGGGCCAAGGGTGGCGGCGCAGACTCCTGCGAGGAGGGGTGTTCTGTGCACAGATGGAGACTCGCACTCCTCCAACACACCACAGCGCTGCGTTATGAAACCGCCTCGCAGAACGTGGGCAGAAGCACCAAAGCTTCCTTCCATGTGCCTGCCACGGGGAAGGCAGGCAGACCCAGGTGCCTCGGAAAGGAGGAGAGCTTCAGTGTGTGTCCCACCAAGGGGAGATGGCTGCACGACACCACGGACAAGGGGTGGGAACAGCCCACGAGTACTCACACTGCAGAGCTAAAGGGAAACCCCTCTCACTCACTCAAATTCAGGCACAGAAGTCAAGGAGCACACTCAGCACCTGCAAAGGAATCTACAGTGGCAACACACAGAGATTCCCAAGGGCTTCAGCAGCCGGGGTTCGGCACGGCAGAGCACCCGACAGCCACCCTCCGACCCTCTCAGGGAGGACGCTGGGGCGAGGAAAGGCGCCCGGGCAGGCGGCGCGGCAGCCTCCAGGTCAGGGGGAGACACTGGCCCGGCAGGTTAGCTTGCACCTCCACTAATGGAAGGGCCTTCCCTTTCCTGCTATAAACTCTTGCAACCGTATCTATGACTGAACAAATTAAGTGTGACACTTCTGGAGAAGGAAGGCAAGATGGTTGCCTTGGAAACAAGGGACAGAGGTAGAATTCTGCATCCACTTCATCACTTTAAGTGCTGCAGCAGGGTCAGTGAATTAGTTACAAAATGCAGTGTACGAGCATTAAGCCCTTCAGCAAAAGCATGGGGTAGAGAGGAGACGGCGAGTAATCCATCGAAGCAGGCTGCTAACTCCCTGGCTCTTGGCAGCTTGTCTTCACTGCCCCGCACCCCCACCCCAAGAGCACCAAATATTCACAGAGGTGAACTAAAAGTGTCAGTTTTCCACTGAACACCATCCTACCCAGATCCTGCTGGGAAGAGCAGGTTTCAAGGCTCTTTCGCTGTTATTCAGGGGTCAGCTTCTGGCAGTTCATAAACTCCTCGACGACAGGCTGCGAGCGCTTTAATTCATTTCAATTTACAACTCGTAGGTCTGCACTGCACAGCTTGACTAGGTTTGAAAAGCCTCTGAAAGCAAAAAGGAGAATTCAGCTTTGTCCTGCTGAATTAAAACAAAAGTGCAGAAACGTGAGTTTGATGCAAGAGTTTCGCTCCAGAAACGAGGAGAGGAGGAAGGCAGCTGGCAGGTATAAACCTCAGCCGCCTCTTCTACCACGTTCTTCAGACAGGGCTGCCACTGCAGGGGGGCAGCGCTCGGAGGAGCTGGCAGGAATAAAGGGAGGAACGGCAGAACTGCTGTCACCGGGCAATACACACGGGCCTGGCTGCCTCCTCTGCCTCCTGCAGCTCTGCTGCTTCACGGAGCGATGCTCAGCTCTTCCTCAGCGTTTCCCTGACCCGCTGATTAAGCCTTTCATCCTTGACCCCACTCCAGGAAGCATCCCCTCACAGAAGGTGAAGCGGGAGCTGTTTATCCAGCACGCGTGCAGCACAGCGCTGCACGGATCCTGAGCGCCCGGCCCCACGGCCGCAGGACCCCTGCTCCGAGACGCTTCCCGGGGGACCCCCCTTCCCCACCGGACAGGGGAGCACAGCCCCTCCCCGCCGAGCCGACAGGAGCCTGCTCAGGCAGCGTTTGGCTGCAACGCAAACCACGCTGCCCAGGAGGTGGGGGCTGACCCTGCTGCCTGCCAGGGCCCTTCGATAACCTCGACTGTCCCCATGAGCGAGTCACCAGTGGCTTCAGCTCAAAGACATAAAAGGAGACTTCCAGCAGCACGGAAAAGCACCGGGTAATTCTGGTTTGAGCCAGTATCCATCTCAGCAGGGCAGCCTGAGTAAGTCGCCTGACGTTTCTGTAGTCTAGTTCCTGTGCCGTAACACGTGCTTTTGTGGGAGGAGTGTAGAGAAACCCAAAATCATTAATGACTATTACTCCCCCATGCACTAGAAATCTAACGATTCTAGAAATCAAGGCTTTTCTTACTAAAATGCTTTCCAAAAACCCTCCAACAATATCTGAATGGCTACCTGCTGTCCTTCCGATTGCTTTGTTCAATTTAAAAATAAAAAAAAAATCAGGGCCAGGTTAAGCAGAAGGGCTAAGCTTCTCTTCTATTTAAAGCAAAGCCAAGAGAACCAAACGCTGGATTCTTTAGCACAATGCTGCTCCACAAAAAGGAGATGGACAGACACGTCCAAAGCCCAAGGCTGCAAGCTCTGCTATGCTTGATGTAATTATTCGGATGCCACAGCAGGAGGAAGGAGGCAATTACTAACGGGGGAGAAAAGCCTGTTAAGAAGCACTGGCTAAGCTCACAGCAAACTAATAAGAGACTAAGCCCTGGAAATGCTCCTGTGTTTGCAGGTAGAGTCTTTCTTCAGCCCCTCTCAGTGGGTGAGATGAAAGCCCCACCGCCAGCGGCCGTGCCCAACTGGAGGGCAGGCTGTGCCCACGGCGGACGGGAGATCTGCCGCTGCCCTCCGTGCCAGAAGCGTGCTCTAGTTTCTCCTGCTTCCTAACTACAGGCAGGGTCTCTACAGAAACCTCCTTGCTTCCAGCTGGGCAAAGCTGACGCAAAGAACTTGCTGCCACAGGGGAGAAGTATCACATCAAGTACACAGAGCTGGAGAACTCGCTCAAATTCCCAGCAGATAGTGATGCACGAGAACCGACCACGCTGCCCGAGCTCAGGGGCAGTTCACTGCCACCCTTGGACCCACTGCCTCGACAGGAAAGAAATTCCTTCCCGTGCTTTTCCCCAACACCTCCTATATACTCTGTAGACTTCATTCCTGCCATGCTTCTTTACAGCGCGTGCTGACAAAGCATGGGTCTGACTGCGTGGCAAGCTGACCACCACCCTGCCACGGGCTGTAACCAACAGGGGAACCACTGCACTGGGAAGCACAGAAGCCTACCGCGCTCCGCAGCGATGGGAGGACAGTCGGCGACAGCAGGAGCGCTTGTTTCCAAGACCAGCTCTACACGGTGCCTTCGATGCCACGTGGCATTGCAGAGGCCAGCCCCAAGCAGTCTCTTTTACGGCTCCCTGTTATTGGGAGGCACCTGCGTGGGGAAAGGCAGTCCTGAAAAGCGAATGCCTGCTCCCATCATCTCCCAGACCCGGTGAAACAGCCAATGCACAGTGCTTGGCTACTGTTAAAAGAGGCAGCCTGACTGCTTAATTAATGAACCAGGCAGCTGCACAAGACCTACCCCCAGCCTCTTTGATCTTCGTCAGGGGTAGGTCGTCCTTGCTCCTCTGCAGAACGCCGGTGCAGTTCAAGCCTGTCAGGTTTTGTTCTGCGGCTCCTGCAGATGCCTCCCATGCCGTAACATCGGCCAGGGATCATCATCGGACAGCACATGGCTACCACTGCCTTTATCTTTTTTTGGAGACAACAAGAAAAGAGTGCTCTTCCTGCCTGCAGGCAGCACGGAGCAGGCTCATCACCTTCCAGAATCAGAGCCTTGTTTTCACCAGGTTCCCCAAAGCTTTCTGGGCAAGCTTGCAGGCAGGGCCGCTGGCGAGCAGCTGCGGTCCAGCAGGCAGCTCTGCGTGTCCTCAGAAGCACTTCCTAGTCAAATAGGAGATAAGCTAATGCAGCCTCCGCGAGGATGCCTTGCGATGCTTTTTGTTCTTGTACTTTTATCCGCCCAGGAAATCTCTGCTCAGAGGCAGCATGTTCAAACAGATCCTTTAAAAAAAAAACACTCCTCAGAGATAACGGGGCCTTCCCCCCCCCTCAGACAATGGCAAGGATAAAGGGGGAGGATATGGAGGAAGGAGGAGTAGGACATTAAAGAGAAAGAAAAAAAAAACAACCTATTGTCCTGGAACACTTCTCCACATACTGATTCCATATGGAGCAAATACCAAGGGATGCTTCTGTCACCAGGCTGTCCAGAAAACCAGAACTAACACACGTTACTAAGCAGTCCTAGTTCAATAACCCAGCTTTAAAGAACCCCTGGTCTTCTGCTCCATTAGTCCTAGCTGACCCCTGAAAAAAATTATCCAGAACCCTTAGTTACCAAGAACCAGTCACGGTAGAAATGTATTTTCAACATATTCATTATTTGCCGGTTAGCAATTCAAATGCTTTAACCGGATGCTCTAATAGGAGGGAAAAAAGCCAAGTAGAGGTTGCCAGAGCTCCAGCAGAGCTGGAGGAAGGATATCTAGCGACTTCCATGTGTCTGCTGTCAAAAGGAAAAATGAGTTGAGAGCAATAGCACAGGTACATTAGCATAAGAAGCAGAAAGAGAATGACTAATAGGAAGAAGCTGAACACTCACTTGTGCTGCCTTATCTGCTGTATTGAAAATCTCTTGGCTGGGTCGTATTCAAGCATCCCTGAAAAGAAGGAAAAAAAGTCCAGGTGTGATCACAGATGCTCTCAGCCAAGTCGAAGGCAGGAAGCACAAAGCTCTACCCTTCCCCCCCACCTCCCGCCCCAGCAGTGACTGGTGTGTCCAGTCCTCCGGGCAGCCTGGGGAGCCTTTACCTCCAGGAAGAATCTGCTGCATCGGTCACAGGAAGCTCAGCACAAAATCCCAAATCCATTGCTGGCTACCTGATCAAGTCTGCTCCTCAGCCTCCCCACCTGAAAAGTGGATATTGCCTTTTCCTCCTTCACACTGTGGGGACAGAGGCTTGTACAGCCCCGGATCATATGTCCCAGCATGTCTCTCAAGCATGTCTCCAGGCAAAGAACAGCACGACTTTGCATTTCACAGATAATGCTATTGAACTTTCTCCGTGGAAGAGCCAAAGCCTTAGGCACAGCATATACCCAGCTGCTCAGCATCCCAGGAACTCTAGTCTAGCGAAATTCTATTCCAGAGAGAACTGACAAAAAAAAAAAAAATCCTACTGTCCATCCTTTTGCCCTAGCCAGGAGTTTGATTTCTGGCATCATCTGCTAAGATAACTGGGGTGGGGAGAGGAGAAGTAGCTCTAAGAGAGAGGGAGGTGGATTCCTTAAACAGACTCCGAGATGCCCACTCCACTGCCTTTCAAAAGCTTCACAACTCAGCAGAAGGGAAGTAGCAAGTTTTGCCATATTCTTCAGAACCCAACGAATGGGACCAGACGAGTCTCACGCGGCAGCATCCAAGATACTCTCCAATGAAGGTTCCAAGAATATATTCATCTAATGAACATCAGAGTCTCACCGCTGTACGTTACAAGGAGTTTTGCTTTCAGTGGAAGATACCCCCTTGTTGCTCTTGAAGCACTAGCACTGTTGAGTCTTGCAGAGGTAGCACGAAGAGTAAGGTTTTGGAAAGAGGTGAGAGAACAGGAGGACCCCACCTCCAGCAACCAGAAGAAAAGAAAGGCTAGGAAACAGAACAGACCATCAAACAGGAGTTCAGAAAGACAGGACACAGAGAAAACAGTGCAGAGCGCTGGGGAGACCAGCTCAAGGACACAGTGAAAAGACAGGGATGGGAGCTGTCGTGGGATGGACGCTCAGAAAGGGAGGGCTGGGAAGAGACTTTGTAGTTCAAGTGAGAAGCTGTAAGGGCCTTGCAGATGAGCTTCTGCAGCACTGTTGAACAAAGGTAATGGCAGAGAGAAATCACCAACAGCACAGGAGATAACAAAGGCTGGTGCAGAACACCTTCCTTGTCAGGTCAGTTTGCACCACATTACAACCAGTAATGCATATGGGCAAAGGAAAGGCCCAGCGTGGAAGGACTGAAGTTATTTGCCCCCCAGAACCCAAAACACAGTTTGCCATAGCAATTCGTAGAGATCTATCAGTGCTGCTGACAGCACTCACAGCTTTAAGGCAGACAGGGCCACTACTGATCCACATTATACCACTACGAAGTAGGCTAAAGAAACACGGGAAGACCTCTCCAGGCTAGAGAGGGTCGAGTGCACCATAAGCATCTGGCCTCCCAAACTCAGGGCACCAACGCCTTCACAGCTCTTCAGACAGAGCACACTGGAAATTCCTGCTTCCCTTGCCGAGACCATGAAACGCACCACACGGCTACGTTAGAGCTACTTGGCTGAGAGCTACAGCTCCAGCTCCCTGCTCAAGAGCTCTAAGCCTCAAAAGCAGGTCCTTCTCCTGGGCATCTGTCCCCACAGACAAGCAACCAGCAGCCCAGGCTGCAGCTACAGACCTTTAAAACCGTACGTGGCAGGAGGTGATTAACGCCAGCGACAGTGCCAACAGCGGAACGGCTCAGCTGCTGGCCTGCTACTGAGGAAACCACGGAAAGCATGTCTGGAGATGGCCTCACAGTAAGGGTGAGGGAAGGGAAGATCTGGTTGAAGCATCTTCAGCACAGAAGGGATTTGGTTCTCAATCTTGCTGTCCTGCAAAGGGCTGCAACACTTGCAATATGACATTTAGCTCTTGCAGGGCTAATTCCAAGTTGTCCCCTCCCCTCAGACACTGCTAGTGAAAGGATCCTGGAGAAAGCCCTCCTTTTTTCTGTGAGTACTACGGAACAAACTCCCTTGCAGTTAAAATAAAAAAAGTATCCAGTTAACACTGAACACAGCCTTTATCAGGGCCTTTCTCCACAACAACGGTCCTCGCAAGGCGCGTTCCTCCTTTCTTCCGCACTCCAGCAGGTGCCCAGAGCAGTCCCTGCCGCCTTCTCGGAATCCCAGCAGAGCCGAGCTTGGTAGGGACCTCAGGAGATCACCTCCTGCTCCAGGCAGGGTCAGCCTGCCCAGGGCTGTGTCCAGCTGGGTTTCGAGTGTCTGAGGATGGAAACTGCCCAGCCCCGCTGTGCAGCCCCTCCAGTGCTCAGCCACACCTGCAGTAAGGGAGCTTTCTCACATTCGCATGGAATTTCTCCTCACCTTACAAGAAAAGAAATAACAATTGGAAAACAAGATGGGAAGGTGGTTCAGAGATAAAAATCCCACACCTAATTAAATAACCTATTAAAAAGATTATTAGACAGTGTTTCACAGCTGAGCTGCTCAAATGCATTGGCTTTTTTTTTTAAAAAAAAAAAAAAAAGAAATAGGACTGCAAAGAGATCTCGTACAAAGTCCAGGGGACACCAAGGCAAGTACCAGCTCGGTTCTCTTATTAACGTAATCAGAAACAGGCAAGTCAGGACACCACCCCACCCCTCCAATTTATCTATTCAAAGACCCCACTTCCAGCTGTTTCTGGAACCCAGGTTGTTCTCAAGTTCAGGATAAACTTCTGCACATCCAAGCAGATACAACTGGAACCTCTTGACAGAAATCTGAAGTACAGTGGGACGGTCTCAAGGCTCTCGCTCTTTCCATTTGGGACCGATTTCACGAGGGTGCTGCAGAAGAGGAGCTGGAGCACCCTTATAAGCTGCTCACTTTGACCAAGGGAAAAAAATACCCGCGCAGCAATCCACATACTGCTGAAGGAATGACAGGGCGAACAGATTTAAGGCCCCCACCAGATGGAACCGGTACAAGCAGAGGATAAAGTGCTGAGGTAAATTATTAAAAGAGGCCTAACAGCACCAGTTACAAATAGCTGTGGTGCAGAGAGCTGTATTGTTCAGCCTGGAGAAGAGAAGGCTGAGAGGGGACCTTATAAATGCCTACAAATATCTGAAGGGTGGGTGTCAGGAGGATGGGGCCAAGCTCTTTTCAGTGGTGCCCAG
>Ga0065711_1047266_pt1 | contig 12429 bp, 9 predicted proteins | sample Hoacrofraction12_FD_59098 | JGI IMG/M metagenome (GOLD analysis project Ga0065711, IMG submission 59098) | Hoatzin crop microbial communities from Cojedes, Venezuela - Epithelial fraction 12 v2 (version 2) | ecosystem: Host-associated > Birds > Digestive system > Esophagus > Crop | place... | reverse complement strand
AAGGGGATAAAGTCCCTGTAGTGCACATGCGGAACATGTTAGGGAAGACAGTTTGGGTTAGTCCTGCCTCGGGCAAAGGCAAGCCCGTCCGCGGGATTGCTTTTGCTCAAGGACCTGGGTGTACCTGGTGAGTAATGCGGAAGGATGGGGAAGTCCGATGTGTACCTCATGGGGATTTGATTTTGGGGGAGAATAGTCCATAAATAAATTGTATAAAGTTAATTGTTAAATAACCCTGTCACTCTCTGTTATCACTGTTATGATTGTTATATGTTATACCAGTAGTGTCATAGTAAGAAACGTCCAGATTAAAGAAGGATGGACTTTTTGATGAAAACTTAGCAGAGCACAGCGATGATGGGACTGGACCTGGTTTTCAACAACTGGCACCCAGCAAATTCATCAAGATCAACATCTCCTGCAGACTGTGGGCACGGGCCGCACCAGATACATCAGCCGTGAGCTCCGGATGCAGCAAGTGACCGCCCATCAGCACACATCACCTCTCCTGCCATGGAAGACCATTACGACAGATGGAGCCTGAAGTCATGGATTAAATGAACTCAGCGGACACTTTAGAGTGATGACCCATAGACTAATGGAACGATATCTGGAGACAGGAGAAGTGGTGGTGATCAACTGGACAATGGGGGACCTGGGCATGACATAGATGGTATGGAATAAAGGGTGGATAACGTCCTGGGTTCGGCCAGGACAGGGTTAATTTTCGCTGGAATCCAGGAAGGGGCACAGCCGGGAGGGCTGACCCCACCTGGCCAAACAGAGCCGGGTATTCCATACCATGTGCCATCATGCTGGGTTCCGGTGGGGGGAAGCTGGGCGGTGGGAACTCACTCACGGCTCGGGAGCGCGTGGCGCCGGTCCGGTCCGGAAGAGCGGCTCTCTGGGTTGTGCAGTTTGTGTTGTGTTTTCTCCTTATCTGTATCGTTGTTGTCACTGTTCCCATTGTTTGCTGTTCTGTTAAACTGCCCTTATCCCGACCCATCAGTTTCTGCCTGTTTCCATTCTCCTCCGCACCCCAGCGGGGGGAGGGGCGGCCACGTGGCGCTTTTGTTGCCAGCCGCAGCCAAACCATAACAAAAAAGCAATACAATCCAAGCAGAAAACACTAATTCAGTGCTGCCTTAAAGCAGCACTCGGAAGATGACGCTGTTTTTTACAAGCACAGATAGTGCTCTCTCACCCAACTCTCAGCTGGGATCGTGTTGTGTAAGAAAACAAGGGCAGACCATTCTTAGTCAACAGTATCTATGACTTTTACCACTTTTACCAACATCTATGACTTTTATCTATGACTTTGATCTTTGTTTCTTTTGCAATGCCCAAAGCATAGTTTCCAAACCCAGATTTAAAGTTTACTTATCAACATGGTCTGAACTTTGAGTGTGCATCAGACTCCCTGAACCACACGATTACTTGTACTGCCAAGTTTGATGAAGAATACTTCGCCTTTTAAAAGACCAAGTCCTCAAATCAGCAAATGCTGCTTTTGTACTTAAAATGAGGAACACACAGAGAAGCTTCCAGAAGACAATAGCATCAGTTTAGCCCATTAGGTTAGAGCCATTTGCAGATGACCACAATTCAGGGCCAAAGATATCAAGCTACACAAATTGAAACTGCAACTTCAATGCATTAAGAAGACTGGAACCAAAGCTACCTACTAAGCTACTTTTTTATTTCAGAGTAACATGCATTGTCCCTAGACTGATGGATCATTCTGATTATGTGTACATGCACATCACTAAGCTTTTAAGCAGCTCAACAATGCTGAAAGAGCAATGTGGTGAAAGCTATCTGGATCTTCCTCTGAAAATCTTTATTAGATTCTGCTGTACTGTTGGACTCAACCACTTTTGCCACATTCGTGAATCTGTCCGATTTTTGGCGCTGCACTTTGAAGAGAGATGGCTGACAAATTAATTTTTAAGAATTTTAAGAATATATATTGTTGCAGCAACAAATTATAAAAAGGTAAGAACTTAGCTACTTAATAGCAAAACTGAGAATCCAAATAATTGGATTACCTTCTTATTCTTGTCTGCAGATAGTCTAAGCTGCCCCATATAACTGACAGAGAAACTAGCACTGTAGTTTTTAATCTCACGTTAGACTTTTAGTTGGTCTTCTAATGTAATTGCTTCTTCAACAGCAATAATAATCAAAGGATTCACAGTAATGACTTTCACAAATCATTAAGATTAATTTAGTAAAAAGTGGATAGAAAACATACTTTGCTTTCTTCTTTTTAATCAGGAAAGCTCAGATTTAGTAGCAGAGTTCAACAACTAACATAGACTTTTCACTGATGTCATGGCAGCAATTGTTCAAAGAATTAAGTGTTTAATAATGAAAGACTTCTGCCTTCCAATACGCAGCAGAAGAATCCTGCTTTACAGAAAGCTCTAGTAGAAGAGGAGAGCGTATACAAAAAGAAATTCACATTTCTACACTACTAGCCACTAGGACTGCTAAAGTAGCTGCAGTCATACTTCTCCACACTCAATCACAAAAGAAGACTTGCAGGAGGCACCCTCAAGCACTCAAGACGTCCAAAGCCGTGGGAAGCTCTGAGATGCTACAGAAGTAAAAATCCTGAGCACCCACCGTGAGTCAGTCAGGATCAGCATTACCTCAATGGCAGCAACATTGTGGCTGGAAGATACTGTAATAAATCTCCTATTTTTCATCTGATAGCGGAACAAGGGGGGGCAGGATATCATACCAGTACCTGCAACCAACTAAAGAACTGCATAATCATTAACAAAATCCTTCAATTATTATTATTTTTATCACCCACAAAAAAGTGACGTATAAGTGACCTACATCATTTCCTACCATTTCAAGTTCGGAAATGCTGGAGCTCTCATTATCGCTATAATCTACTTCTGCTCTCCCACACCTCTATTTTCTGGAAGCAGGAATACTGTTAAAAACAAATTCACTACAATCCAACTTTGGGTAACTGGATTATGATGCTTTCCCTTCTTTGGAGTCCTTTACTTTGACATTTTCATTTCTTCAGAGTCCTTCACTTTACAACCTCTACGCTCCTTTATATAACTCTGAATCTGTCTAACCTCATCTAGTTTCTCATTCTCAAAAAAATCCTTCAGAAACTACAATTCTCTTCTGAGCAACTTTATCATCTGTGCTCACCAGGGTGCAACTCAAACCTTCAGTATCAAACACAGCCTGCTCCCATTACAGCTACATCACTACCTTCACATCTGAATGGCATTTTCCTAGAGATGGCAATCAGCTTCTGAACCAGTTTCAGGAGTGAGATCCTGTTCAGTTCCTTCTCTTTCCTTTCCAGTTCCAGCAGTTGTGCACTTGCTACTCCACCTGTAACCCCACTACGGAAGAGAGCTCTCTGCCTCCATGCTCCAGTCCCCCAGACATGACTGCTGGCGCTGCTCTCTCTCTCCTTTCCTGGAGACTGAAGACGATTCATCCCTTGCAGTGTTTTATAAGGTATATGGGTTGTCAAGAGCTCTGTACTTCGTTCAGTGTTTACAATGAAGCAGAGTGGGAGCCTGACATGCTTCCCCTGCTATTAAAAGCTCCTCCTACCACATCTTCAGTGACCACACGAGCCCAGCTCTGGGCTGATCAATGAAGGCATCACCCTAGGAAGAGAAAGGCCATAGCGATTTTTTTACTGTCTTCAAACCTGGACTGAGAGTCTCCATGTCAAATATCAATCTTATTGAAAGCAGACAGTGGAAGAACAGAACTTCTTGAAAGAAAAATTGCAAGATTCTCTCCAGATCAGAACATTACGGGCAAAAACGAACTGCTGCCTGCTTCCCCTGGTATAAATTTCTAAGTCCCAGCTCATATTTTCATGACACCACTTAAAAAACAAAACAGAACAAAAAACCACTGCTTCTAAAAGCATGTGAACTCTGTGGGAACATGCAAGTGTATAAAGTCAGCCACCTGCACAAACAAAAGCAGTACCGAGCCCTAAATTATTTCATTAGCTAGACCAGTATCTCCAACATGACAACACAGCAAGTCATTTTGTTTTCAGAAGCAGCAAGATTACAGCATGTATATCCACACACACATGCATTTCTGTAGCACAGCACACAAGAATCTAAAACATGCAAGCAGTCATTTATTCTAAGTAGCAAGGGGTGATTCAGGTGTTGGTTTACTACAACCTACCCATACTCCCAGAAGGCATGCTAGGGTATTTTCTGGCAGCTTGTCTTCCAAAACCTGCCCAATTCCATCCTTATGCGCACTCAAGCTGCTGGCTCCTGGGTAACACAGCTGCTAGGAAGCAACTGGTCAGTACAAGACCCCGTCATCAGTCTGGCACCAGTCCTACACCCCAGATCATTTCCTAGAGTGGCAGGTAATACAGGTCATGCTTATCACATACAACTTGGCAACTTACTTTACTTCAAGAGGATCACATTAATCAGAATCCTGCTTTCCCACCGCTATGTAAGAAGAGTAGTTTTAGATCTGCATCATTCCCTGAGAGAAATATTTTTGCTCATTTCCCAAGAAGTTTATTTAACAGGCCAGTTAGCCTCCTGCTACTCATCTCTCATGCTGGATAACAGTCTAGCAATGTACAGAAGTATTCCGGTTATTCCGCTCCCCTAGCTTTACCAGCTATGCCAAAGTCTTTGTTCTCGAAAACATTTTCAGTTCCTCTCAATGTATATAATGAATGTGTTGCTATTTTACATTTCTTAATGCATCTTCATGACTGAAGCTTCACATAGCTCAGGCAGAAAAAAACACATCACTTGGAAAGTGTGTTTGCTAGATAGAACACAAAACATGAGACATAACCCGTTACCATGCGAGTATTTTGGATGCTGTCTTAGAGGATTCCTTGTCTACCAACTGTTAGTGACATCCAAAGAGTTCAGCTTAAAAATAAAATTACTATTTTGATCCTTTCAAAACATCTGGGAAATGTTCTGATAAACTTTTATTTTTTATGCAGTTATCACTATTATATTTCTTACTAGTCTCTTTGAATTTGTACCTACTTATTGTTCATTTTTCTTATTCGGGGTTCAGAGTTTAATTTCTTGACCTACATCCAGTAAAAGCTTACAATGACAAAAACATGATAATCCCATGCTGTAGTTATAAAATTATTAAATGCATTACAGTGTTTTTACAGGAGAAAAATATATTGCTCTGCAGAAAATTTTATAAGCAGAGATATTCAGACAAATACTACATCAGAAGTAGCACCATACATTCTCATACTTCAGCATGGAAGACAAAATGCCTGTAAAAGAAGAAACAATGCATTTTTTCCAAAAGCTACTGCCCTGAGCACTTAAAAATATGCACTTATTTCACGTACCAAATAATCAGACCAGTCTAATTAGGAAGGAGATAATTAAAAGACTAACAGGTTGCTAAATCATGCTCAGGACACACAACCTGGTGTTTGCTCTAGTTTATGAGTAAGATTGAAATAGTAACAGTACCAGTGTGTCTCTAATCTCTGCACAGGTTTGAAACACTAAATTGCACTCAGACCACATTTCATCATAAGAAGTGCCATTAAAAACTCACTGCTTCGCACAGCAGGAAGCTGCTGTAACTGCAGTAACTTCCTACTCGTAACAAGAATTGTTACTGTAGCCCTGTCATCACATATCACTGCCTGCAAATGTTTAGGCTGTCATTTTTGAACATCAAAGCCTGATTCCCCGCTGAGTGTACATTACTGTCTTTAAAATCCTGGACTGAATTCTGATCGGTGCCATTCATAAACATTTTTAGAAATGACTCTGCTACAGTTACTTTGTACAGTAAACTTCCATCTTTTGGCAGACAGCAAGAACCTTTATCCAGCCTTACCTCAAACACAGCCACTGCTTCACAAGACTTGAAGTCAACATTTCAAACTGCAGTATTTGACAGATAGCAGCGCAACTGCCTACCTGCTAGAAATGAGTCTACCGGCATCCAGCCAAACAGAAATCTCTAAATACTCTAGTTCACCAAGTTCCTATCTTCTGCATTTGCCAAGTCACACAGATGTTCAGATTGAGACTCGTCATGTATCTGCTAAGTACCACTTCCCCTCTTCCCTGGCACATTCACAAGATGCCACACTATTGATTGACAGTAAGGGCCAAATAATCATCTTGCCAAAATACTGTTCGGGTTTTTTTAGTGTGTAAGATCTTTCATTTTTGAATTTTATTCTGATGAAAGATGAATACTCCTTTTGATTGTACAAGTCAGCAGCGTGAAATCCCCAGCGGATAGCTAACCATGCCTCCGATTCATATCAGCATCTTGATTTCCTAAATGAAGACAACTACAGTTACACAACTATACTGCAACATTAAGGACAGGCCACAAGAAACAAGACAGAAAAATACAGCTTCCTCTAGTAAAGCTATTACAGCATCTCATTTTCACTCAAAGTTTGGATTCATTGTAAATCGCTTTATGTGCAAAGACAATTTTAAGCACCGCTGTAAATGCAAAAGGTTCATTAATAACTCCCAATATGCCTCCTGCACACACACACAAAATATAAGTAAAAATAGCTTTGTTCCCCACTGGCTTGGTTAGCATAATTCAGGAAATTCAGGAAGGAAGGAAACATTGCCTTAGAAGTTGATTTTGAAAGGAAACACATTGAAAATGTGTATCAAACTAATTGTTCATAAAGGTGTTTTCTAGGCATGTGAGTAACCTCAGCCCCAATTTTTACACCACACTTGGCAAAGACTTATCTAAGAAAAAAGCTGTTAGAAAAGTGTTACGATGCAATGGAATAAGCAGTAGCTAAGACTCCAGAAACCTGGATTGAAGGTTTAGTTGGTGGCTGATTAATTCTGCCTTGTCATTTGTTTAGTCCATTGTTCTTCATGCACAAGATGATGATCACAATATTTGCTTCCTTGGTAAATTGTTTTGAGAATGACTGATAAAAAGTTCTAAGTAACAAGCACTTACTACTACCAGGTGTAAGAGTTTACTCAGGTTAACAGCACATCCCTAGCTCACTATATACATTAAGGTCTCAGCGTCACAAAGCCATTTTTTCTGACTCTGTGCACCGATATCTTGGCTGCATTCACACACATAAATCAATGCATGTTCCACACATTGATGCTATCCTGGTCAACACATAAGAGATCTCTGGGCTAGAACTGCCATTAGTTAATCCATCTCCAGCTGAAAAGCAAAGGTGCTCTAGTCGGAGCTGCTTTATCTCCTAACAGTCAAGCAAGGCTTGTCCACAAGCTCTGCAGGCTCATACTCCACAGTTAGAAGCTGGAGTGAGGAGAGGACTTTCTGATGGCTTTTCACAGCAACCAAGTGAGCAAAGAAAAACATCAATGTCCTCCGCACCTCTGGGTCCCCTGGCTGGGACCAGGGTCCCCACCTCTGAGATCACAGACCTGCTTGGGATGTTTCAGAAGCTTCAGCACAATTTAAACATACCACAGACACACAAAATAGATATCACTGAACGTTTATTTTGGTGGTGGCTTTCAGAACCAATATATACTCGGGTTTGGGTTTTTCAAAGTTCAGCTTTGTGTTTTTGTGGGTTAAGTTTTCCGCACAACATACAATCAAAAACATGCGTTCACAAAACCAGAGCAAGATAACAGGATAGAAGATCTGATGACCCCACCACAATGATGCCATACCAGAAGGTGAAAGGAGCCACCTGAGCAACAAGGAGCACACCTTGGCTTTGAGGAGGGCAGAGGATGCTCAGATCTCTCAAGAGTACTCCCCACCTTATGGGAACAGGCATAAGCAAACTTGCGTGCAATGAAATTGATACCAAGCCTTATCGGACTAGCTATCACTAAAATCTCACACCTCTACACACTCAGCCTCTAGCCCAGCTGACTGGTTTGCAGCTACCAAGCCACATCTTGCATGGTGTGGAGGATAAGCACTGATGGAGTCAAAAGCAGACAGGCCCACAGATGACAGCTTAGTCAGCATCATGCCAAGCCAAGATCTAGTCTATCTCATCCATCCCTGGACCTCCATAGATTTGCAGCTGGCTTGAGTCCTGAGTTAGAAACACATTTGGATTACTAAAGGGATAGTGTTTACATGCAGAAGAGAACTGTGCCTGCAATACATCGGTCAAAGAGCCACTTCTGATTTACACCATTAAAATAGAGAAATCTATGTTTGCTGAAATATGTTTCTTTACATATGCAATAAATGTCTCTAGATGTGGCTAAAAGTGAGAATGTTCTCAGCCTTATCCTCTACAGATTCCTATCAGACTTCTGGAGCAGAGAAGAAACTGTTTCTCAAAGAACCTTTCCCAATGGGTTTCATCAGATATAATGGGACACAAATTTAGTACTTAGTAAGCACCGTATCAACAGTCCTGCTAGCTAGATGAGTAAACCAACAGGCTGGTTTATTCACCATCTAACTAGCATGACTATTCCCACTCCTGAGGCACCTGAATACTACGCTGATGAGTACAAACACAGGCACAGTGAGGCTCAGTGTTTGGAAGTAAGATGCTCCTGGTTCCCTAGGAAACAGCACTTCCTAATAAACAGGATACAAACATTATCTGGATTTCTCTCACTCTGGGCAGTGAGAAATCTACTAATCGCTCTCATCTTCCACTATAAATCCTTTCCTATGAGTCTGAAGAGTCTCTTGCTTCCTACGCGTCATGATGCAATTCTGAGCAGCACTTCAAGAACAAATCAATTAAAATCTAACAAAATTGTGGGGGTATTAAAAATCACCTAATTAAAAATGTTAAATGTGAGAGCAAGCATCACTTGACTGCATCTTCACAGTCAATACCCTGTTTCTCCTGTAACAAGGAGACTGAACATCCAAAAACCTCACATTAGGTTTAAGTTACATTTAGGATTGATATCTAACACCATTTAACTGAAAAATACATCTGCTAAGTGCACCTCTACCAAACACAAAGCAGACAGAGCCAAGGTTTGCTACATTTGAAGTACAGATCTTTTCATATTGATAAATTCACCAGGTATTTTGTGCTCAAAGCAAATAGAAATTATTTATCAAACATTCTTCACTAATCCTTTAAATGTCCATTTTCCAAACCAATATCAGAATCAACTCTGTTGATTTTGTTAGTTACAAAAAAATAAAATAAAAACACCATCATGCAACAGAGGTGGAATGGAATATGTTGCCCAGGAAAACGACTCTTAGCTTCAGTGCCTGAAGTACACATTTCCAGGTGGAAGTTGATAACCGTTGACTTGTCTTCAATGTACAGTACACTTTGTTTAATTTGGATTGTTGTAGAGTTATCATGAAAGAGGGTCAAGCAAGTCCTTTTGTGCTATATCTCTTTTTGGACTCCCCCAAGCATCTTTTCAGTATTCCACGGGTCTACAACTGAATGTAATTGCAGTAGCATGATCAATACAAGGAGCTAGAACTATCCAACTCATTCTTGACAAAACAAGGATGATGGAGTAACTTGAGAGGATAAAACTCTGAGATCCAAGCTTCCAAGATAGTCTGATCAGTCACTTCCGGCAATCCATTTTTATCAGCCTGAATACAACTTCACAGTACACTCTAAAAGGCTGAAAGAAATGTTTCCTTTTTATTACTTTCATAGAGAAGGTAAAATATGCAAATACCAATGCTTTAATGCTGAAATTAGGATTTCTTTTAACATGCTCAGGAAGCTTTTTGTCCTCCTAGTTCTCAAAAAATATTCGCACATGCTATGGTTGCAAGCAGTCAAAATGTAGCATTCAGTATTATTGACTGGAGTGCAGAGCAGGTGTCAAGTTCCAACAACAAGGAATAAATCAAAAATTTCTTAGCACCTGTACCTGGAGGAGACACAGATTCTGGCATCTTCTGCTGTTTAGTTAAGACTGCAGAGCCCTTGGTCTTGGTGGCTGGAGAGCTGGTTAGGAAAAAAAACATTGTTGGAATGCTTTGCTTTCATGCTTTCTTTATGGACCTAATGATACTGCAAAAACTTAACATTCAGAATTTAACTTCAGGTTACAAAAAATCCTAAAACAGACGCAAGCAATCAAGATGAATGACAATAACAGACAAGTGACTTCTTTCAGAGCACTGCAAGAGCATGACTATTTAAGCCTCTTGCTTCTGTCTGGGCATCCAATTTCAGTGGAAGGCAGGTGCCCCGTGAGGAGTGAAGTGCTCAACTACTTTGAAAGATCTAAGCCAATTTTCAGATTCTACCTCACAGCATTCATATGCTTGTGCTTGATGCATTCAGGTGCCTTCAGCGAAACCTTCTTTTTGTCTCTCATAATCAAACAGCATTTCTGAGACCCATCTTAATGTCATCAGTAGTGGTTTCAGACCACAAAAATCAGAAGATGGATTTTTAACATCATTAAGATTTGTTTGTAAAATAAAAATAGACTCAGAAACCAAGAAGGGAAGTGGATCATCAATCAATGCATTTCTCCAGGCTTATCTGAACTTCACATGAATGTGAGCTACCTAGTGATGAATCAGCCCTGTAACCTTTGTAAAAAGCATCTGGGTTTTTTTTCTTTGAATCCAAGTTACAAGTACATGTTCCAAAAGCTTACAGCAAACGTTGATCAAGGCAATTTTCACAATTCACAGGAACTTCAAAAGATGCCATGAAAAAATCTCTTGAGTTTTGAGACCAAATATTTGAAGAAGGTATCTCACTAATGATCAAATTAGAGAAGTTTGAAATCACAGGTATAAAAAGCTCTGAAATAATTTGGGTAACCTTGTGAATGTACCAAATTGGAGACCTTTAGAAGACATTCAATATTGTTGTTGACCACATGGCTCACCATGCTCCTTCAGCTACAACATATCTCTTACTCTTGACAGTGCTTGAACACTATTGTGTTTGATTAGTCTAAATAATCACTTAAATTACTATATGGACTTTTACAAGCCAGTATTACAAATCTTGACAACGTTTTTCCCCCTGTAACTTGACATAGTATTTTCTAACACTAGAGTGCAAAGTTCACACAAATTATGCAAATAAAAAAATGAAGGGTTGAAGAAACACGTACTTGGCTGAAGCATACAGGTACAAAACTGCTGGTTCCTTTCTCTCCCCAGGAATGTACAGAAACAATGCAAATATGTGAGAAGTTTTATAGCAGAACTGACAAGTTGAACTAAGACTATTTTTTATTCACTGCCTGCACATAACCGTCCATCTATTAAGACAGCCTAGCTCAAGATAGCGGCTATCGCATTCGCAATCAACAAATTCACAAACATTTTCATGCTGTTGTACAATTAATTTCCTCCAAAACAAAGTACTGTTATTACTAGTATACCTCACTGTCTTTCAGGCCCACTGTCCAAGGCCACCTCCAGGCTAATCCTTCCTTTTTCTCATTTTGTTTGGTATCTTTCTGCTTTGATACAGTCTGAAAATCCCATCAGAAGTGATCACATTTCAAGGGAAGAAATAGCACAAAGAGGTGAAACACAGAAGGGTGGACTTATCTTCTTGTTTATTTAAATATGTTTTTAGATTTCTTGATTGTGAATGCCCCAAAGATTACAGAAGATTCTTCATTCATGTATATAAAGGAACCAAAGAACATTACTAAAACCCTTCACAGTACTTCAAGTTGGCACTAATGTTGATGACTATCTTATCAAGTCCTTGAGAAATTCATCCTGAATGCGCTCACCAGGCATGAGAAGGGCAACCAGGGGATCAGACCCAGCCAGCATGGGTTCATGAAAGGCAGGTCCTGCTTGACCAACCTGATCTCATTCTATGACCAGGTGATCCACCTAGTGGAGGAGGGAAAGGCTGTGGATGTCATCTACCTGGACTTTAGTAAGGACTTTGACACTGTACCCCACAGTATCCTCCTGGAGAAACTAGGTGCCCATGGTTTGGATGGGTGTACACTTCACTGGATAAAGAACTGGCTGAATGGCTGTGCGCAGAGAATGGTGGTGAATGGAGTTAAATCCAGCTGGCAGCTGATCACAAGTGGTGTTCCCCAGGGCTCTGTTTTGGGTCCGGTCTTGTTTGACATCTTCATCAATGATCTGGATGAGGGGATTGAGTGCTCCCTCAGTAAGTTTGCAGATGACACCAAGCTGGGCAGGAGTGTTGATCTGCTTGAGGGTAGGAAGGCTCTGCAGAGGGATCTGGACAGGCTGGATTGATGGGCTGAGGCCAACTCTATGAGGTTCAACCAGGCCAAATGCCGGGTCCTGCACTTGGGTCACAACAACCCCATGCAACGCTACAGGCTTGGGGAGGAGTGGCTGGAAAGCTGCCTGGCGGAAAAGGACCTTGCGGTGTTGGTTGACAGCCGGCTGAACATGAGCCAGCAGTGTGCCCAGGTGGCCAAGAAGGCCAACGGCACCCTGGCTTGTATCAGGAACATTGTGGCCAGCAGGAGT
>Ga0065711_1047267_pt1 | contig 12430 bp, 7 predicted proteins | sample Hoacrofraction12_FD_59098 | JGI IMG/M metagenome (GOLD analysis project Ga0065711, IMG submission 59098) | Hoatzin crop microbial communities from Cojedes, Venezuela - Epithelial fraction 12 v2 (version 2) | ecosystem: Host-associated > Birds > Digestive system > Esophagus > Crop | place... | reverse complement strand
AGAGGAGAGGAGAGGAGAGGAGAGGAGAGGAGAGGTTCTATTAATTGAGTAATCTGGACTGCGAATGTATGGTTTGCTGACAGTGGAAAACATTGTTTGATTCCTGTTCATCATGAAGAGGAGATCAGTTTGGTAATCTGGCCTATCAAGATAAGAGTTTTAGAGTCTCTGCAGGAGACTTATAAGAAACGTGGTAGGAAACAAGTAAACTGGCTATGAGTGGTGGCAGGGAGGAGGGGACAATGTTCCTGGGTGTTTCCTGTGGTGGGCTTGCATTGCAAAGAGTAGTAAATAATCTGCTTGTTTACCTTAGTGCCTGCTCTAATTTTCTTCTTTCTGCCCGTGCTGGGAGAAGAACCCTCCCAGAGGACTCAAGGCTCAAATCCATAGCCACAGGTTTTAAGAGCAGCTAGGGACATTGTATGCTATTGTATTCAGGAACACAAGATGAAGTGACTTGAAGGCTTTTAAAAAAATCTTCAGATACCTTCCAAGGCTGCTCCCACACTGCCAGTTCTTCCAGCTGAATTCCTTGACCAGTCACCCTCGTCTCTCGGAGCTATCTTAAAAGCATGCATGGAGAGAGATTACATGAAAAGCAGGCCAAAAAGCAGTCATGACAACCCTAAAATGTTTTAAGTTCACCCCTCAAGATGAAGAGTCTTACTGACAGCCTTAACCCTAGACTTTTTCAGTACTTCATGGAGTCAGGATAGAAATAAAACATAAACATCAGGGTAAGTCAAGCTCTGAGGCAGTATTTCTGACAAGTGCCTGGCTGACTTGAACCTGCAGTTTTCAAGAAGAAATACTGTCTTTGGTTCGATTTACCTTAAGAGCACACGGCAGAGAACTGCTGGAAGTATTTAACTGATGAAGTTGTGATAAAAAGCAAAGAACCTTTTTTTACTATTGTTTTAACAGCATTTTCATTTCTTTGACTTTAGAAATAAGCAAACAACTTACAAATGTATTGTTAAGGGAAATACAAAATATGTTTAGATAATCAAAAGCATGTATTCAATGTTGCTCTGTGTTTGTTCAGCAGCCTATACTCTTGGAAAATGTTTGAAAATAGTAGGAGTCACCATATCAGGGCTTTCAGAATTACCTAACTGGCAGGTTGACTTACTTGTTAGATGTAACAGAAACAAGGTGGTGGTGTTCTGTTTTCTGTAGATGATATATAGAGAAGTAATATAGAAGAAGTCTACCCGTTTACAAGAAGAGTAGTGTCCATCCAGGTATGTCAGAGGTGGAAAAACCATCCCGCATGCTTTCTCCGACTTTCAGTGACATTTTATCTTGCTTTCGGTCTTCTCATTTTTCTATTTCCTTAGTCTGAAAGAAGAGTAATTTTGATTTTAAAGGCAAAATTTGTGGTTCTTCCATTGCATGTAACCTTAAGTGAACTTCGACATAGACTTCAAGGAGACAATAAGGGGAATATAGGTAGACAGGTAGATAGATATATAGACAAACGGACAGACACACACATATATATATGTTTTCCAATATACTCAGCTATTAAGTTCAAAATTGACAGGTAAAATTATGCTGCTGGAGTTACCTGCCATGGATTTCTCCTCTCACTTCCAAATCTGTGAGCTGGGTTGCATGCCACGTATCTATGCAGAATTGTGCCCTTTGAGACTGGGCTGTCTTGTGCCAAAAGAGTGGCTGGGCATGTTCACCAGACAGCAGCTGGCTGCCCTTCCATGCCTGAAGATTTAGGGAAAATGTTTGCAGCATAGCTCATGAGGAAGAGGCAGAGAAGGCAGCTCCCTGCAGCATTGAGTTATTTTAGTTCACATTCAAATGATGGGAATGTTTCCCACCTAAGCGGTCTGTGCCAACGCCAAGCACTTCTGGCAAGTCCAACCTGCCAGTCTTACTCGCTCTTCTGGAGACTCTCAATGGCAACCGTCTTTTTGCCACTCAGCCCAATAGAGACGACTGCAGAGCCTCTTAACAGGGCCATATACTTCCTTCTGAAAAGAACTTTTAACCTACAGGCGGTAAAACACTTCACGTCATGGTCATCTGGCCTGAGCTTCTGTGGTTAGCTAGGTCTAATAGCCTCCACTCAGGGTACGTTTAGGCGTTGTAGTTTCCTCTTGAGAGTCTTTATGTCTTTGCTGTAAGTGTAAAGCCTTTTAAAGCTTGAATTTAATACTCTATAGTCTTGAGTTGGGGGAATCTATAGGTTATTTTTTTGTTGGTTGTACATCTGCATATCAGAACACACGAGTGATTTGAGAGGGATTTAATACTGGCCGCTTTTAGCCTTTCTCAGCTCCAGGACTGAGCACTGCTGTCTGCCAGGGCTTGCCAAATACAGTCGCTGAGATAAAATCCATGCTAAATATTGCCCACACCCAGGGTTGGAGGCAGAAAACCTCCCTGGAGACTTGCTCACTGTGGGCCATCATCCTTTAGCTTTCCATTAAGGTTTTAGGCTACCTAATACAGAGTCTGTCTTTCAAGGTGCAGAATAAGGGATTTCAAAGAAAGTGAGAGATCTTCCCCAGGTCTGAGGTATTTGGTGTTGCAAACAGTGCTCCTGGCCAGCTGTAATGGGAAACCTCTCCTGCCCTGTACTTGTGAATACCTCTCTGCATTGCTTGCCAGCACACAAGGCCAATGAAGTCCATGCCAAGATCCACAGGAATCTCACTGACTTCTTCCCACCCTTGATGCTGAGCCACCTCTGTGCTATTCTGTGGCACTGACGCTCAGCAGTGGAGAAGCACCCACAGGAAGGATGGTTGCCCTTTGCGTCTCGTTTTGACTCTCACTGCCTGTGGGGTCCCTTTTCCAAAAGACATTCCCAAACAGGAGCTTATCACAGAGTCCTCGGTTGTGCACTGTCAGGTTTGTAATCTGTAGTGGCAAAACAAACCGTGGAGGGATGGGATGCGCATTCATTTGCGCACATGGGAAGAGGGCAGGGGGAGAATACAATGGGATGAGACTAACTCTGACAGAGGAAAGCTGGACCAACCCAGAGTGCAATGAAAATGCTACCCATGCCTTACTGACAGAATGGTAATGAATAAACTTAACTAGATACATGTATCAACCACACAGAGGGCAATCTCTACCTTCTACAAATACTTGAGCTGCTTCCTCCATCCACCTTCTCCCTCTGATTCTGTCAGCACCTGCTGTATTAAAAATACAATTATACCCCTGAAAAGTGATGGATTTAGACTCTGTCACTTTGTTGATGACGTTTAGATTTAAGACTGGCTCCCATGTAACCCCTGCCCCACAGGTCACTAGTTAAGTCGCCCATTCTCTCCACCTCCTTTCATCACCCAGCCTTCAAACAACAAAAGTCAGATCTGCCTTGGTCACACTACTTTAGCCATGGTCACTGCATATCATTCCCTAGCAGCAAAGAAATTTGTGGGCGCCAGTTAGATACTGGAAGATAAATTACTAAATGGTTCATGAGTCGTATGCCTCTGAAACACATCGGTCCTGCAGCTTCCGCTTCTTGCTCAGCCCAAGATGCTAGGATGAATCTTGGTGTCCTAAAATGACTCTGTTTTGTCATTTAATTTGGCTGACTCAGGAATCCTGTGAGTCTCCCTCTGCTGTGCTCGTTGTACTCTCATTCTGCCTGATTCAGACTCAGTACAACTAACAAGGCTGCTGAGTACATGCCTCACCACAAAGTCTTCCTTGGCACGGACAACGCTCCAGAAGAACAAAGGCACCATGCAGGTCTAGATTTTAACTGTGTAATGTCCAGCTCAAGGCGCAGTGTGTTCATATCAGCCAGGATTTGAATCCACTGAATGTCAGGCCAAATCCCTGTCTGCAGACCTGCCTCTCCTCTTGCCATAGCCTGGTCATCACTAGGATTCATGCACAAGACCACAGCATCCTTGCAAGGCACAGCTGGGACATACTTCTTTCCTTACCCAATCCAAATATCCAACTTCAGTTACACTCCATAGCCACAAAGGAGATACTGAGAAAGCAGACATGATGAACAGCTGTCTGCACAGCAGGCTTGTTCCTGGCGATGCGTGGGCTGCTTCTAAGGACAGTGTACATCGCACCTCTCCTTAGCACCAGTTCTCTCAGGTTCTGTGGTAGCTGAAGAGTGGCACTTCTCTGCTAGCACCCAGCCTCTGATGAAGGTAATCTTCATTTGACCTGAAATGTGGAGCTATATTCTTGCGTTGATCCTGGTGGAACTTCAAAGTAAAGGAATGTCTCAGTGGGATTTCTGCTTCATAAAGGCATGGGAGGACACCTCACACCCTCTGTGCAGGTTAGGCATACCATGGGTTGGAGGGAGCCATAACTGTTTTAACCTTGCATCATGCCTTTTTGTTGCAGGAGACAGAAAAGATGCTTCTAGAAGACACCACCTTAGCTGGTCTTCCTTGCAATACTGATAGCCATATCCTCCCCCCAAAAAACATTTATAAAGGGAAGAGAGTGCTATTCACACAGCTCTAGCACTGCTAGTTACTGCTAGTAGGGGCCTTAGGTTTTGCCACGGCTGAAATAGATGTGAGACATTTTCAGTCAGGTCCAAATGGCTTGATACATCTCCCATTATCTCACAGCACATCACCATGTTAACATGCCTATACCATGACTACTTCCAGAGGAGGCATTGCTACACGATCCTGAGCATACTAATTACCTGCTGTAAGCAGAGAGTCCTTTCTAAGATGGCATTGCCTTGCTTAATATAAATACATATTCCGAACCTCACATTTGCTGATTTAATGACTTTTGGACATGATGTCTTGAGATTATACCTTTCTCAGGCACATATTATGCAGAAATCTCTTGGTGTATCTTAGAGCAGTGTCAGGGCTGTGAGACATCCAGTTGAGCATGAAACTGAAATTGGCCTTGTGTGATTTCCCATCTCCTCACATCTTCTGCATCTGTCATCCTAGTGCTTCCTGTCTTCCAGCCTCACATTCAGTTGGAGATTAGGTTGTTGCCACCAGGTGTTCATGAGAAAGCTTTACATCCTAAGCTTCCCTCAGCTTTGGATGAATTTTTATATCTGAACTTCAACTCCAGTTCAGATCTGTAGATTGTGCCTACTTGAACATCTCCAAAGATACGCTCAAATCATAGTCCAAATTAATTCTTTAAGGTGACCTGATTTTCAAGACAGGGTTGGTTAAAATATTTTGAATTATGAATATTTGGAAGACAACCACAACAGTGTTGCAGAATGACATTTTTCTTTATCTGCCTTTTTCAAGGGCTGGTCAGAATCTTGTTAGCATGTAGACAGGGAAACAATTCAACCAAGAAGTGTGAGAAATCATAATAAACAAAGAATCCCTATCATTCTTCATCATGTGATAATGTTATTTCTAACATCAAGAATCTTGTGTAAGTGCTGAACAGTAGAACAATGCTCTACTGGAAATTACATTGTAATGTATTTTGTATCCTCTACCAACTGGTATGCAAACGTAAAACGAAATTTTAAAGAAGTTTAAAAAGACAAAGGTTAGTTTCTTAAATAATTTATTTGGCATATATTAGATGCTAAATAACATCATATAGCACAAAATGTGATCAGTTACACCATATTTGTTCATGATCATACAGATTAGAAATCCACAAAAAACGAAGAAAAAATCTGACCAAAAAAAAAATCTTTGGTACATAGATCTAGTCAAATACACGCTGAACGTAAGAGTAGGGAGCTCCTACATGGAAAGGAGAACAAAGAAAGCGCTGGTATGAACCAAAGCAATAACAAGAAGGGAAGTTTTTAGGATAGAAAATATAACAAGCATGTTACATTACAAAAATGCCAAGTTTTCTTTCCTCTTCCCTGGGCAATAACTGTTCTCACAAGGTATTTTGGCTTGCCTTGGTGACACGTGTTTCCTAGGATAAGAAGTGGCTGAAAGATCAAATTGCAGCACCACACCTTGCCCATAAGTCCTCTAATTTACTTGGACTAATTTATCCTGCTATAACTCCCAGAAAGTCAACAGAAAGCTGGGAGGAGGACTTGGCTCGTTGCCTTTGAGGCACTGTGCAGAAGAGACTGTGACTCCATGCAGTAGTGATAAAGCAGGGAGAGGCAGAGAGAAAGCAGTACTGATTTCACAGACCGTGCAAGAGACTCTTAGTGCGTTTCCACTCAGCTGCTCTCCAGCACAGTCCTCAGCCCTGGTGGCTCAGAAATGCAGGGATAAGCAAACTGAGGGTTAGCAGTGTTCAGAAACAAAGTGAAATCGCCATGAACCCTTTCAGCTTTTTTTTTTTTTAATTTCTCTTTTGGTCAAAATCTGTCCACTGGCATGCCTGTACCCTACAGCACCAGCCCTGGATGAGGTGAGCTGTGTTCCTGTCAGACCTTGGTCTTTGCCAATGCACAGGACACCCCAGTACACACTTAGCAGGAACCAGCTCTGGTTTCTTTGGTGCACTTTGTGGTTGGTGAGGCTTTAAAAGGCAGCTCAGCTTTGGGTGCCAAATCCCCTCATGCAGAAGGGCTGCACATGTTCCGTGCACAAAGCCGATCTCTGCTTCCTGAAAGCAGTTCATTGTCTCATGAATAAACAGAAGCAGCCTAGGGACATGCCTTGGCACATGGGAGCTCCATTTCTTCACCAGTGGTGAACAGTTTTCTTTCCTAAGCATTGAAGTGTACATTGGTCCACGTGGAAATCAAAAGGACCTGTGTCAGTGGCATCAGGATCCAACCAGCAAACAGTTCTACTTAAACCCAGTGTCATTTTTTCTGTTGCTCTAGACAACTTTAAAACTTGCATGAGCAGTCCAGACCTTTGCTGGCACCGGTTATAACTCAATCAGGAAATTAAACTGATCTGTGGGCAACAATCCACAATGGTCACCTTCATGCAGCTTCTTTTCATCCTGCTTATCATCTAAACACTTACAGCATGGTGGCTAGTGTTCTACATAGGGAACTGATCCACTGGCTGAACCCAGCGGAAGACAAACCAATTTATTTGTCCTTCCTCCATCAGCCTATTGGGGATGGTATGCAGATGCAGGACCCTCAACTACAGCAGACGAAAGCGGGGACTTTAAAGGCAGTCTGCTGGGTACACAGGCAGCATGCTCCTAGTCTTGTCCGCGGTCATGGTACCCTGCCTGGGGCAGGCATCAACCCAGCTTCACGCAGCCCAGCGTCACCGCACAAAAGTCTTACAGGTGACAGCAGGGATGCGTGCAGCCCCGCTCTGCCTCCCACGGCAGCACAAGCAGGGCTGCCTCAGGACCTTGATGCCCAAGACCCGTGGTGCCCAGCCCCGTGCCGAAGGGGCACTGCACTGCACCGGTGGTGCCCGCCCAGCACCTTCTGCCAGGCCGAGACACGCTCCAGCTGCTTCTTGTACCCTGGCACGGGAAGGGGCACCACGAACTGACCTTTCCATTAATGTTTTCACAGTGGATCACTGAGGCCTTTCTCCTGGGACCTCCCTCCCAAAACAGGACCTCCCCCATTGCTACAGCTGTTCAAGAGCAAAGACACTTAGCCACTAACCTGTTTGATGAGCTTTTAAGGCAGCTGGAGCGTAGCTGACCAGCTTCCTTCACATGCACGCTGTCAATGCTGTGGGGGAGATTTACTTTGCCTATTGAACCCACTGAAACTCATCTATGACTATGCCTTCTTTTATTTTAAATCGGGATTTTTGCTTTAACCTAGTGTTTGATTTTGTTTAATAGCATTTTGCTCTGACACTAGGGATCCCTCCAGTCTGATGGAGAAAGATACAGCCGGGTTCAAAGGCTAGGATTTGTATTTTCAAAAAAAAAGTATCAAGCTGGTTTCACAGGCTCAAGAGTGAGTGCAATTAGCCCCTGGAACCACTGGTGGAGAGCTGTGTTAAGTATCACATCTAAATATCTTTCACTACCAAGGCCAGATGCCTGTCTTGGACAAATTTTGTGGTGCAGTCGTTAGTCTTGAGCTCAGTAGTGTTTCCTTGAAATAGCATAGGAGAATAGTCTCTTTCTCTGACAGAAACACTGGATGAGTTTATGTGGTCTGATCTAGGGGGCAGATCAGGGCAGAAGGCCCTTCTGGCTTGGAACCTGCTATGACAGCAGTACTTCCAAGTTCCTGGGGGCTGCAAGCTCTTTGTTCTTCTAGGTTGTTGGCTGACCAAGGATTTCCTTTCCTATTAAATAAAATTGTGTACCAAATAAAACAGTAATAAATATAAATAAATAATCACAGTACATAAAGGAGCAACCCACAGATTCTGCAAGAAGAGGGGGACTATCAGACTAACACCAAGACTGCATGTCTCCTTTTCTGTTAGGGAGATGATGTCTCTGACCAACACTCTACTATATTGCTGCTCATGCCAGGAGAGGAGACACCACAGTTTTCAATCAGAGTCAGCTCCTCCATGCTTTGCAAGCGTGGGGCGTGATGGAAGAATCCCAGGATGCTGCCCCGTGCTGCCACTGCTGTCTGCTGCAGGCCTGGCTCTCCCAGGACCTTGACAAGGAAGTTGATGTATCTCATAGCTAACCGGAGCGTCTCATTCTTGCTCAGTTTTTTGTCTGGTGGGTGGGTGGGAATGAGTTTCCTCAGCTTGGCAAAGGCGCTGTTGACATTTTGCTGCCTCCATCGCTCCCTGGTGTTGGTGAAGATCTTCCTTGTCATTCTCAAGGTGCTGCAAAGCAAAGGAGGTGGTGAGTGAACATTAGATACCCCTGGCTTTCAGGCAGGCTGCTGCTCTGGGGGCACTGTAACCTCTGGACCAGCTGCAAGCACACAGTGGTGGTGCTAGGCATTTCTAATTTTTGCCCTCTGTGGCTGATGCCCTTGTTCTGCATGTCCTGCCCAGATTCAACCCAATCCCTAAAGTCATGTCCCTATTTGCAACCATGACCATAAGCATTGCAGGTGCAACCAGATGCCAAAGCCCAGTAAGGACTTCACAAAGGAGTAAATTGAGTTTAATTTCCTCGTACAACCCTTTGGTGCTGCTCTGAGCTCAGCCTCTCTAGCCTCCTGAGAGTTCCCCTGCAGCAGAATTCCTGATAGCTAATGCAGGCTGCGTGAGAGACACCCGACCCGGGCACATTATGTGGTGGAAGACAGGCAGACAGGCAGGCCCAGGGCAGAACAGATCCATTCTTTCACAGCCCCAGTTCACACCTTCTTGGGGGCTGCTCCTAGCTGGCCCAAGCCTGGTGACTCGTGGCTGGAGCTAAGCCAGGTGAACCTTCATCATGGTTCCTCAGTGAGTGGCCAGTCGACACTACGGACACAAAATATTACAGTTATTTCAGGAGACCTCTCCAGGGAAGCAACAGTCTGGTTCCCTGCCCAGCCCATGCTGGCTGCTCACTGCTGGTGGCAGAGACTCTTCAGTCTGACCCATTCAGGCTTCTGCTTCAGCCCCTGAGATCTGCCAAGACTAAGCCACAAGTGCCATGAGAGTGGGCTGCAGGGGGAAAGTGTGATTCCTACAAAACGTGCAGGCATCTCAGCCAAAACATCCCCTTGGATGTTAGTTTTTCACCCTGCCTCACAGAGCTGAGCAGCAAAGGAAACCCAGTACCCAGAGCTGACCTGGCAACAGAAGAGCACTGTGGAAGGGGCACAGGGTAATTTTAAATGCCATTTACTGGAAAGAACGTCTAAAGCTCTCGGGGTTGCTCTGACCCTGCTCCCACGCCACTGGAAAGAGCCTTCCCTTCTCTCCCACAGCCCTGCAGCAGGCACTCACATCTCCATTTCTGAAGCTGTTTTTTGTGCCAATGGCACACAGACACTTGGAGCAGGGAAAAACTATCTGCAGCCAAGAGACTAGAGGACAAATGTTTCCACTTACCCTCTCATGCATGTGAAAACCTCAGCTTTTTATATTCATTGGCAAACCCATACTTACAGCAGTCCCACAGGGGACTGGGAAGCAGAGGGCACAGCACCCTTCACCCTCGGAAAGGATGCCTAGCTGTGATGCCGTGTCGGTGTGAAGCAGCCTCACACTGTGCAAGACACTCGGGGTTCACCAAAGTATGTGGTAATAGTCCGGGTGAATAAAGAAATCCCACTGTGACTCAGAGGTTAATTGGGGTGCTCTGGCAGGGAGACAAGACAGGCATGGCAGATGGGGAAGTTCCCTCCCAGCTCCTTCAAATCCCAGTCCAGCACTGATTACAAATCACCAGGGAGACACAGTTACAGGGTCGTAAATTATGTCAGAGCCATGTTCAGAGACCTCGGTTAGAGATGCAGCCAATACAGATGTACCCATGTATACTATACATGGCTACACTCATGCTGCCCATACCTCCCAGGCTCCTCTCGGCCGTAGCCTTTACAGACCTAACACATTTCTATTTTGGTAGAAGTCTGAAATTACTGTCATGCCCAGTTGTCTACTCTGCTTTTAAGGGACAAGAAAGTTGTCTCATCAAAATGTCCTTGCTTCATGAGATTCTTATTTAAAAAACAAACTCTCATATTTCAGGTGGCTGAGATTTTGTCATATTTTTTGTAGACTTACGTTGAGACCCATTGCTTGATCCGGATGTATCTCTCTTTTTTTTTTATTATTCTCCTACTCCATGTATTACTTTTGGTTTGTGCCATGGGAACAAATCTGCTTGGTACTTTGCACCTACTTGAAACAGCTCTCATGTACCTTTCTGGCAAGACTCCAGAACTCCACCGCTATCAGCGGTGATATCCACCTATCAGTGATAGGGATTTTAATCATTATCTTCCACTGCTCCTCTGTACTGTGGCACATTCACTCCCCAAAGAAAAACTTTCACCTTTACAGTTTTATTCTTCCAAGCAGCTGCTTGGATCCATGTGAAATTCAGAGTGCCACCTGCTTCTCTCTCTTCTGTTACTGCTGCTTGGGTGTTTATTTTTTTTAAGACAATTTTATCCATGTACAAAGGCAGCTGTTTTTTATAACATAGGGAAAGATATTGGGGCTTACTTGTTTCTTCTAACAGGTCAGGTGGGTTGTATTTTGCCAGGAATTTCAGTCTCTGCACTGTAATTCTGGTATGTGGGTCTGAGTTTGCTGGATGCCTGTTTACATCTCAGCTGCAAGTACCAGCAGAGGGTTGGCTCTGTCTCTTTCCCCTGCTGCAGACAGTCCCCAGTGCACCACTCCAGGCAGGCAGGTTAGCATCCAGTCCGGGTGCTGTGAACATGTCATCTTGTCCTGTTAGCAGTGTTATTGGTGGAAAAATAACCCCAGCCTAGTCCTTCACGCCACGCTTTCTTTGTCTGTCTTCTCTTGCCTTTACGAAGGACAATACTACGTTTGTAGTCACAAGCCTTGTCAGCAAACAGATGCCACTGTGAGACCAGCTCCTCTTTACACTTAAAAAACATGTGTTTGTGTTTCTGACATTTATTCAAGATCAGCAAACAACAGCTCCACCCCTCCCCTAGTGCCTCCCCTTGCGCTGAAAGCTCTACGGGGAGCTTCATTTCAGGTGCAATCCACCTCTGTACATCTCTCCATCTTAAATTCCTCTCTCCTTTCTCCCATTACAATTGCGGGTTTCCTGTTGTTGTGATCAGAGTTTCAGCTAGAAACAAGAGAAAAAAGAGCCCAGTCCAATCCTGCAGTAACTGTAATGTTTCAGCACAGCTTCTTTTCTCCTATCATCACCTACACATCCCTCTAGTTCTTTGTAAGCCCAGCACCTTCCAGTTAAAATGTAGCGAGTTTACTGACAAGGGATCTGATTTCCATTCCTTTTGTCTCATTCACTTCCTCGTCTCCTCTCCTTTGCTCCAACCCTCACCACCAAGCTTAGCTTTCAATATGATATTACTTGCAGCTTCAGGTCTTAGCTAATGTTGCACATCAGATCAACATACTCTTTAGCTTTCTCTGGTGCACTACAGAAAATACATATTGTCTGGTGGCTGTCTGTGGCTTACATCCCACTGATCCATCTTAAATCTGTGTAGAAATGACCTGTTTGTACATACCATGGACAAATAAATTTCGTTAACCTGCAAGCCTGGATTTTATGCTTTCTGGTCAGCTCCCCTAACCACAGGTTAACAGCGCCACACTTAGCTGACAATAAAGAAACCCACGAAGACATCAGCTTAAATTCAAGAGGGTTAATTCTGCTCTCAGGAATGTAAATCTAGAAGGTTACACCATTTTCACTGGAGGAATTACTCTGAAGGGCAAAATGTTGCCACTGAGGACACAATTTAACTCGGATCAAGAAAACACATCCAGCAGTAGTGTGTAAGCACGGTTTCATGAGCTAAGATCCACATCTGCACTGTGTAAAGACAACTGTGAAAGGAAATACCCCTAGCCCAGCAGTGAATCCACTCCAACAGCCAGAAAGAGAAAAAACAAAACACCACTACCCACCAAACAGGTAACTGAAGCTCTTTCCACCCTCCCTGCCTACCCCTCTGAAAAATTTTAAA